>ENA-OPZM01000366-OPZM01000366.1-human-gut-metagenome-genome-assembly--contig:-NODE-366-length-19940-cov-8.337506_pt1 | contig 19940 bp, 31 predicted proteins | sample MGYA00242478_ERZ504493 | MGnify/ENA primary metagenome ERZ504493 (study PRJEB26092, sample SAMD00036227) | human gut metagenome | host: Homo sapiens | study: EMG produced TPA metagenomics assembly of... | reverse complement strand
TGCATACAGGCGTTCTATTTCATGCACAAGCTCCGGTTCTTTTTTCGATATCAAATTTTCTGGCAAACATGCAGGGCGATGCTTTCAGCTGTTCCAGATCAGCGTATTTCCAGACCACGGATTGCCTCTGTCCCAATCGATGGCACGGGCACTGGTATCACCCGGCCCCTGATAGATCTTATCCTGATACGGCGACTGCACGATCAGTGTCTGCACAAAGAACTCGTCCGAGCAAAAGGTCTTGTCCAGCACCTGCAGGATCCACTCTTCTTTTGTCAGCAGATACCGTGCAAAGCCGTCCGTGCAGCTGAACCAGTTGCTGCCCTTTGTGAAGTGAACGTCCTGATTGCGCTTTATTTTCAGCAGCTTCTGGCCCGACAGCAGGATTCCATTGATCACGCCGAGCACCGGATGGCGGCGCAGATCGATATTCTGGAAAAAGTGCCGGTAATAAACGCGCTCATCGTTGAATGGGCTGAACGGGTGCGGGTCGAAATGGACAAATTCCACGTCCGGGTTTGCCTCAAAAAATGCACGGATATCTTCTTGTGTTTGAATGGGCAGATCCACACCGGAGATCAGGTGGTAATGCTGATACGGGCCATGGGCCACTGCTGTTTTCAATAGCACAAGCTCCGCTTTTACCTGACTGACACCGCCCCACACAACACTGTGCCGTTTTGCGTGAAACACTTTCGCATATTTCATGCGGCACTCCACCGTTTCCGGCTGGTAGTCCGTATTTTTGCTGTCCATGTGGATGAATATATCACTCCACGGTACATCCAGCATCCGCAACAGGGTCAGAAGCATCTCATCACATTTATGTGCTTCTATCAGGTACGCCTGTTTTTCTCTTGTTTCCATCGCTTTCTCCTCTTAATTCTGCGCCGCATTTTTATTTTATTATAACAAAACCCTCTTTAAAAACAATCCCATCACCCCTTTTTACAGCACAAAGCCGCCGCATTCCCTTGCAGAGGGAGAGCGGCGGCTTTGTTTGGGTATGGAGAAAATGGAGGAGGTCTCAAAGTTTATCCGCGGAAAGCAGCGGTATACACCGCCACCACCTCGTCGCGGGTGGGGGTGATCTGGTTGGTGGACATGCAGGTGTCGTGCAGCGCAAGCTCTGCCAGCGCGGCAAAATCTGCAGGGTCCACCTTGTTCAGCTGCGCAAGGTTTGCGGGGATGCCCACCCCTGCACTGAGCTGACGGACAAACTGGATCACTGCCGGTGCGGCAGTGTCCGGGGTAAAAGTGCCCTGCAGGCCCATGGCAGCGGCAATGGTCATGAACCGCTCCCGACACACCGGGCTGCGGCTGTTGAAGGCCAGCACGTAGGGCAGCAGCACCGCATTGCACACACCGTGGGGCAGGTTGTAGTGTCCGCCCAGCGCGTGTGCCATCGCATGCACCATGCCAAGGCCCGCGTTGGAGAAAGCCATGCCTGCCACATTTTCGGCGTAGGCCATCATGGTGCGGGCGGCTTCATCCTGACCGTTGGCAACGGCCCGGGGCAGGTTCTGCACGATCGCCTGCATGGCCCAGTAGGCATCCTTGTCCGTGAGCGGGTTGGCGTTTTTGGAAAGCGCCGCCTCGATGGCGTGGGTCAGCGCGTCCATGCCGGTGGCTGCGGTGAGCTTGGGCGGCATGGAGGACATGAAGTCGGTGTCGTTCACCGCAATGCTGACCATGCAGTTGGGGTCCACCATGGCCATTTTGCTGTGGCGGACAGGTCGGTGACGATGTAGAAGGAGGTGCACTCGCTGCCGGTACCGGCGGTGGTGTTCACCGCCACGATGGGCAGGCCGGGCTTGGAGGACTTGTTCTCGCCTCGTACTGCTCCACGGTACCGCCGCAGGCCACCACGATGCTGGCTGCCTTAGCGGTATCGATGGCGCTGCCGCCGCCCAGAGCCACCAGCAGCTGCACCTGCAGGGTGCGGGCTGCGGCAATGCAGTCGTTCACCACCTGTACGGTGGGGTTGGGCTGCACATTGTAGTACACGGCGTACTCCACACCGGCATCGGACAGTACCTGACCGACCCGGGCAGCGGCACCGGAATCATAGAGAAAGCGGTCCGTCACCAGCAAAGCACGGCGGATGCCCATCTTCTGAAGCTCCGGTCCCAGAAGACGGATGGCACCCTTGCCAAAAAAGCTGGTCTTGACGGCGTTGATGCGTTCTGCCATGTGTTCACCCTCCGCTTACTGTGCCTGACCGCAGACGATCTGCACCGGGTCCCAAATGGAACAGGACGAGGAGGAATAGACGAAATCCACCTGACCCAGTGCTTCCACGGTCATGCCAGCGCGGATGGCAACGGCAATGGCGTTGATGCGGGCCGAAACATTCTTTTCTCCCCATGCCTGCGCACCCAGCACCTGACGGGTATTGGCCTCATACACCAGCTTGATGGTGATGCGGTGGGGGTTCGGGCAGATGCCCGGACGGTCGGTGCCGGTGGCCATTGCACTCTTGACCCGCAGACCGGCCTTGCGGGCCTCGGTCTCGGTCAGGCCGGTGCGGGCGATCTCCAGATCCGCCACCTTCAGGCTGCTGGTGCGCAGAGAGCCGTCGCGGCAGGCCGCGCAGTCGCCCACGGCATAGATATTGGGCACACTGGTGCAAGGTCGGCACCAATGAGCACAGCGCCATTGGGTGCCAGCTGCGCCCCGGTACCGGCCAGCAGGCCGGTGTTGGGGGTAACGCCGATGGCTACCACGCAAAGGTCACAGGGGTAGGTGCCGCGGTTGGTCTGTACCTGCTCCACGAAGGTACGGCCCGGGAAGGAGCGCACCTGCTCGCCCAGATTGAACTGCACGCCCTGCGCTTCCAGCTCCTTCTGGATCAGCTTGCTCACCTCAGGGTCAAACTGGGGCAAAAGCTGCTGCTCTTTTTCAATGATACGCACATTGCGGCCCAGCTTGAGGAAGGACTTTGCGATCTCCAAACCGGCCCAGCTGCCGCCCAGGATCACGATGTCCCGCACATAGGGGGTGCGGACGAACTCCTTGAGGAAGATCAGATCTTCCACGGTCTTGAGGGTCTGCACGCCCACGCGGTCACTGCCGGGCACCTGCGGCACACGGTTGGAAGAACCGGTGGCCAGCACCAGCTTGTCGTAGTGGTCTTCAAACACGCGTCCGGTGGCAAGATCACATACCGTCACCTTGCGGGCGGCTGCGTCGATGCCGCGCACCTCATGGCGCAGATGTGCGGTGATGCCCTGCGCGTTCAGCTCAGTCTCCTTGGCCTGAATGGCCTTGTTCAGGCTGTCCAGATCCTCGCACAGGTAATGGGGCAGGCCGCCGGTGCCGCAGGAGTAGAAGCCGCCTTTTTCGTAGACGGTGATCTGCGCTCCGCGCTGGGCGGCGGCAAGTCTGGCGGCGGCCGAAACCCCGGCGGCAATGCTGCCGATGATAATAATTTTCATTGTTTAAGCCTCACGATCCCGCCGGGAGGAAGCCCCTCTCTGCGGCAAAACTTGCAGGGTGTTACTTACTCAGGGTGGGAGGATTGTCCACGATGCCCACGATGAAAGCATCAATGGGCGACGGATGGTCCAGACCATGCTGGGTGGTCTCGTCGGTGGTGACCAGAACCATCTCGCCTACACCCGCGCCGATGTTGTCGCCCGCCACGATGGTATCCTTTTTGGAGCCGAACACCGGCTCCACCAGCAGGAACTTATAGCCTACAAGCTCCGGCATTTTGCGGGTGGCGACAACGGTCCCCTTGACGATCCCTAAAATCATAGCTTACTCCTCTTTGCCCAGCACGGTGACCAGCTGCCCCTGCTTGAGCAGGAAGGCATTGCCATCGTCCGTGTCGATGTGAAAATCCAGTGCACATTTGTCGTTTGCGCGGATCAGCACCCCGCCCATCACGCCCGGCTTGGGGCCGTCGATCTTTACCTGCACGCGGTCGCCGTCGGCAAGGCCGAAGGCCGCTGCCTGTGCGGGAGTCATGTGGATGTGGCGGTCGGCGATCATCACGCCCTCCGGCACAGTCAGGGTGCCATTGGGGCCGCACAGGGTCACGCCCGGCGTGCCCTTTGTATCCCCGCTGGAACGCACCGGCGCTTTGATGCCGATGTTGCGGCAGTCGGTCTGCGCCAGCTCGATCTGAGTGGCACTGCGCTCCGGGCCAAGGATGCGGACATGCTTCAGTTCGCCCTTGGGGCCGATGATGTCCAGACATTCCTCGCAGGCAAACTGGCCGGGCTGGCTCAGCGCCTTTTTGGGGGTGAGCTGGTAGCCATAGCCGAACAGCTTGTCCACATCATCGCGGGTAAGGTGGATGTGCCGCACCGAGATGCCTACCGGCACCTGACGGCTGCGCTTTTGCAGCTCTGCCTGCACGGCCTGCGTGATCAGGAGCAGCAGCTGTTCCTGACTGATGTCATGGTAAACCAAGGCACAGCGCTCCTTTCTTATGCAGCGTCAGCGCAGTTCTCAGCGCAGCTCAGGCATGCACTCGGACACGCTTGCGTGCGGGCGGGGAATGACCAGTGCGCTGACCACTTCGCCAATGCGGGAAGCAGCGGTCTGGCCTGCCTCAACAGCAGCCTTCACAGCGCCAACGTCGCCCTGCACGAACACGGTAACAAGGCCTGCGCCGATCTTCTCCTGACCCACCAGAGAGACATCTGCGCTCTTCAGCATGGCATCGGCTGCTCGATGGAAGCGGTCAGGCCGTTGGTCTCGATCATGCCCAGAGCGGCATCCAGCGGCACCTGCTCGCCTGCGGGCAGGCCGGACTTGCCGGTAGCGGGGCCCTTGGCGGGCATGATGCGGGCCAGATCTGCGTGAGGACGTGCAATGACGTTGACGCAGAACAGCTCACCCACGCGGGAAGCTGCCTCTTCGCCAGCTCGGTAGCAGCCTTGACAGCGCCCACCTCGCCGGTAACGATCACGGTGGTCAGACCGGCACCGATGGTGTCGGAACCAATGAACTCAACGTCAGCAGCCTTCAGCATTGCATCGGTAGCGTCGATGTTGCCAACCAGACCCTTCGTCTCGATAAAACCCAGAGCTTTCATAAGTTGTTCCTCCTGTCAGAACACTGAAAAAATTGTATGTGATGGTTTCGTCCTTCAAAAACTCAGATGATGCGCAGCCCGCCCTCGGCCAACATGCAGCGGCGGCGGCGGCAGAAACTCTTTGCGCAGGTGATGCCCTCGCCGGTGGGGCCGGCAATGGTCATGGTGCAGTGGCCCTCGCCGCCAATGCCAACACCGGCCTTGGTGGCGCTGTTCTTTACGTAGATGGTGGTCTCAATGACCCGGGCAAAGCGGGTCATGTGATCCACATCCTTGGAGAAGATAGAAGCGGTGTGGCGGTTGCCGTGCTCGGCCACCACGGCATCTTCCACCGCCTGTTCAAAGCTCTGGCAGCGCACGATGGGCAGCACCGGCATCATCTGCTCCACCAGCACGAACGGATGGTCGGCAGGCACCTCGCAGATGGCAAGGCGGCAAGTATCCGGCACATGCACGCCGATGGTCTCCAGAATGCGGGCGGCATCCTTGCCACCCACTTTTTGTTCACCTCGTGGCCGCCGCCCTTCTTGGGCTGCAGCACGATGTTCACCAGCTGTTCGGTCTGGGCCTTGTTCAGCAGGTAGGCACCCTGCTTCTGCAGCTCGTGCAGCAGGCGTCGTAGGCGGTGTTCACGGCGAACACTTCCTTCTCTGCAAAGCAGAGGATGTTGTTATCGAACGAAGCGCCTTCGTAGATCTTGCGGCCTGCCAGCTCGATGTCTGCGGTCTCGTCCACGATGACGGGCGGGTTGCCTGCACCGGCACCGATGCACTTTTTGCCGCTGCGCAGCAGGGCGTTCACCATGCCCATGCCACCGGTGCCTGCCATCAGGCGGATCTTGGGGTTTGCGGCCATCTTGTCCACATTCTCCATGGTCGGCTCACGGGTCATGGTAATGAGGTTTGCAGGGCCGCCCGCCTCGATGATGGCGGTATTCAGCGCCTGCAGGCAGTCGGCAGACACCCGCTTTGCGCGGGGGTGCACGTTGAACACCACGGTGTTGCCGCCTGCGATCATGCTGATGGTGTTGTTGATGATGGTCTCGGTGGGGTTGGTGGTGGGGGTGATGGAGCAGATCACACCAAAGGGTGCGTACTCTTCCAGCATCAGGCCCGCGTCACCGCTCTTGGCTTCGGTGGTCAGGCATTCGGGGCCGGGGGTCTTGTTGATGACGGCCAGATGTTTTTCCACCTTGTCCTCATAGCGGCCCATGCCGGTCTCTTCCACGATCTTGTGGCACCACTCCTCCACATGTGCGCGGGCACAGCGGCGGATGGCTTCAATGATGCGCTGGCGGTCCTCGATCTTGTAGTTGGCCGCCCAGTCGCGCTGGGCTTTCCATGCAGCCTCCACTGCGTCGTCTACGTTCTCGAACACGCCGCGGTCGCCTGCTGCACCGCCGGGTGCAGCGGTATAGGCTGCAGGGGCGGAGCTTGTCTGTGCACCGCCCATACCGGCAAGCACCTGCTTGACGATCGCTTCAATTTCCTGCGAACTGATATCCATGGTTTTCGTTCCTTTCCGTAAAGGTCATATCCGTTGGATCAAACAAAACTTTTTGTTATTGAAAGCTCTTCAGCGTCCGGCGGATGACCTCGGCCATTGCGGCATCGCGGGCATTTGCGGACTTCGGTGCGGCCGGGGCCGCTTCCATTGCAGGGACTGCCGCAGGCTGTGCGGCGGGCACCGGGGCAGGAGCCGCCTGCTGTTTGGGCAGGGTGGGCAGCGCCATGCCCGGCTGGATCAGCCCGGTAACGCCCGGCAGGCTCACCGGCTGGGCAGGCTGTGCGGAGGGTACTGCCATTGCCACAGGCTGTGCAGCGGGCTGAGCCATGGGCTGCACGGCAGGTGCGCCGCACTTGCTGCAGCCGGTGCAGTGACCGCCGCAGCTGCCGCATTTGGAGCAGCCTGCGCAGCCCAGCTTTGCGGTGACGGCTGCGTAGTAATCCAGTGCTTCCACCAGATGGGCCGCATCTGCCGGGGTCGTTGCCCCAGGTCAGGCAGCCGTCATTTTCCAGCAGGACAGCCTTATCGGTGCGGCACAGCAGGCTGACAGCCTGTGCCTGTGCGTCCACGTTCTGGGCGGGCAGCAGCTGCACCCGGCCCAGCGCCCGCACTGCGGGGCTGAACGCTGCAGGCTGCACGGTCTGGCCCTGCATCCCCATCACAGCCGCGCAGGCCGGATAGGTGTGCATCACGCACTGGGCGTTCTCGTTTTCCTGATAGATTTTCAGATGGATGGGCAGGTCTTCGGGCAGGGGCTTTGGCTTTGCGCTGAGCATCGCCTTGCCATTCATATCCACGCGCACCAGCATATCCTGCGTGAGCGCGGCCTTGTCGGCACCGGCAACGGTCACCCACACGGCCTGCGGGCCGACGCGGACGCTCATGCTGCCGTCACCGGCCACCAGCCAGCCCTTGGCTTCCAGCCGACGGGCCATCTCGATGATGGCTTTTTTGCCTCAAAGTCTGAGAGGTAAGTAACGCCTTGAATCACCATACGTTTCTTTCCTCCTTTTTAACGGCGCAGCGGCGGGATCTTGAGCATGGCGCGCACCTCGTCGGGAGTCATGGGCATCATGCCCTTGGACTTTACGATGTCCGACACCTTTGCGATCAGCGCTGCGTTGTTGTCCACATGGACACCCGGCGCGATCATGTCCGAATCCTCAAAGCCGATGCGCACGGTGGAAGCGCCCATATCCAGCGCAGTCTTGACCATTTCCCAGTCCTCGCGGTGGGCCTGCGTGTAGCCCCACAGGTAGTCGCCGTTGGGAAAGTTCTCTTCCAGCGCCTGGATCATGTGGCGCAGGGCCGGCACCGTGGCAGGCATCTCGCCGCCATGGCCGAACACCAGTGCAAACAGGATGGGTTTTACAAAGTGGAACTTGTCGTTCAGTTCCCGCACGGTGTTGATCATGCCCAGCTCAAAGACCTCGGTCTCCGGGATCTTCTTGTTGTCCATGATGGTCTTGACGCAGTACTCCACATCCTTGATGGGGTTCTGGTACACCGAGGTACCCAGATTCACCGAGCCGACATTCAGGCTGTTGGCTTCCACCCAGGAGGGGTAGCAGGGCTGCACGCGCTCCTCAATGGTCAGGTTGGACACGCCGCCGGTGGAGATCTCCACCACGATGTCGCACATCTCGCGGATGTAGGCCACCGTTTCTTCCAGCAGGCTCAGATCCGGGGTGAGGTTGCCGTTCAGGTCGCGGCAGTGCAGGTGCACCATGGATGCGCCGTTTTTGTAGCACTCATACACATCCCGGGCAATGGCCCGCGGATTGATGAGAATGTCTGTGGCCGCAACGGGGGCCACGGAGATCATGATTTTTTTCATTGGATGAACACTCCTTGCATGTCGCATTGGAGAAGCTTAACAAAGGATGCTAACGTCATTTTAGCACAAACATCCCATCTTGTAAACTCACAGTCCCCAGCCCGCCTTTTACGGCAGGCAGGAGGCCTGTATGCTTACTTCTTCCAGAAGATGTAGTGATCCTGCACTGTAGCGGCGATCTCGTCCACCTGCCTGCGCTCGATCACACTGAGCAGCTGGCGGTGCAGCTCTACGAACCGCTCGATCTCCTCTTCGCCCTTGGCAAGCACCTTGCGGGTGGTCTCCAGACGGCTGGGCATCGTCAGCCGGGTGATATACTCGGTGATGGTGGCCAGCATAGGGTTCTGGGCCGCATTGGCGATCTGGGTGTGGAACCGGCTGTCCAGCTCCAGCACCTTGTCCACCGAAGGCTCCGGCGAGTGCATTTCGGCAGAAAGCTCGCCGAAGGTGCGGTACAGGTCCGGCAGAAAGGATGTGATATCATTGCGCTGAATGATAATATTCAGCGTACCGATATCGATGACGGAGCGCAGTTCCACAAATTCCTGCCAGCTGTTCTTCTGCAGGATGATGCTGTACAGCATCGGGTCCAGCATTTTCTGGTTGTAGTTTTCGCTCACAAAGGTGCCGTCGGCACGCTTGATGTACAGGATGCCGTAGGCCTGCAGCTTTTTCACAGCTTCCCGCACCGAGTTGCGGCCCGCGCCGAACTGCTTGCACAGTTCCATTTCGGTAGGCAGCTTGTCGCCCGGATGCAGGGTGCCGTCGATGATCTGGGAGATGATCCCATCCATGACCTGATCGACTACAGACTTTACCGCATTCTTCTGTTTTTCAGGATGTTCCATTGACATAGTTCCGCCTCCAAATCCGGTTCGGTGGATATTCGGGGTCGTTCAACGTGGAACGTTCTGGGGCAGAAAGCCTCTAAACATCACATGTTGAACTTCCACCACTATTTTACCATATCTGAAAAGCGGACGCAACGGTTACGCCATCAAATAGGTGGGCAGCAGGATCAGCTGAGGGAAGGCGACCATCAGGGCAATGCAGACGAAGGTGGCCGCAATAAACGGCACCAATGTGGGGAACACTTCACCAACAGTCGTATCCATCAGGTCGCAGGCAACGTAGATACACATGCCCACCGGGGGAGTGACCAGACCAATGCCGATGACCACGGTGATCAGAACGCTGAGCACGATGGGTTGATGCCCACGCCCAGAGCAATGGGATACAGGATGGGCATAAACAGGGTCAGCGTTGCGATGGACTCCATGAACATGGTGACGATGAAGAAGATCAGCAGGATCATGATGAGGATGACGGTGGGTTGGTGGAGAAGCCCAGCATGGTCTTGGCCACCCACTTGTCAAAGCCTGCGGTAGTCAGCATAACAGTGTACAGCTTTGCTGCGCCGATGACGATGAAGATACGGCCGCTGGTGCGGACGGTCTCTGCAAAGGCAAACTTGATGTCTTCCCACTTGAGTTCGCGGTAGATGATGCCGCCGGCAAACAGACCGTAAACAACAGCGATCACGCCTGCCTCGGTGGGGCTGACGATACCCATGGTAATGGTGCCCACGATGATGATAGGCATGAGCAGGGCGGGCCAGCTCTCCCACAGGCCGTGCAGCACAGGCCGATGGTGAAGTGACCGGGCTCCTTGGGCACGCCTTCTTTCTTAGCGAGGAAGTAGCTGACGATCATCTGTGCCAGACCGCACAGGATGCCGGGGATGATGCCGCCGAGGAACAGCTTACCGGTGGAGATGCCGCAGATACCGGCAATGACCACCATGGGGATGGACGGAGGAATGATGATGCCGATGGTGGAGGAAATGGCGGTAACGGCAACGGTAAAGTTCTTGGAGTAGCCCTTGCGGATCATTTCCGGCATGAACATGCCGGAAACACCAGCGGTATCGGCAACAGCGGAACCGGAGATGCCCGCAAAGATCATGCTGGAAAGCACGTTCACGTGAGCCAGACCGCCGTAGATGTGGCCGACGATGGAGTAGCAGAAGTCCATCAGGCGCTTGGAAATACCGCCCTTGGACATGGTGAAGCCGGCAAAGGTGTACAGAGGGATGGCCAGCAGTGCAAAGCTGTTCATGCCCTCAAACATGCGCTGGGCAATGGTGACGGTGCTGCCGCCGCCCAGGAACAGGATGCCGCCCATGGCGGACAGGCCCAGACTCATGGCGATGGGCACACCCAGAAACAGCAGAACGAAGAATGAGATCAGCAGCCATGCGATCATTTGGATTCGCCTCCTTCAGGTTTCGTGGTAAGCTCAACCACCAGATTGAGAACGGCGGACAGGATGCACAGCACACCGGCAATGGGGAAGATGGTGTACACCTGACCCATGGTGAACTGCGGCATGGTGGAAACGGCCTGCTTTGCGCGGGTGCACAGCTGGTAGCCGCCGTAGGTGACCATGACGTAGAACAGGATGATGAACACATCACGGATGATGACAACGATCTTTTTGCCCAGCGGAGTCTTACCGAGGATGGAATCCACCACCTCCACGCGGAGGTTGGTGCCCATGGCGTTGATGCCAATGCAGGCAATGAGCATGGACCAGACGTTCAGATACTGGCTGCTCTCCATATACCACTTGAAGCCGCCGATGCCGGGGATCAGGCGCAGCACAACGTTTGCGAACAGAATTACCATCATAGCCGCGCACAGAATGGCGGAAATGAGGGTGGTGATCTTGTCCAGAGTGGTTTGCAGTTTTTTCACAGTACAAACTCCTTTCCAAGTGCGATTCAGATAAAATGCAAAGGGACGAAGGGCACGCCCCCTCGTCCCTTTGCTTCGGTTTTATTTCAAGGTTTTCTGGTCAGTGATCTCAGCGGGCTTCTTTCCATGCCTTCAGCTGATCCAGCAGGTCGCCGTAGGTATCAGCGTTGTCGGTCAGGACCTTTTCGGTCGCAGCTGCAAACGGAGCCAGTTCCGGGCTGTTGATCTTCATGCCCTTCTCTTCCAGAGCGGAGACCAGGTCGTTGGTCTGCTGCTCGTTCAGCTCACGGTCGTAATCGGCAGATGCCTTTGCAGCGTCGGAAACGATCTGCTGCTGGTCAGCGCTCAGCTTGTTCCAGCTGCTCTCGGCAATGGTAAAGCACATGCCGGAGTAGATGTGGTTGGTGATGCTCAGGTACTCCTGAACCTCGAACAGGTTGTTGTTGTAGATAACGGGGATGGGGTTCTCCTGTGCATCGTAGGTCTTCTGCTGCAGGGCCTGATACAGCTCAGAGAAGCTCAGCGGCTGGGGGTTGGCACCCAGAGCGGTCATGGTAGCCATGATGACGGGGTTCTCGGGGGTGCGGATCAGCAGACCGTTCATGTCGGCAGGGCTGTTGATGGGGCCCTTGGAGTTGGTCACGCAGCGGAAGCCGTTGCAGTAGTGGGCCAGCACACGCATATTCTGGCTCAGCAGGCCTTCCTCAGCGGCAGCTCGATGTCGCTGTCCATGAATGCCCATGCATCGTCGAAGGTCTCGAACTGGAACGGCAGTGCGGAAATGCCCATCTTTGCATCGTAGGTGGAAAAGTTGGAAGCGTCGGTGATGATGATATCCACCGTGCCGGAATCCAGAGCGATAGAGTTGATCAGGTCAGCATCGCCGCCCAGCTGGCCGGAGGGGTACAGCTGAACTTCCACAGCGCCGCCGGTCTTTTCGGCAACTTCTTCTGCAAACTGCTTTGCGCCCTTTGCACGGGGGTCTTCTTCGTTGGTGGAGAAGCCCAGCTTCAGGGTGACAGCCGAGCCGGAAGCGGCAGCGGAAGAACCGGTGGAAGCTGCAGTAGAGGCAGTGGAAGCAGCAGTGCTGGTGCCGGAGCCGCCGCAGGCAGCCAGACCCAGAGCAGCAGCGGAAATGCCAGCCACCTTCAGGAAGTCACGACGGGAAATCATCTTTTTCATAAGAATTCTCCTTCAAAAAAATATCTTCTCCTGAGCCGTTCTCGTGCTCCGGCTCTTGTTCCTTTTTTAAATGGTACCTTTCTTTTCCAGCGCCTTTTTCAGCTCGGCTGCACCAAAGCGGGGGCTGCTGAGAACCACCTTGCCAAACTTATCGGCGATATACTGTTCGCAGTAGGCCATGCTGCCCTGTGCAAACACGATCACATCCACCTTGTCGGCAATGGTACCGGCCATCTCGGTCATGCGGGCCTTGAACTGGTCCTGATCCAGACCGAATGCACCGTCCACCAGACAGTCCACCAGTTCCACGTGTCTGTTGCACTCGCGGGCCATGCGCAGGATGGTGCCTTGGTGGGTTCCAGCGTGGTGGGCAGGGTAGCCATCACGCCGATGCGCTGGCCCTTGCGGACAGCCTCGCGGCACATCTCCTCGTCCACGCGGACGATAGGCACACCAATGTACTTTGCCACGTCCTGTGCGCTGTCGGCAACTTCGCCCACGCTGCTGCACAGGTTCAGCATGGCATCCACGCCTTCCTCAGCGGCTTTCATGTACATGCCGATCAGGCGTGCTGCCGGTGCAGTGGTCACATAGCCTGCCGCGCGGACATCTGCCAGAATGCTGGGGTCCTGCAGGCTGTACAGCTCCACATCATCGCCCAGCTGCTTTTTGACCTCCTGCTCCACCAGTTCGATCAGTTCCGGGGTGGTGCTGGTATAGATCAGACCTACCTTCATAACGGAAAAGCCTCCTTTTGTTTTTCGCGTTCTCGTGCCGGACAAGCCCGCAGCAAAGGTTCTTTGCTACATCCTACCTTTAGTTCAATCTCAACAGCTTGTCCGTCTTTACATCCTACCATTAGATTACTCTTCGGTCCGCAAAAAGTAAATTGGCGAATAGCCGATATTTCGGGCCGGTTTTGGTCGTTCTGCACAAATGTGGGATGCAAGTGGTGAAAAATCCACTTCTTTCTGGACATCATCCCATCTTGCGGCGTATAATACCCTTAAAGAAAAAGACAGGGAAGGAGCCACCGGAACATGAATCCGTTTCAAAGTGATAACATCTGGAAAAAGAAGGCCCGGCAGGGCAAGGCGCAGCAGCATCCGCTCACGCCGCAGCAGGAGTGGCAAAAGCAGGTGAACAGCAGCAGCCTGTGGCTGGGCGGCGGCGTGGTGCTGCTGGCACTGTATCTGGCCGCTGTCCGCGCCGGCACCGTGGCGCTGGACGCAAGCGCCGTCGTGCTGATCGTGGTGGTGGGCTGCTTCTGCGTATACACTGCCGCATCCCTCGGCAGGCTGATGAAGAACAAGCCGGAGGAAAAGGCAGCAAAGAAGAAAAAGAAAGCCAAAAAAGAGTGATCGTTCATTTAAAATGGCTCCGCGTGCGCTGCGCCATAAACAGCGGAATTATTATTTTTGTATATTGCAAAGCCGGAATGACTGCGGTCATTCGGCTTTGCTTTTTCACGGGAAGGGGTCGTAACAGGTAGTGGCATTTGCTTCGCAACCCGGTCTGCGGCTCAAAAGTCCCACTGTGGCTTTCATGCCCTGCGGGCACTGCCGTCCTTTCTGGTTCTCTTTTGGCGCGCAAAAGAGAACGTATCCGGCGGCAATGCATTTTATAAAAGCCATACAAACCTGCCCCACACGAATACCCACTGCACAAGAAGCAGCTTATCTTCGTGAAAAAGCAAAACAGCCAGACCCGCGGAACTTGTCGGGGCAAGGCCCCTCCATCTTGCTCCCGCAAGAACGTTCTGCCGCTTGAAAGCCCCACTGGGGCTTTCATTGCTGCGCAACCGCGGTCTGGCTGTTTTGCAATCATTAAAAATAATTTTTCCGCTGAATATGCCCAGAGCGAAGCGGCGGGCATTCTAAATCATCAGAGTGTCAGCCCAGCAAAATTTCCACCGCTTCCCGCAGGGTGGACACTTCGCCCACATTGCCCGGGAAGATAATGTACGGCGTGCCGGGGAACAGGCTTTCGGCACCGGTCTGCCATACCGGGATGCCCGGCCGGATCTGGCCCAGCACCTTGGCGCATTTCACGCGCAGGGCCTTCACGCCCACGTCGCTGCTGGTGATGCCGCCCTTTGCCACCACAAAAGCCGGGGAAGCGGTCAGCCTGCCCACGCAGCTTTGCAGTGCATCGCTGATGGCAACGCTGCGCACGAGGGCTGCTTCCGGAGTGTCGTCCGGCAGGGTGAGCACCACGCGCTTTGTGGACACGCAGCAGGTGATGCCCTTTGCGATCTGCTGTGAGCAGTGGGCCACGATGGCGGCTGCTTCCTTTTCCAGCTCGCCCGGCACCAGCACCTTGTCGCTGTCCATCTCAATAAACTCGATGCCCTGTACTTTTTTCAGTTCTTCCAGCTGGGCCGTGGTCTTTTTGGTGTGGCTGCCCACCACGATGATGCCGCCTGCCTTGCTTTCCTGCGTGACCATCTTTTCCCGGGTGAGCAGCGGCTGGTCGGAAATATTGCCGATGGCCTTGACCAGTGCGGCCGCACTGCGGATGGTGAAGTGACGGCCCTTTGCCATGGCGCGGTACAGTGCCACTGCAAACACCTTCACATCGCAGTCCGCCACTGCGTTCACGATCACATGGCCGTAATCGTGCACCGCCAGCAGCTGGGCCTCGATGCCGTCAAAGTCCATGGCGCGCAGGCTTTCCAGCGAGATGCAGGTCACGTCTCCTGCACGGACTTTGCCGCCGGTTTTTTCCTCAATGTATTCGCACAGGTTGCTGGCGTGGTAGCCAAAGGTCTCGTCCTTGGCAAATTCGGTCTGGCCGCAGGGCACAAGCTCTGCGCCGTAGCGCACATAATGCACGTTGTCCAGTGTAAAGCGTCCGCCCTCGCGGAAGTAGGGGCACAGGATGTCGCCATCCATTTTGTAACCGTTCTCAGCCTCCGTCACCTCGCGCAGCAGGTCGGTCTCCAGCGGGTAGTGGCCGCGCAGGGTGGAGTCGCCGCGGCTGATGATAAGGTAGTCCATGCCGAACTCGCGGGCCACCTTGGCGGTGTTCTCCGCGATCTCGCGGTGGGCCTTGGTGGTCTCGGCCACGGTAAAGCCGCGGCTGTTGGTCAGAATAAAGAAGAGCTTTTCCGGCGCAGCAAAGCCCTTGCGCAGGCTTTCTACCGTCCAATTTGTATAAACATAGATATCATGTACCGTCTGTACGCCGGTAGGATCGTCGTCCAGCACAATGATCTTGCGGTTGCTGGCGGCAGCTTCGGCGGCAAGGGCGGCGTTCAGTTTTTCCTCATCCACCTGCGGAAAATTGGCCAGAACATCGGCACTGCGGATCTGTTCCATCTGAAGCTCCTCCTTTATTCGTACAGCACCTGTGCGATCAGCACCAGCGGCTCGTCGCCCAGGCAGGCGATCTGGTGGGTGTCGCCGGGCATGGCGGCAATGATGTCGCCCTTCTCCAAGATCTGCTCCTCGCCGTTGATAATGTGGACAGCGCGGCCGGAGACGATGACCATGCTTTCCATCTCGTGCTCATGCGTGTGCCTGCCAATGGTCACGCCCGGTGCCAGCGTGTGGCGCACATAGCGCGGCCCTTGCCCAGCATTTCGGCAGGCGCATCCAGCAAGCGTTCCATCATCACGGTGCCCTCGCCGCCCATGCAATGGGGGATCGGAGTGGGTTTCATCTCAGAAGCTTTCTTATACAACATCCCATGTTCCACCTTTCAAGTCATCTGTAGCAGCATACGGCAGAGCGTTTTTAAACATCCTACCTTTCAAGCCAAGTCCATTATACATGAGCGCAAGCGGAATAGCAAGATTTTTTCTTGAAAAGCTGTTCAATTTTGTGCAATGCGTTTTGTGCAATCTGGCTGATATCCCGCCGTTCCTGCCCCGCAGGCATACAAAAAAGCTTCCCCGCCGCAGGCACGCAGCCCACGGAAAGGGAAGCTTTTGTCTGATTCAATTTCGGGTGCATCTGACGGAAGTAGTACACCGCAGCATAACACTCCGCTTTCCTTTTTTCGGATCCCGAAATAAATTGGAACTCTGCACATGTTCAAGCTGCAGTTTTTATGTTTTTTTCAGAGAATCCGTTTTTTGTTGCCGGAGCAGCGTTTCTTTTGTATAATGGCAGTGATGGAAGGCCGATGCCTTTTGCAGATTTTTAATACGCCCGGCATCCTGAAACTGGAGTTGTCCGGACAGGTCATTCTCGATTTTCTGCTGGATCATTTTGTTCCCGCCGTGCTGTACTATGACTCTGCATACTGCACCGACGGGCAGGCACCTTCCAAGGCCGACAAAAAGCTTCTCGCCATCTTCTCCGGCAATTACAAGCAGGATTACCAAAACGCCCGAACCGGCACGGAACCTTTTGACTTGTACCTCCGGCTGCTGATGGTCACCGACTATATCAGCGGCATGACAGATTCCTATGCCCGCACGCTGTACCGCGAGCTTAGCGGTATTGAATAACGCTGCCCTGTTCAAATCCCACGTGCCCGGTTCGTCTGCCGCTTATGGGCTACGGCATGATCGTTCAAAAACTGCTGATACATCACTCTGGAAGCCTCGCACAACTTCAAATCAGGTGCCAGCTTTTTTACGAAGACACTGCTTGCGAATGCGAACGCCTTTTGAATTGCAAAATGATTTTTCAGTTGCTATACTGGGCTTATCGAAAATTTTCGGGAGGATGCTGCAATGACCGCACAGACAATGCTAATCGGGAACAGACCTTGCCGCATTTACGGCGAAGCCCATGCAGAATACCTACTGCTCCAAATGACAGGCGAACATGAGTTGCAGAGCATAGACAACGAAGTGGTTGCTATCGCACAAAGCGGCCAGAACTTTCTGTTTGCGGCCATCCCTGTGGAAAGCTGGAACGATGCACTTTCTCCGTGGGAAGCCCCTGCCGTGTGGGGAAAGCAAGGATTTGGTGGCAAGGCTACGGAAACCCTGTGCTTTCTGACAGAGCAGGTCATTCCCACACTGAAGCAGCAGTATCCTCTCCCGGAAAACGTCAAAATCATTCTGGCGGCTACTCGCTGGCCGGACTGTTTGCATTGTGGGCATCCACCCAGACTGATCTGTTCTATGGTATCGCCGCCGCATCTCCCTCGGTGTGGTTTCCGGAATGGATGAAGTTTGAACAGCAGCACCCGATACAGGCACAGCGCGTTTATCTGAGCCTTGGCAACAAGGAAGAGCATACGAAAAACGCTGTCATGGCTGCGGTAGGTGATAACATCCGCACCCTGCACAGCCGGCTTATAGAGCGTGGCGCAGACTGCACCCTTGAGTGGAACAGCGGCGGGCACTTTAAGGACGCTGACCTGCGCACGGCAAAGGCATTTCGGTGGGCGATGGAGGAAAGCCGATGAATATTTTGATTGATGCCGACGGCTGCCCGGTGGTGGATTTGACTTTGCAGATTGCAAAGCGTTTTTGCGTTCCGGTCATCATCCTGTGCGACACCGCCCACCAAATCGAGCGGGAAGGTGCGCAGACATTGGTGTTCGATAAAGGGGCAGACAGCGTAGACTTTGCCCTCGTTAACCGGGTAAAGCCGGGGGATATTGTCGTAACACAGGACTATGGGCTGGCGAGTATGTGCCTTGCCAAGCGCGCACGGGTGCTGAATCAGAACGGTTTGGAATACACCGCCGACAACATGGAAGCTCTCATGCTGCGGCGTTATGAAAACAAAAAGCTCCTCCGTGCCGGAAAGCACCCCAAGGGGAGCCCAAAGCGGACGAAGGAGCAGGATGAAGCATTTGTCACCACACTGACAAATATTTTAGCGAGCATCTGATTTTCTGAACGGAACACCGGCGAATTTTTTCGCGTCACATTCTCTGTAAGTGAAACCCGTCAGAACAAAGCACCTCTCCACTGCATGAAATCATTGAGATACCGCCGCTTTATCCTCTGGCCACGATCTTCTGAGCGCCGCATAGGAAATAAGGAAGTTTGCAAGCCAACCTGCCGGGACTGCAAGCCAAACAAAAGCAATGCCAAAACGCGGTGCACAAATCAAAGCAACAGACAAGCGGATTGCAAGGTTTACCATATTTGCAATAAGAAACGGCCGCATGATTCCAAGTCCGCGAAGAACGCCATCCGTTGCCATCTTGATGCCCATGAAGATGAAAAAGTAACCAAGCCATCTCATATAATCACCGGACACCTGATAGGCCAACGCAGTTCCGTCTTTTCCCAAGAACAACGAGGAAATCTGTGTGTGCAGTATTTCAATGACCACGAAAGCAAGAACTGCAAAGCATAGATCCAACACCAGTGCAGCATGATACCCTTTTTTGATACGCTCAATTTTCTTTGCGCCAAGATTCTGGGATACAAACGGCGAAACTGCATTGCCGATGGATACGAAGATCAGCGAAAAAACATTTTCTACCCGCATCGTTGCCGCATACCCGGCAAGTGCCTGTGTGCCGAAGGGATTTACCACTGCCTGCACGATCATCATACCGATAGACACTGTGGACTGCTGCAAAACCGATGGTACCGCAATGCGAAGCGTGGAATACAGCTCCTGCCGGTCGAACCTGCTAAAGGAGCTCTTGTATTGCCGCATCCGAGACAGAAAGATCAAAAACGAAAACACGGCAGAAATTCCTTGTGCGATCAAGGTCGCAAGGGCTGCACCAAACACCCCCAGACCAAGACCGGCCACCATCCAGAGATCCATAAAAATATTCAGGATAGATGAGAATATCAGCAGTCCCAACGGAATTTTGGATTCACCGATGGAAGTGAACATGGTGGAAAGAATGTTGTACATGAATAGAAATGGGAAACCCACAAAGTAGACACGCAGATACAATACTGCTTCTTCCAATATATCGGCAGGGGTCTGTAATCCGCTCATCATGAAATGGGAAAAGCAAAAGCCAAAGACACCAAGGACAACGCTTAAGATCAAAAAGCTGATCAGGGACGTTGACACAATGGTTTTCATTTTACCATAATTTTTTGCACCAAAATAGCGGCTTACAAGCACACCTGCGCCCACGCCAGCACCAAGCGCCACACAAATAAAAACATTGGTCAGTGCAGCACAAGCACCAACAGCCGCAAGTGCCGAGGAGCCAACAAATTGACCAACTATTATGGAATCGGCCATATTATATACTTGTTGAAAAAAGCTTCCAAGGATCATCGGCATCGCAAAAACAGTCAGCGCTTTAAGGGGTGGATCTGTGATCAAATATTCATCTTTCGACATGATTATATTCCTTCCAAAAATCGTTTATCGCAAATTTTATCGCAAGTTAAGAAATTCGTGCAACATTCAAACGGCATCTTTGCGATATGCAATTCACCGCTGTTGCATTAAAAAGTTGGATAGTATTGGAATCTATCCAATATAAGTATATTCCCCCCTGTCTCAAAATGCAATCTGCGACTTCTGGCGGAGATGGTGGATATTCTCCCGCGGCTAAGCAACAGCCCGCAGGGCTGATTGCTTGCGGCCTGCGGGCCGCCGCCCTGTTCTCATCCTCACCATCTAGCCGCAAAAAGGCACCAGCTGAGCTGATGCCTTTTGTTGGCGGAGATGGTGGGATTCGAACCCACGTGCCGATTAAGGACAAAACGATTTCGAGTC
>ENA-OPZM01000365-OPZM01000365.1-human-gut-metagenome-genome-assembly--contig:-NODE-365-length-19969-cov-3.477220_pt1 | contig 19969 bp, 26 predicted proteins | sample MGYA00242478_ERZ504493 | MGnify/ENA primary metagenome ERZ504493 (study PRJEB26092, sample SAMD00036227) | human gut metagenome | host: Homo sapiens | study: EMG produced TPA metagenomics assembly of... | reverse complement strand
GATCCTTCACTGTAAGGCTTTCGCCGTATGAAGGATAAGACACAGGTGTTTCTGGCACCACAGGGAGATCATTACCGGACCAGACTGACACATACACTGGAGGTATCGCAGATCGCCCGGACTATTGCCAAGGCACTTCGCTTAAATGAAGATCTGGTGGAAGCGATCGCTCTGGGACATGATCTGGGGCATACGCCTTTTGGACATGCAGGAGAGAGAGCGCTGGATCAGGTACATCCGGGTGGCTTTGCCCACTATAAGCAGAGCGTCCGGGTTGTGGAAGTACTGGAGAAAAACGGAAACGGGCTGAACCTTACCTGGGAAGTCCGCAATGGGATCATGAATCACCGCACCAGCGGAAATCCTTTCACACTGGAAGGACAGGTGGTACGTTTTTCTGACAAGATCGCCTATATCCACCATGATATGGACGATGCCCAGCGGGCAGGGATCATCACAGAAGATGATATTCCGGTCACAATGAGAACTTTTCTGGCTATACCACGAGAGAACGGCTGAATACTTTCGTACATAATATTATAGAGAACAGTATGGGGAAAGACAGCATCTCCATGTCGCCGGATGTTTTTGAGGCGATGATGGAGCTTCGGGCGCTGATGTTCCGGAATGTCTATGAGAATCCGGTTGCCAGGAAAGAAGAGGATAAAGTGATCCAGATGCTGAGTGAACTGTACGGATATTATACCGACCATCCGGAGGCAATGTCCCGGGAATACAGGGAACTGGTGGAATACCGGGGAGTACCTAAGGGACAGGCAGTATGTGATTATATTTCGGGAATGACGGATCAGTATTCCATGGAGAAATTCAGGGAGATCTATATACCGAGAGCCTGGGAGGTCTATTAAATGGAAAAGAGGGATAAGCATGCGATATTCAGATGACATCATAGAAGAAGTCCGAATGAAAAATGACATTGTAGACGTGATATCCCAGTATGTGAAACTGACACGGAGGGGGAGTTCCTATTTTGGGCTGTGTCCCTTCCATAATGAAAAAACCCCTTCCTTTTCCGTAACACCATCCAAGCAGATGTATTACTGCTTTGGCTGCGGGGCAGGAGGAAACGTATACAATTTTATCATGGAATATGAGAATTACTCGTTTGGTGAGGCTTTGTCACATCTGGCTGACCGGGCAGGGGTAGAGCTTCCGAAGATCGAGTATTCCAGAGAAGCCAGAGAAAAAGCAGAACAGAGAGCAAATCTTCTGGAGATCAACAAGCTGGCAGCACAGTATTTTTATTATCAGCTCCGGAGAGAAGGCGGAAAGACGGCTTACGGATATCTCACGGGAAGAGGTCTCTCCGAGGAAACCATCCGTAATTTGGTCTTGGATATTCAGACAAGTATAGTGATGATCTGTACAAATATCTTAAGGGTAAGGGCTACAGTGATGAACTTCTCAGGGAATCCGGCCTGTTCAATGTAGATGAGCGGCGAGGCATGTATGATAAGTTCTGGAACCGTGTGATCTTCCCGATCATGGATGTAAACAACCGGGTCATTGGTTTTGGAGGTCGTGTCATGGGAGATGGCAAGCCCAAGTACCTGAATTCACCGGAGACGAAGATCTTTGATAAGAGCCGGAATCTTTACGGGCTGAATGTGGCCAGGACCACCAGGAAGAATTATCTGATCCTCTGTGAGGGATATATGGATGTGATCGCCATGCATCAGGCTGGCTTTACCAATGCAGTGGCGTCGCTTGGAACTGCACTGACCTCCGGACATGCAAGTCTTGTGAAACGTTACACCAAGGAAGTTCTGCTTCTTTATGACAGTGACGGTGCAGGAATCCGGGCAGCACTTCGTGCGATCCCGATCCTGCGGGAGGCGGGAGTCACGTCCAGGGTAGTAAGCCTGAAGCCCTGGAAGGATCCGGACGAGTTCATCAAGAACGAAGGAGCGGAGGCCTTTGAGGAACGTCTGAACCAGGCCATGGACAGCTTTATGTTCCGTGTGCACATTGCGGAACAGGAATTTGCCATGGATGCACCCCAGGGACAGAATCAGTTTTTTGAGCGGTGTGCCGGGATGCTCCTGGAGCTTTCCGATGAACTGGAGCGGAATCTTTATATAGAAGCCATCGTAAAGGAATATGGACGCTATGGAGTGGGCACGGAGGATATCCGGAAAAGGGTCAACACACTGGCTCTGAAGGGAACGCCTGCAGAGAAACGGATCCAGCCGAAGTCCGGGACTCCGGAAACAAAGAAAAAGGAATCCGCCGCAGACAAAGCACAGAAGCTGATGCTGACCTGGCTTGTGAATTATCCGGGTATTTTTGAACAGGTGGAAAAATACATTTCCCCTTCCGATTTTGTGGTACCGCTGTATAAAGAGGTAGCCCAGATGCTGTTTGACCAGCATAAGGAAGGAGAGACCAATCCGGGAAAGCTTCTCAACGCCTTTACAGACAGTGAGGAGCAGCGGGAGGTGGCATCTCTTTTTAATGCTACCATTCATCTGGAAAACGAAGGAGAACAACAGAGGGCTTTTTCCGATGCGCTGCTTCGGATCAAGGAAGAAAGCCTCAAAGAAAAAAACCGTACCTGGGACCCGTCAGACATGGCCGGGCTTCAGGAACTGATAAAAGCAAAAAAAGAACTGGAAGACCTTGGAAGAAAGAGGCAGCAGCTGCATATTTCTTTCAATTAAGGATAAAATATAAACACTATATGGAGGTATAGAGCACCTATGGAAATGAATATGGCAAAATTCAGCGAGAAACTTGTAGAGCTTCTTGAACTTGCGAAAAAGAAAAAGAATGTGCTGGAATATCAGGAGATCAGCGACTTTTTCAAGGACTCTCCACTGGAAGTGGATCAGATGGAGAAGGTTTTTGACTTCCTGGAGGCCAGCGGTGTGGACGTTCTCCGTATCACAGAAAACAGCGGTGACGAACTCCTCCTTGATAACGATATGGATATGGATGGGATGGAAGATGAAGAAGAGGTAGAGCTTGATAAGATCGACCTCTCTGTGCCGGAGGGTGTCAGCATCGAAGATCCGGTCCGTATGTACCTGAAAGAGATCGGTAAAGTCAGTCTGTTAAGTGCAGATGAGGAGATCGAGCTTGCCAAGAGAATGGAAAAGGGTGATGAAGCTGCCAAGAAACGTCTGGCAGAAGCCAATCTCCGTCTTGTTGTCAGCATTGCAAAGCGTTATGTTGGACGTGGAATGCTGTTCCTTGATCTGATCCAGGAGGGAAATCTTGGTCTTATCAAAGCCGTTGAAAAATTTGATTACAGAAAAGGCTACAAGTTCAGTACCTATGCAACCTGGTGGATCCGTCAGGCTATCACAAGAGCCATTGCGGATCAGGCACGTACCATTCGTATCCCTGTGCATATGGTTGAGACCATCAACAAGCTGATCCGTGTTTCCCGTCAGCTGCTCCAGGAGCTTGGACGTGAACCTACGCCGGAGGAGATCGCTGAGGAGATGGACATGCCGGTGGACCGTGTACGTGAGATCCTTAAGATCTCCCAGGAGCCGGTATCTCTGGAAACTCCTATCGGTGAGGAGGAAGACAGTCATCTTGGCGATTTCATCCAGGATGATAATGTTCCGGTACCTGCAGATGCAGCTGCATTTACACTTCTGAAGGAGCAGCTGGTAGAAGTCTTAAGTACGCTTACTGACCGTGAGCAGAAGGTCCTCCGCCTCCGTTTCGGACTGGACGACGGACGTGCAGAACTCTGGAGGAAGTTGGTAAAGAGTTCAATGTCACAAGAGAACGTATCCGTCAGATCGAGGCAAAAGCTCTGCGCAAGCTGCGTCATCCCAGCCGCAGCCGCAAGCTGAAGGATTATCTTGACTGATAAAAATATATCTGTACAGCTTTCCATGCGTCTTCGTGCTATTGCCGGTATGGTAACAAAAGGAAACCGGCTGGCAGACGTAGGATGTGACCATGGCTATCTGTCGATCTGGCTTGTCAGTGAAAAAACAGTTCCGTCAGCCATTGCCATGGATGTACGTCCGGGACCGCTTTCAAGAGCCAGGGAGAATATTACCCGTTATGGCCTTGAAGATTACATAGAGACCCGTTTGAGTGACGGGCTTGCGAAGCTTGAGCCGGGAGAAGGTGATACCCTGGTGATCGCGGGAATGGGTGGTCCTCTGATGGAAAGGATATTGAAGGATGGAGCGAAGGTCCGGGAGGGGTTTCAGGAACTGATCCTGCAGCCTCAGTCGGACCTTCCTCATTTCCGGCATTTTCTTTCTGAGATCGGCTGGGAGATCGTAAGGGAAGAAATGATAAAAGAAGACGGAAAATTTTATCCTATGATGAAAGCGGTACGTAACAATTCGGGAAAAAAGACTGTTTACACAGAGGAAGAGGCCTGGTTTGGACCGCTCCTTCTGGAAAAACGTCACCCGGTCCTTAAAGAGTATCTTCTCCGAGAGGAAATGATCCGTAAGAAAATACTTGCCGGTCTTTCCGGAGCAGAATCTGTTTCCGCAAAAACTCGTCTGGCAGAAGTAAAGGAGGAAATGGAGCTGATCCATACAGCTCTGAAACGATATGAAAGCATATGAACTGATCGAATGGCTGAATGAGCACCATCCGCAAAAATTTGCGGAGGACTGGGATAATGTGGGACTGCTGGTGGGAGATGACCAGAAAGAGATTTCCCATGTATTTCTTGCACTGGATCTTACAGAACCGGTGCTGGATGAGGCGGTTGCGTCCGGTGCGGACATGATCCTTACCCATCACCCAATGATCTTTCCGGGATCAAAAAGATCAACAATCATACCTTTACCGGAAGAAAGATCCTCCGTCTGATAAAGGAGGATATCCCGTATTTTGCCATGCATACCAATTATGATGTGATCGGAATGGCAGATCTAAGCGCAGATCATCTGAAGCTTCAGGATACAAGGGTGCTTACAGTTACCGATGGATCCGGGGAGCAACCGGAGGGATTCGGAAGAGTGGGAAAGCTTCCCTATGTTATGACTCTTGGTGAGTTTGGAAAATATGTAAAAGAATGCAATCATATTCCGGATGTGCGGGTTTACGGTGATCTGGACCGGAAGATCGAGACTGTGGCAATCTGTACAGGAAGCGGAAAGAGTATGATCGGTGATGTGATGGCCGCCGGTGCGGATGTATATGTGACAGGAGATATTGATTATCATACTGCCATCGATACTATGGCAGATGGTCTGGCGATCGTAGATGCCGGACATTACGGTACGGAGTATATTTTTGCGGAAGCTATGGAGAAGGAGCTGAATGAGGCATTCCCTGCTCTTAAGACAACCTGCGCCAGTGTGAAAAATCCATATACTGTTTTATGAACACAGATCGTAAAAGAATTGCGTTCATGATATGTGACAGCAGTACAAATATAAGCTTGTGGAGGTGATCGTTATGGAACAGACAATGATTAAAGTGACCATAAACGGAGAAACAAGGGAATATCCCAAAATGACACCGTATTCTGAGATCATAAGGATTATGAGGGCAAAACAGAGTATCCGGTGATCCTTGTGACTGAGAACGGAAAGCTCCGTGAGCTTCACAAGAAGCTGAGGCATGACTGTGCACTGGGATTTATAACCGCAAAGGACAGTGCCGGTCGAAAAACCTATCGGAGAAGTGCGATCTTTATTCTTTTGAAGGCAATTTTTGATGTAGCCGGAAAAGAGAATGTGGATCATGTTGTGATCCATTATTCTATTGGAAATGCTCTTTATTTTACCATGAAAGGCAGTGCTACCCTGGATCAGGAGCTTCTTGACCGGGTGAAGGTGCGGATGCGGGAATTGGTAGACCGGAAGCTTCCAATCTGCAAACGCAGTGTCAGCACGGATGATGCCGTTTCCATGTTCCACAGGCATCATATGTATGATAAAGAAAAGCTGTTCCGTTATCGGCGGGTTTCCAGAGTGAATATTTACAGCCTGGAAAATTTTGAGGATTATTTTTACGGATTTATGGCACCGGATACCAGCTATGTGAAGTATTTTGATCTGCAGCTTTATGATGAAGCTTTGTGCTGATCCTTCCGAGGCAGAAGAACCCGGATGTGCTGGAGCCTTTTGAACCCCAGGATAAGATCTTTCGTGTGCAGAAGGAATCGGAAGAGTGGGGCGATAAGCTGGATGTTGCCACTGTGGAGATCTCAATGACCGGATTACAAGAGAAGGTGTGCAGAGCCTGATGCTGATCCAGGAGGCACTTCATGAGGCCAAGATTTCTTCGATCGCCGAGGAAATCCGGAGAAGGGGCAATGTAAAGTTCGTAATGATCGCAGGCCCGTCTTCTTCCGGAAAGACCAGTTTTCTCACAGATTATCGATTCAGCTTTCTGCTCATGGCCTGAAGCCGCATCCTATTGCTGTGGATAACTATTTTGTGGATCGTGAACATACGCCGTTGGATGAATTCGGAGAAAAGAATTATGAGTGTCTGGAAGCTATTGACACGAAGCAGTTTAATGAAGACATGCTGAATCTCCTTTCGGGAAAAACTGTGGATCTTCCTACATTTAATTTCAAGACCGGATGCAGGGAATACCGAGGAGACCAGCTTCAGCTTGGAAAAGATGATATCCTGGTCATCGAAGGCATTCACGGGCTTAATGACAAACTGAGTTATGCCCTTCCAAAAGAGAGTAAGTTTAAGATTTATATCAGTGCGCTGACACAGCTAAACATTGATGAGCATAACCGGATTCCCACAACGGATGGAAGGCTGATCCGCCGAATTGTTCGTGATGCACGTACACGTGGAACTTCCGCAAAGGATACCATTGCAAGGTGGCCTTCTGTACGGAGAGGCGAGGAGCAGAATATTTTTCCGTTCCAGGAGGAAGCAGATGTGATGTTTAATTCTGCTCTTGTGTATGAGCTTGCCTGCCTGAAGGTTTATGCGGAACCGCTGCTTTTTGGAATTGACAAGAGTGAACCTGAGTATCAGGAGGCGAAGCGGCTTTTGAAGTTCCTGGATTATTTTGTGCCGGTGCCCAGTGAAGGCGTTCCGTTTAATTCGCTTCTGAGGGAGTTTATTGGCGGTAGTTGTTTTAATGTATAAATTAATTGTATAATAAAAAAAGCTATGTGTAGATATACGGCTCTATGCAGTGCAGATATCGGCTGGCACAAAGATGAGAAGATCAGGATTTCTCTGTGCATGGGATCTGTGGTGTGTGGAGCCTTTTGAGTGTGAATCGGAAAAGGTAAAGTCCTCTGTGGTACTGCGGATAGACGACGGGATTTACAGGGCTTAAAGGAAAGGGAAAGTGATCATGAAAGAAAAAGTACAACTGACAAAACTGGCTCCAAACTGTGGCTGTGCAGCTAAGGTAGGACCGGGGACTCTGGCAGGAGTTCTTGGCGGGCTGCCAAAGTTCTGTGATCCGGATCTTCTGGTTGGAACGGACACTTCGGACGATGCGGCCGTTTATAAGGTTTCCGAAGATCTGGCACTGATCCAAACACTGGATTTTTTTACTCCGGTGGCAGATGATCCTTATGATTTCGGGCAGATCGCGGCGGCCAATGCATTGAGTGATGTGTATGCTATGGGTGGAACTCCGAAGACCGCTTTGAATATTGTGGCGTTTCCGAAGGATATGGATGTGGAGATCCTTGGGGAGATCCTGCGTGGTGGTGCGGATAAGGTGATGGAGGCTGGTGCGGTTCTTGCCGGTGGCCATACGATCCAGGATGATACACCAAAGTATGGGCTCAGTGTGACGGGTTTTGTAGATCCGAGGAAGTTCTGGAAGAATTTTGGAGCGCAGACCGGGGATAAGCTGATCCTGACGAAGGCGCTGGGTGCGGGGATCGTGAATACGGCGATCAAGGCGGATCTTGTGACGGAAGGTGCACGTAAGGCGGTTTTGGATTCCATGAAGAAACTGAACCGAGATGCCTGTGAGGTTTTTAAAGAGTTTGAGATTCATGCCTGTACAGATGTGACAGGGTTTGGTCTTGGGGGACATGCTACGGAGATGGCTGTGGCCAGTGACCGGACGATTGTGATCGATACGGAGAAGCTGCCGGTGCTTCCGGATGTGGAGGAGTTTGCTTCTATGGGATTGATTCCGGGTGGGGCTTACAGGAACCGGGAGTTTGCTGAGAAAACCGGAGTGAAAAGTGTGGCAGAGCTCTGGAGGGAGGATCTGGTGTTTGATCCGCAGACTTCCGGGGGATTGCTGGCGGCGGTTCCGGAGAGGGATGTGCCGGAGATTATGAAGCGGTTGGATGAGGCTGGTTTGCAGGCTGGGGTGATCGGTGAGGTTGTGGATCGACAGGAGTGGACGTTGGTGCTCCGGTAGGGCTTGAATTGACGAGCGGATGCAATATAAACTCTGCATTTTTTTATATATTGTTTGCCTGAGAGATAAAAGCATGGTATTATCATATGAGCGGAAATTGAGAAGACATAAAGAAAGAATATGAAAAAACAAATATGTGACGGGAGAGGAAGAATTATGGAGAAACACAAACATGAGAGAAGTACATTTTCCGGGAAGATCGGATTTGTGCTGTCTGCAGCCGGTGCTTCAGTAGGGCTTGGGAATATATGGAGATTCCCTTATCTGGCGGCAAAGTACGGCGGTGGAATTTTTTTACTGATCTATATCATTCTGGCATTGACTTTCGGATATTCTATGATCGTGGCAGAGACAGCTCTGGGACGCATGACAAAGAAAAGTCCGGTAGGTGCGTTTGGAGCTTTTGGTAAATCAAAGTGGCTGTCTTTGGGCGGTTGGATCAATGCGATCATACCGGTTCTGATCGTGCCGTATTATTCCGTGATCGGTGGCTGGGTAATTAAATACCTGGTGGAGTATGTAAAGGGAGGCAGTCAGACTCTTGCCGAAGACGGATATTTTTCTGCTTTTATAGCGGATGGATTTTCTACAGAAACCTGTTTCCTGTTCTTTGCACTGCTTACGCTGGTGATCATTTATGCAGGTGTGCAGAATGGCGTGGAACGAGTTTCCAAATTAATGATGCCGATACTGGTATTCCTGTCTATAGTCATTGTCGTTTATTCGGTAACAAGACCAGGAGCACTGGAAGGCGTGAAATATTTTCTGATACCAAATATCAAAAACTTCTCCTGGATGACAGTGGTTGCGGCAATGGGACAGATGTTTTATTCCCTGTCGATCGCAATGGGTATTCTGGTAACTTTTGGTTCTTATATGAAAAAGGATGTATCTATTGAAGGTTCTACACAAAATGTAGAAATTTTTTGACACAGCGATCGCGATGATGGCAGGTCTGATGATCATTCCGGCAGTGTTTGCATTCTCCGGTGGAGAACCGGATACGTTACAGGCAGGACCGGCACTGATGTTTATTACGATTCCGAAGGTATTCGCAAGCATGGGATTTGGAACTCTGGTTGGAATCCTGTTTTTTGTACTGGTTCTCTGTGCAGCCTTGACCAGTTCTATTGCACTGACTGAGAGTGCAGTATCTACTTTTCAGGATGACTGAAATGGGGACGCAAGAAGGCAACAGTATTTATCGGAGTTATCATGGTTGTTCTCGGAAGTCTTTCTTCTCTTGGCTATGGTCCTCTGGCGTGTGTTAAGATCATTGGAATGCAGTTCCTTGATTTCTTTGATTTCCTGACGAACTCTGTCATGATGCCGATTGCAGCGATTGCTACCTGTATTCTGATATCCAGAGTAGTCGGTATAAAGAAGATTGAAGATGAAGTACTGCAGGAAGGTGGCACTTTCCGCAGAAAACGAATCTTTAATTTTATGATCCGGTATCTTTGCCCAATCTTTGCGGCAATTATTCTTTTCAGCTCTGTGGCAAATGCATTTGGATGGATTTCCATGTAGCAGAAACAAATTCCAACTTTACAAGTCTATACACCTGTGTTAAAATAGCAGGTGCGCAGCCAGGCCAGGTGATCGCGGCTGGACAGACGAAAGGGTCCAGACGAGGAAAGTCCGGGCTTCACAGGGCAGGATGCCGGATAACGTCCGGTGGAGGTAACTCCCAGACCAGTGCAACAGAAATAAACCGCCCCGTTTTGCGGGGTAAGGGTGGAAAGGCAGTGTAAGAGACTACCGCCGCTGTGGTAACAGAGCGGGCACATGTAAACTCCATTCGAAGCAAGACCGAGAAGAAAGCCATACGGCGGCCCGTCGTGCTTTCAGGTAGGTCGCTGGAGCCTTCTGGCAACGGAAGGCCTAGATAGATGATCACCCAACGACATAACCCGGCTTATCGGTCTGACTGTGTATGATAATAAGCACATAATAAAAGCAACTGTGTTTTGCAGATATGTTCTGTAAAATGTCAGTTGCTTTTTTGTAAAAAACTTTTCTATGAAACACAGCGTCCGGTCCCCGCTTCGATATTCAGGCCTTCGCAGGAGCCGTACGCGTCCGTTTGTCAATAATTCCCGCAGGAATCCCTGAATTCCTATTTATTCCGTTTACCTCGATATTTCTCTTCACAATACTTACACCGGTAAACCTCATTCTCTTCATCTGCAAGAACAAAAATCTGATCCAGTCCCTGCTCGATGGAAGTAATGCAGCGAGGATTCTTGCATTTGATCACGTTCACAACCTGCTTCGGCAGCTTCAGCTCTTTCTTTGCAACGATCTTTTCGTCCTTGATGATATTTACGGTAATATTATGATCGATAAAACCAAGGATATCCAGATCCAGATCCTCGATGGGGCATTCAACCTTGATGATATCCTTTTTTCCCATTTTCTTGCTGCGGGCATTTTTGATAATAGCAACCGTACAATCCAGCTTATCCAGCTTCAGGTCGTGATAGATCGTCATTGCTTTGCCGGCTTTGATATGATCCAGAACATAACCCTCACGAAGAGCACCTACGTTTAACATGGCAGTTCCACCTCCAGTAATGTAAGAATCAGGGCCATACGGACATACACACCATACTGGGCCTGTTTGAAATAAGCGGCACGCGGATCAGAGTCCACTTCAACAGAAATCTCGTTAACACGTGGGAGTGGGTGGAGGATATACATATCCTTCGGTGCAAGCTCCATTTTCTGTTTGTCCAGAACATAGAAATCCTTCATGCGGACATAATCCTCTTCGTTGAAGAAACGTTCCTTCTGAACACGGGTCATGTACAGGATATCCAGATCCGGAAGTGCATCCTCCAGACGTTCCTCCTCGACAAACTCGACATTGTTGCGTTTCAGAACATCCTCACGGATATAGCTTGGAATACGAAGCTCCTCCGGAGAGATCAGAACAAATTTCACATTTTCATAACGGACCAGAGCCTCGATCAGAGAGTGAACGGTACGACCAAATTTCAGGTCACCGCAGAGGCCGATGGTAATATTGTCAAGTCTGCCCTTCAGGGAACGGATAGTTAAAAGATCGGTTAATGTTTGGGTAGGATGCTGGTGGCCGCCATCACCGGCATTGATCACCGGAATATTGGATGACATAGAAGCTACAAGCGGAGCACCCTCTTTCGGATGGCGCATAGCACAGATATCTGCATAACAGGAAACAACGCGAATCGTATCGGCAACGCTCTCGCCTTTGGATGCGGAACTGGAATCAGCAGAAGAAAAACCGAGAACCTTTCCTCCAAGATTCATCATGGCTGCTTCGAAGCTTAAACGTGTACGTGTACTTGGTTCGTAAAACAATGTCGCAAGCCTTTTATCATCACAGGTATGCGCATACTTTTTGGATTTTTCCCGATGTCGTCGGCAAGATTCAGAAGCTTATCAAGCTCTTCGACCGAGAGATCCAAAGGACTCATTAAATGTCTCATGTTGTACCTCCAATTATTTACTGGAAATAAGATTCCTTCCAATTATCATATAATATAACTGTGAGATTTTCAAGAGACTTTCCGAGGATTTTGTCGAAGAAGCCATTCGAAAAAGAGACCGGTAAAAAACCACAGAGGAGCATAGTCCAGTCGGATCACTCCTTTATACTGAAGCGGAACATGAGAATAATCCCAGGGACAGATGTGAAGCTTCTGAAAAAAAGATCCGCTTAAAAATTCCACGAAAAAAATCCCGCAGCTGTAAATGATCCCCCGTACCATAACCGGAAAGCGGGCAAGCTTGTAGTAAGCCGGACGGATCAGTGCTGCAAGTCCGTAAACAGGGAACATCAGAAGAGAGGTTTTGCCCATCATAGTAAAATGTCCGGTGACAAGAGAGTGCAGTCCTGTCCATAAGATCTCCAGACACCAGCCTGTAAAACCGCACAGAAAAAAATCCTTCTTTTGCATTTTAAAGCTCCTTCTCATCAGCAGAAATCCTGCGCTTTCCGGAAAATATTAGTTTAACTGGATTAAGAAAGTTCTGCGGGGTTGCGAATATCCGCCTGGACTTTACATATATTTAACGTGGAAAAGCGTCTTTAATAGCCTTCCCTGCCTTGAAAAAAATATACACGTGGGTTATAATGAACAAAATTATTACTGCAAAGTGAAAAAGCAGTAATGGATCATCAACACATGCGGAAGGAGAAAACAGACGATGAATTATGAAGAAAGTCGTGCCTACATCAGAGCCGCGGAACTGAAAAAGGGAATTGTTCTGGGCCTGGAAAATATGAGAGAGATGATGAGGCGGCTTGGAGATCCCCAGGATGAACTGAAGTATGTTCATGTAGCGGGAACTAACGGAAAGGGTTCGGTGATCGCATATCTGTATTCCGCTTTATCAGGTGCAGGTTACCGGGTCGGAAGATATATTTCCCCGGCGGTCTATTCCTACAGAGAGAGGATGGAGGTTAACGGAGAACCTGTCAGCAGAGAGAAATTTGCAGCATATGTGACAAGGATCGCGGAGGTGATCGATGAGATCGTAAAAGAGGGAAAACCGCATCCGTCAGTATTTGAAATTGAAACTGCAGCCGCATTTCTTTATTTTCAGGATGAGAAATGCGATCTGGTATTAATGGAAGTTGGTATGGGCGGCGATCTGGATGCCACCAACATTATACGTACTACAGTTCTTTCCATTCTGGTATCCATCAGTATGATCATACGGCATTTCTTGGAAATACCCTGGGCGAGATAGCAGAAAAAAAGGCCGGCATCATTAAACCGGACAGTCATATGGTAACTGTAAAGCAGCAGCCGGAGGCAGAGGCGGTCATACGGAGAATATGTGAAGAACAGAATGTGCCGTACGAGGCAGCAGACCGGGACAGCGCAGAGGTACTGGAAGCATCCATAACCGGCCAGACCTTTCTTTATAAAGGGGAAAAATATACAATATCCCTGGCAGGTGCCTATCAGAAAGAGAATGCGGTGGCAGCGCTCCGGGCACTGGAAATCCTGAATGAACAGGGATATCCCACAACACTGGTCCAGAGACAGGATGGACTGAAACGTACTACCTGGCCAGGAAGATTTGCACTTCTCGGGACAGAACCGGATTTTGTGGTTGACGGAGCTCATAACCCTGCAGCAGCAGACATGCTGGCTGCGTCCATTGAGCGGTATTTTAAGGGAAAAAGGATCATCTATATCATGGGAATGTTCCGTGACAAGGATTACCGAAAGGTCATCCGGAAAACAGAAAAATATGCAGATACCATCCTGACGATCGCGGCACCGGATAACCCCAGGGCTCTGACCCCGCAGGAACTGGCAGATGCGGTGCGGGAATTTCATTCTGATGTAAGACCCTTTGACAACATCGAAGCTGCAGTGGCAGAGGCCTATCATCTGGCAGGAAAAGAGGATGTGATCATTGCTTTTGGTTCCCTGGCGTTCCTGGGGGACCTTACAGAAATTATCAGGAAACATAACGGAGGAAACCAATGACGGATTTGGAAAGATACAGAGACGAGATCGATGAGATCGACAGTGAGATCGTACGCCTCTTTGAAAAACGAATGAAGGTGAGTGAGGAAGTCGCTGAATATAAAATAAAAACCGGTAAGCAGGTACTGGATCCGGCACGTGAGAGCCAGAAGATCCATACGCTGAAAAACAAGGCCCACGGGGACTTTAACAGCCTCGGCGTGCAGGAGCTTTTCCGTCAGATCATGGCCATCAGCCGTAAGAGACAGTACCAGCTGTTGACAGAGCATGGGATTTACGGAGAGCGCAATTTCACAACTGTGAAGCATGTTCCCCTTGAAAACGCAACGGTTGTGTTTCAGGGGGTAGAGGGAGCTTACAGCTATGCGGCTATGCGGCAGTACTTTGGAAAAAATATTGAAAGCTACCATGTAAAAACATGGAGGACAGCTATGGAGGATGTAACCCATGCAAGGCCGATTATGCGGTACTTCCTATTGAGAATTCTACTGCAGGTATCGTGGCTGATATCTATGACCTTCTTATGGAATACAAGCTGTATATCGTGGGCGAGCAGATCATCCGTGTGGATCATGTGCTTCTGGGAATGCCGGATGCACAGATCAAGGATATCAGGGAAGTATGCTCTCATCCCCAGGGACTTGCCCAGTGCAAAGCGTTTCTGGAGGAAAACCCTTCTTGGAAAAAGAAAGAAGTGGAAAACACCGCAGGAGCGGCAAAAAAGGTCAGTGAAGTGGGAGACAAAGGTGTGGCAGCTATCGCAAGCCGTGAGGCTGGTGAGGTATTCGGTCTGAAGGTCCTTGCAGAAAATATCTGCAGAGAAAAAGCAAACTCCACACGTTTTATTATTGTAAGCAGGAAACCGGAATATGAAGAAAAGGCCGGGAAGATCAGCATCTGTTTTGAACTGCCTCATGAAAGCGGAACTCTTTACAACATGCTTTCCCATATCATTTACAACGGTCTGAATATGACCAAGATCGAATCCCGTCCGATTCCGGGAAAATCCTGGGAATACCGTTTCTTCGTGGATTTCACAGGGAAGCTTGGCGAAAGCGCTGTGGAAAATGCGTTAAGAGGAATCGAGGCGGAGGCGAATGTTCTCCGTGTTCTTGGAAATTATTAAGATACAGAGGAGTTAATTATTATGTTGGCAAGAATTCAGGAATGTATCCTTTACCGTGGATTTTCAAACGGTGAGATACTGAACGATATGGCAGAGCTTATCAATCTTTATGAAGCTGATGAAGAAGCACTCAAGGCAAGAGAAGACCAGTTTTTCAAAAGTGTCAACGGGTTGGTGGAGCTGGCAGGAATGTACGGCTTTTCCGGAAATATCTGGCATACATATCTTACCTTCCTTCTGGTAAATCATGAGAACGCTTTCAGTATGGCAAGCGAGATCCGGGGAGCGATCAAGGGCAGCATTAATGACCTGGCAAAAAATGATTTCCAGATTTTTAAGGAACTGTATGATTTTGATATCACGGTCTTTGACAAAGTGTTCGGAACTGTATGCTGCAGGGTGATCTGTGATTACCAGACACCGGATGAGAACAGCAAGCTCTTTAACACCAGGATCCGTGACCGGATCTGTCAGATGAGCAAAACCCTGGCAGCAGCCACCACAACCGAAGAATTTATGGATGACATGGTATCCTTCTATAAAGATTTCGGTGTTGGCAAGCTTGGCCTTCATAAGGCATTTCGTATCGGCCACGATGAAGAGGGAAAGGTGGAAATCCAGCCTATCACAAGAATCGCACATGTGAAGATCGATGACCTGGTAGGATATGAGATCGCCAAGAAAAAGCTCATTGATAATACAGAGGCATTTGTACAGGGGAGAAAGGCGAACAACTGTCTGCTCTTTGGCGATGCGGGAACCGGCAAATCTTCCAGTATCAAGGGAATCCTGAACCAGTATTATGATCAGGGACTTCGTATCATTGAGGCCTATAAGCATCAGTTCCAGGATCTTAATGAAGTCATCGCCCAGATCAAAAACCGTAACTATCGTTTTATCATTTATATGGATGATCTTTCCTTTGAGGAATTTGAAATTGAATATAAATACCTGAAAGCAGTGATCGAGGGCGGGCTTGAGAAAAAACCGGACAATGTCCTGATCTATGCCACAAGTAACCGGCGTAATCTTGTCCGTGAGCGTGCCACAGACAAGCTGGAGATCGCAGATGACAATGATCTGCATTCCTCCGATACCGTACAGGAGAAGCTTTCTCTGGTATATCGTTTTGGGGTTCGTATCTACTTTGGCAAACCGGACAAAAAACAGTTCCAGGAGATCGTCCGTACACTGGCAGCCCGTTATGGAGTTACCATGCCGGAGGAGGAACTGCTTCTGAAAGCCAACCAGTGGAGATTTCTCACGGCGGACTGACCGGACGTGCAGCACAGCAGTTTATTGATTACATTGTGGGAACAGAGGAAGAAAAAAAGAAATAGTTTACCTGTGTATTGGGGGAAAGGATGAAAAACTATGGCGGTGACAACCTTTGCAGCAATTGATATAGGCTCCTATGAAGTCAGTATGAAGATATTTGAAATGTCAAAGCGGATCGGCTTCCGGGAGATCAATGATGTCCGTTACCAGCTGGAGCTGGGCCGTGGAACTTACGCTACAGGACGGCTGGAGATGGAGACTGTGGATGAGCTCTGCGGGATCCTTAATGATTTTAAACGCATGATGGCTGAATTTGGGGTGGAAAGCTGGCGTGCGTGTGCAACAAGCTCTCTCCGTGAGCTGGAAAATCCGGTGATCATCCTGGAGCAGATATATCAGAGAACTGGTATCCGGGTAGAGATCCTGAGCAATGCGGAACAGCATTTCCTGGGATATAAATCCATTGCTGCCATTGAATCCGGCTTCAAAAAGGCTATTCAGAAGGGTACGGCGATCCTGGATATCGGAGGAGGAAATCTGCAGATTTCTCTCTTTGACAAAGATGCTCTGGTGCTGACCCAGAGTATCCGTATGGGAAGTCTTCGTATCCGCGAACGTCTGAAAGAATTGGAGAAAACAACTCCACATTATGACCGGCTGATAGAGGAATTTATCCGAAATGATCTGATAAGCTTTCAACGCCTTTATCTTAAAGACAAGGAAATCTCCAATCTGATCCTGATGGGAGATTTTCTCACAGATACGATCTTTCAGGACAGATCCGGAGAGAATATCATTACAAAGGAGGAATTCCTGAAGAAATACGAGACCATTGTAAACATGTCCGATCATGACCTTGCCGAATCCATGGAGCTGGAACCGGAATATGCGTCTCTGATCGTGCCGAACATGGTTATCATCCGAAACTTTATAGAAATCTTTCAGGCAGAAGCACTCTGGATCCCGGGTGTTTCTCTTCTGGACGGGATCGCCTATGACCATGCGGAAAAAAATAAATATCTGAAAAGTGTACATAATTTTGAAAATGATATCCTGGTGGCATCCAGGAACATTGCCAAAAGGTACTCCAGCGGAAAGAACCACATTGCAGGAACTACCGATGTGGCACTGGATATTTTTGACAGCACAAGGAAGATCCACGGCATGGGAAAACGTGAACGGCTTCTTCTGCAGATCGCAGTTCTTCTTCATGACTGCGGAAAATATATCAGTATGAGTGAGGTGGCAGAATGCTCTTACCGGATCATCATGGCTACGGAGATCATAGGTCTTTCCACAGAGGAGCGGCAGGTGATCGCCAGTGCGGTAAGGTACAATACCAGAGAATTCGGCTGCTACGAAGAGATCAACCGTGAAACATCCATGAGCAGGGAAAATTATCTCCTGACTGCGAAGCTGACCGCAATTCTCCGTCTGGCCAATGCTATGGACAGAAGCCATTACCAGAAGGTAAAAGCGCTTAATGTAACCTTAAAAGACAGGATTCTTTACCTAGTGGTGGATTCCGCAAGGGATGTTTCGCTGGAGCTGGGACTTCTGAAAGATAAAAAGGAATTTTTTGAAGAGGTGTTTGGCATCCGGCTTGTAATGAGACGGAAGGGAAAAAGATAACGGAGGAGGCTTTTGTATGAAATTTAAGGAATTTGACAAACCGGAATATTTTGTAAACAGAGAACTGAGCTGGATCAAATTTGATGATCGTGTGCTCAGTGAAGCCAGAGACAAAAATCTGCCTCTGTTTGAGAGAATGAAATTTTTGAGTATCACCTCATCCAATCTGGATGAATTTTATATGGTCCGTGTTGCATCCCTGAAGGATCAGGTTCATGCAGGGTACAAAAAAACGGATATTGCAGGAATGACAGCCAAGGAACAGCTGAAAGCCATCAGCCGGCAGACACATGAGCTTGTTCACGTACAGTACAGTACATTAAACCGGTCTCTGGTCCCTGCACTTGAAAAAGCAGGACTTCATGTGATCTTTGAGCACGAGGCATTTTCCGAGAAGCAGAAAGAGTTTGTGGATCAGTATTTTGAGGACAATGTATATCCGGTCCTGACACCAATGGCAATGGATTCTTCCAGACCGTTTCCTCTGATCCGTAATAAAACGTTGAATATCGGAGCACTTCTTTCCAAAAAAGATACCAAAAAAGGAAAAGAAGAGATTGATTTTGCACTGTACAGGTGCCTTCTGTACTTCCAAGAGTAGTGATCATTCCATCTGAGAAAAAAAGGCCATACAACCGTAACGCTTCTGGAACAGATCATTGAGCGCAACATCGACAAGCTGTTCTTAAGCTATGATGTGATCTGTGCCCATCCGTACAGGATCATGCGTAATGCGGATCTTCCTATTGACGAGGATGAAGCAGAGGATCTTCTGGTTGAGATCCAGAAACAGCTGAAAAAGCGCCAGTGGGGAGAGGTGATCCGCCTGGAAGTGGAAGATAAGATGGATCCGCGGCTTCTGGATATTCTGAAAATGGAGTTTCAGGTTCATGGAGATGATATCTTTTTTATCAACGGACCGCTGGATCTGACCATGCTGATGAAGGTTTATGGTATTGACGGATACGATCAGTTCAAGGAACCGAAATACAAACCGGCAGCAGTGCCGGCATTTCAGAATGACAAAGATATTTTCCAGGTGATCAGGGAGGGTGATGTGTTCCTGCATCATCCGTATATGAGCTTTGATCCGGTGGTGAATTTTGTGCGTCAGGCGGCAAAGGACCCGGATGTACTGGCGATCAAGCAGACCCTGTATCGCGTCAGCGGCAATTCACCCATCATTGCGGCACTTGCTCAGGCTGCAGAAAACGGCAAGCAGGTTTCCGTTCTTGTAGACTGAAGGCGCGTTTTGATGAGGAAAACAATATCGTCTGGGCAAAAATGCTGGAAAAGGCAGGCTGTCATGTGATCTATGGTCTGGTGGGGCTGAAGACACACAGTAAGATCACTCTTGTTGTGAGAAGAGAAGAAAACGGGATCCGCAGATATGTGCATCTGGCAACCGGAAACTATAACGATTCCACAGCCAAGCTTTATACAGACTGCGGTATATTTACCTGTGACGAACGGTTTGGAGAGGATGCAACTGCTGTGTTCAACATGCTTTCCGGATATTCCGAGCCGAAGCGCTGGAATCGCCTGATCGTTGCGCCGATCTGGATGAAGGACCGTTTTGTAAAAATGATCGAAAGAGAAGCGGAGCATGCGAAAAAGGGAGAAGAGGCTCACATTGCGGCAAAGATGAATTCTCTGTGTGACCCTGAGATCATAGCAGCGCTGTATTACGCTTCTTCCTGTGGTGTCAGGATCGATCTTCTGATCCGCGGCATCTGCTGCCTGAAGGTGGGCATTCCGGGTATCAGCGAAAATATCCACGTGCGTTCGATCGTCGGCAATTTCCTGGAGCACAGCCGTATTTTCTATTTCCGCAATGGCGGTTCCGACGAAATCTATATGGGAAGTGCGGACTGGATGCCACGTAACCTTGACCGTCGTGTGGAGATTGTTTTCCCTGTGGAAGATGAGCGGATCAAGGAAGAGATCATGCATGTGCTGGATCTGGAATTCCGTGACAATGTAAAAGCACATATCCTGCAGCCCTCCGGTTTGTATGAGAAGCAGGACAAACGTGGCAAAACGCTGATAAATTCCCAGATGGAATTCTGCAGGGAGGCTACCGAGCGTGCCAGGGCAGCAAAAAGGAGAAAAAAGAAAA
>ENA-OPZM01000361-OPZM01000361.1-human-gut-metagenome-genome-assembly--contig:-NODE-361-length-20177-cov-10.259651_pt1 | contig 20177 bp, 26 predicted proteins | sample MGYA00242478_ERZ504493 | MGnify/ENA primary metagenome ERZ504493 (study PRJEB26092, sample SAMD00036227) | human gut metagenome | host: Homo sapiens | study: EMG produced TPA metagenomics assembly of... | reverse complement strand
ACCTTCGGAGGTGCGCATGATAACTGTAGTCATGGCTCCAAGTGTCTCATGGGCTTGAGACGGCCGGAACCCAATCCCGTCATGCTTTGAGGGGGTGGACGGGGAATCCGTACCGGACGGGACTACGGGCGGTATGAAACCGGCCAAGGCACCTTTAGCTGCACCCGAGATTCCACCCTCGATCGGCGCATCGGGTTGAAGGGACTGACAAGAACCTGGGGGAACCGGCACCTACCAAAGCACCTTGGTGCGCATGGTCTGGGGCGTCGGTCATCTTCTTCATCAGTGTGTCGTCCATGAGATCCTCAGGAGTGGTCCCAAGGAATCGTGCGGCCTTCACCACATCGGCCAAGGACCATGAGATATAGCCATTAATCTTCCTCGACATTGCGGCTTTCTTGATCCCCAGCGCCTCGGCAAGAGCGAGTTGGGACGCCCGTCGCGCGGTCAAAAGCATCTTGACATTCCAAGCAACGACTTTTTCCATGTGCATAGCCTCCTCTTCCGCGCCAATGAAGGAGCTGCTTTCCGGTTCGTCCATTATGTTCTCCTCAAACTTTGTGTCATCTGAATAAACCAAATCTAACACGTCGATTTGCGTTTAGTCAAAGTAAACGATATAGTATATTCTAGATAAACAAAAACGACTGAAAGTAAATAGAAAGTGGTCGAGACGGTATGGCTGACGCGATGAAGAAATGGCTGAGACGGGAGTGCATCTCATATCGCCGCCTGGCGAAAGAGATGAATCAGTCTCCTGGAGGCATTTCCAACAAAGTCAACGGCCACACCCCCTGGAGCCTCAACGATTTGCTTTGGCTGAAGGAACATTACGGCCTGTCCTATGAATTTGTTATCGACGGTGCACCACAGTGCCAGAAAGAGGAGGTTGCGTGATGGCTGGTGGAATCTACGAGCAGTCTGAATGGCCGGATAGCCGGAGCGATTACGTCCAGGTGTGCGACGGATGCCACACCGCGATCTGGTCGACCCGCTGGAACGAGGAGACATCGGACGGTTTCGACGCTTTCCTCGCCAGGAACGGCTGGCGTCACTACTTTCTCCGCGATGACCTCCGGGTGCTGGATCTCTGCCCCGACTGCGCGGCACGCGCGCTGCGTCTCGGCGAGATTCGGACGCTTGCCGATTGCTGGATCCGCCCGGTGCGCTCCTACACGCACGCCGACCAGGAGGTCTCCGCCCAACTGTCCGCCCGCGAACGGATGGCGGCGAACCTGCTGCTGACCGCCGCCTGACGAAAACTGAACACTTGGCCGCTCCGGCACAAACGCAGACTCCACGGAACGGCCACAATGCCGGAAACGGTTGGACGGGATCTTTCCCTTCTCCTTGCTTCCTTCTCTCTGCAACCGAGAACCCGTCCGTCGGTTCGATTCCGACGTCCGGCACTCCATAACTGAAAACGGAAAAAGAAGACCCTGTGTCCCGTCGGAAACCGAAAAACCCGCGGAACACAGGGTGGACATGCAAACCACGACGACGGGGCCTGCCAGAACCTCCACCATCGTCCCTTGGAAACCAAAGGAAGGCCAGCAATATGAACATGGTAGTCGAAACCGCCGTTAACGGCGTTTCTGATTCTGACTATACGGTGCGACACGCCGACAAACGGTGCACGGCGTCTACATATTCCGCCCGATCGGAGCAGTCGGAGGCGGAGTACTGGATGCTCCAGCACGACGCTTACTCGCGCCGGGCCGGCCGCTGCCTCGTCACGGCGGCCATCCTGCTGTGCGCCGCGCTGTCGTGCATGGTCGCGATGGCAGCCGCTCCGGCCATCGCCATGGTCCTCATGGGCCTGGCTTTGGCGGGGCGCGGCTGGTGGTGCCGCCGGAACGCGAAGGACGCATGGGACCTGTCCGTCTGGTCCATGTGAAAAAGAAGGGAAAAGAAAATGACAGACCATGATTTCAACGGGAACGAAAGCGTCATCCCGTCCGACATCGAATACACGCTGTCCAGGATCGGAACCATAGCGGATTCCGTCGATTCGTCGATGACCGTTGGCGAGATCGTCCGGCGGGCCTACCTCTGCGGCGTGGGGGACACGCTGGACGAGTTCCGGAAGCTCGTCGACAGGCGGACCTTCGTCGATTCCGCCATCGACGGGGCCATCGCCATCGACGAGATCGGGGCCATGGTCTACAGGGACGGGCGCATTGCCTCGATGCTCACGCATCCGGTGCTCGACCGTCCGGCCATGAGGCGGGACCTCGAGTTCCCGGCCGTCTCCGAATCGGAGCCGAGGTGAACGCCATGATCGCCCTCATCATCGTTTCGGCCTCCGTGGCCGTGCTTCTGACCGTCTGGCTCTGTGCCGCGCCGCCGCGGCCGGGGACGCATCGCCGACCGGCTCTCGAAGAGCCGTTCCCTCAAGGGGAAAGGAAGTGGTCTGTGATGGAAGCGATGTGCATCGTATTCGTTTTCGCCGGACTGGTCTGCCTGGGTCTGCTGTCGCCGCTCCTGTACGCGGCGCGACGGTCCTCCCGCTGGCCGCCGGCCTGCTGCGCCGTCTCATCAGACTGATCGGAGGATCGAGATGAGCAACATCGCATTGTCGTGGGCCTTCCGGTGCCATGTCGGCAACGCCTCCGCGAAGGCCGTGCTGGTCTATCTCGCGGACCGCGCGTCCGATGACGGAACCGCCGCGTTCCCGAAGATCGAGACCATCGTCAACGTCACGGAACTGTCTGAACGCACCGTCCGTTCCAGCCTGAAGCTCCTCCAGGAACGCGGTTCATCCGCCGTGGGGACCAACGGTACGCGCGTCTCGGCAAAGGCGGCAGGACCCGTCTGCCTCAATACTGCCAGATCGTGTGGGACCTCGCGGTCGAATCCGATCCGGCCACGCTCACGTGGATCAAGGAGACGCACGCCGCGGAACAGGACATCTCGACCATGAGCGAGACCGTGGCCCCGGAGGCCGGAATCGTGCCGGAAAACGATGAATCCAAGGACGTGCTACCGGAAAACGTTGGAACGAAGCCGATTTCCAGCACTGCAAATCTCGCAGGCTGGAAAACGACTCGAAACCGGCACTGCAAATCTCGCACCCCCGGCACTGCAAATCTCGCACCTCTGGCTCTGCAAATGCCGCAGGGCTGCTATATAAGGATAAAACCCTCCATGAAAACCCTCCATGTGAACCACACCCCTCTCTCCCTTCGGGAGAGCTCCCCGCAAGCGGGAAGCGCCCCGCCGGGAAGGATGGAGGAAACGATTCGATTGGGGCCTCCGAGGTCGTGGCCGTGATAAGCCATCTCGCGTCCGTCCGCTCCAAGCTGTCGCTGACCACCGCGGAACCGACCAAAAGAGACCTTGACAGGACCGGAAGCTCATCGCCCGGATCGCAGAAGCCAACGGGAACGATCATCCCGCGGCGCTGGCGCTCATCCTCGCCGTCATCGACTGGCTGCCCGCGAACACGTACTGGCTCGGCCGCATCGACTCCGCACGACGGCTGGCCGGCAACTGGGACGCCATCGCCAACGACTGGACCATCAGCCAGCTCGAACGCCAACGCGAACGCGACGCCGCGGCCCGGAACCGCGACCGCCGTCCGTCCTCGAAGCCCACTCCAGTGCCGGACCGCCACGTGCATTCGTTCATGTGCGAACACGTGCTCACCGACATGAAGCCGCACGAGGCGGAATACGATCACGAGGGCAGCCTGCGGAACGGGCATCCGTCCGAATGGCAGGCCGCGTGCATGCGGCACGCGGACGAGCTCAACAAACGCGACGGAATCGAGGTGGCCGCATGAACGGGGAACCGAACCGCGTCGCGGGCGTCTGCTCCGGCCTGCCGTTGGGCATCCAGGATCTCATGTGGGGGACCGACAACGCCCGCGTCAGAAACAAATCCGACCAGAGAATCCTGAAAAGCACCGCGCGCATCCTGTGCGACATGTGCCCCATCCAGGCCGAATGCCTCGCGCAATCCATCATCGGCCGGGAACAGCACAGCCGAATCGGCGGCATCGACGTGAAGGCGAGACGCCTCCTGCGCCACCACGCCGAAGCCGACGGACTCGACCTGAGCCCGTCGAACCCGGCCCGGACGCGAATCCTCACGACATGGATCCGCGACCATCCCGAACTGGTCCGCGAGGTCCGCGAGCAGTCGTCGACCCGCGAGGGGCGGCGGCGCAGGAGCGAGGACCAGTACGCCTACCGGCAACGCAAGACCATGCGGCCGGAATAGACCCGATCCGTGCCAGCGGATCAAGGAAACTCAACGAAACCAGAAAAGAAGGAAACCGAAATGGAGAACAACGAAACGAACGTGCCCCGCATCATCGCCATGGCGAACATGAAAGGCGGCGTCGGCAAGACCACCAGCACCATCGGCACGGCCATCGCCCTGACCAGGCTCGGCAGGAAGGTCGAGGTCAGGGACATCGACCCGCAGGGCAGCGCGACGCTCTGGGCGGCCAAGGCCAGAACCGCGGGAGAGCCGTTGCCGTTCGACGTGCGGGTCACCAACCGGTTCACCGTGGCATGCCGCCGGCCGACCCCGAGACATGGGTCCTCATCGACACCCCTCCCAGCCAGTCGGACCTGATCGCCGCCGCGGTGGACGCGAGCACCTGGTGGTGCTCGTCACCACGCCCGGCCCGCTCGACCTCGACCGCATGTGGGAGACCGCCAAGGCCATCGACCGGCCAAGCAGCGTGCTCCTGACCCAGACCCGTGCGAACACCGTCGCGTTGAAGAACGCCGAGCGGTTCCTCTCGGACCACGACCTCGCCCGGTTCGACGCGACCATCCCGTTCAAGGAGGCGCTGCGCAGGTCGAGCGAATCCGGACGCATGCCGTCCGCGAGCGGATACGGCCTCGTCGCCAACGAACTCATTGAAGCCTTCAACGGAATCGAATAGGAAAGGATGCGGGAATGGACATCATGCCAGACAAGAAACAACTCCGCGCGGGATCCACGGCGCTCCGCAAACACAAGCCCGTACCGGTCATGAGCTCGCGTCCGGGCGTATCGGTCGACTATTCGTGCGCGTCCTGCGGAACCCGCTTCGCGGACCTCGAGACGGCACGGGAACACACGGTGCTCCGCATCGTCGAAGCGGTGTCGAACACGGAGGGGAAGACGCGATGAACATCAGCAAACCGATCAGCACGGCGTCCAGGCTCCGGGCCACGTTCACATCGTCGGCCGCGCCGGAACGTGCGGGCAAACCGATCCACGCGACGCTCAGCCTCGATCCGGGACTCCACAGGCGGCTCAAGCTCGCGGCCGCGACGCGGGGCGTGACCATGAGCGAACTGGTGTCCTCGTGGATCGAGTCGAACTGTCCCGCGTTGGACGGCCGGTAAGCAAATAATCAAATAATCATGCGCTTATATAAGGAGCGTGCAAGGGATAAGAGCATGATTCCACGCTTCGGGCGTCCGCAAGCCGCCCGGAGCGTAAGCCCATAAACATATACATTACATACATACGGATGCACGTACGCATGGGAGCGGGCGGGCGACGAAACCAAGGATGTGATAGAATGGCCGATATGAAGGAAAACAACATGAACGAACGGCGTCCCGTGCCTGGACGAGACCGCGGCGGAGGCGGTGCGGCTTTCCGTGGGGCCGCGTCCCGGTGCGGGGCCGGAGAAACCGCGGAAGGACCGCAGACGGATCATCATCGGCGCGGCGGCCGTCGCCGTGGCCGTCCTGGTCGCCGGAGGCGTATGCGCCCACCGGGCGTACGAGAGCATCAGGCGTCGGTGGCGCGCGACGCATGCGAATCGGCCGTGGCGGACCAGGCCAAAGCCGTGAAAGCGTACAAGACACTGCTCGGCTCGGATGCCACCGTGGCCGCGTTGAAGACGGACGCGAAGAGCGTGAAGGACGCGAAGACCGTCGACACGCTCAAGAGGGCCGCCGCTGTGAGGCTTCCTGCCATGGTCAAGTGCGACGCGTCCAAGGCCGCCGACCTGGACGCGGCCGCCGCGAAGGCGAACAAGGCGGCCAGGACCGTCAAGTCGGATACGAAGGCGTTGGAGACGGCGGCCAAGGCGGTCGAATCGTCGAAGCTGGACAAGACGGTCGCGGACGCGGACGCGTTGTACAAGGCGACGGACGGGAAGGTCCAGGATGATAAGACCCGCGACGCGTTGAAACAGGCCATCGCCAAGCGCGATGCCGCCGCGATCGCCAAGGCCGTCAAGTCGGTGAACGATTCGAAGACGGCGAAGGAGAAGGCCGACGCGGAAGCCAAAGCCAAGGCCGAACAGGAAGCGGCGGCGGCAGCCGCAGCTGCCGTCGCCGCGCAGCAGGCGCAGGCATCGCAATCCCAAACATATTCAGGCGGCGGATCATACTCGAACCGCGGCTACTCGTATTCGGGCGCATCCTCGGGTGGTTCCACATCCTCGCCGGCGCAATCCAATGGCAGCGGCGGTTCGTCTGCCGGTTCCGGCTCCGGCCTGCACATCGTCATCGGCGGCAGCGGCGTTCCCGCCCAGAACGGGCAATGCAGACCCGGAAACACTTGCATGGATGGCGTTTGCAACACCTGCCCGTGAGCCAGTATGGACGATCTGACGGCTTCTCCGCCGGTCGCCCAAATGTCCAAACCGGCATGCCGGCAATCGGGTTTCAATGGTCTCGAATGGGGAGGAATCGAATCCCCGTCCGAGACCATTAATGTAAGGAGAAACCAGTGAGGTTACCTAAGAAGAAAGCTGTGAAGGCGGCGGTGGCCGGCCTTGCGGCATCCGCGATGCTGCTCACGGCCATGCGGCCTACGCCGGCATCGGTTCCGGCGGCGGCGGAGTCCACGGCGAGCCCAACATCTGACGATCTGACGGCCTCTCCGCTGGTCGACTCCGTTTCTCCTTTCAGGGCCGTTCCACGAACACCGTGGGACGGTCCTTTCCTGTCTCCGGACGTTTCGGGGTATGCGGAAAACTTGTAGACATGGTGCACCGTTTGCCCGTCCGGGCCATGGTTGGCTTGGACTCGGACGGACTCCCGTCGGCCGGTCGTGCGGTCGGCCGGGAACGTGGGATGCATCCCACACCGTCCGAGACCATTAACGATGTAAGGAGAAACCAGTGAGGTTACCTAAGAAGAAAGCTGTGAAGCGGCGGTGGCCGGCCTTGCGGCATCCGCGATGCTGCTCACGGCCTGCCGGCCTACGCCGCATCGGTTCCGGCGGCGGCGGGGTCCACGGCGGCGGCAGCAACGTCGGCCCGAGCGGGGATATCCTCTACCTCCAGGACGACAGCAACTACACGGATTCACCGACCCAGGGATGGGGCCAGGCGTCCATCGACTACGCGCTCCAGACGATGCGCAATTCCGGCTACAAGATCCCCACCGATGACAGCTACGCCATCGTGTCCCGGATCAAGAGCTCCTGCACCGAGGCGATCAACCAGGCCGTCGCCGACAAGTCCGACGGCGATGCCACCCAGGCCCGCGTGATCGGCGTCGCCGCGACCATCGCGGACGGTTCAGACGGCCTGGTCCCTTGGGGCACCAACCGACCGACTTCCGCAACCGGTTCGACGCCAACTGGAACGCCCTGGCGACAAGAGCGACGACCTCAAGGGCTACAACGCCACCTGGGTCAAAAAAGTGTACGACAAGTTCGCCAATCAGATTGCCGTGACCGGACAACAGTATCCAACCGGCGTCCAGGTCGTGTGCGTCGCAGTCAACAACCAGCAGCCGCCACGCGACTACGATCTGACCGTCACCACGACGCACAAGCAGAAGACCGACCTGAAGGTCGGCTCCACCGACCCGATCGGTGACACCCTGCACGCGAGCAACAACGGCAGCAGCATCAAAGAGAACCTGAACGGCACCGCCATCATCCACTACGAGGGCCAGAAGAACGGCTACGTCGCGGCCAAGACGGTCAGCAAGCCGATCACCTTCGCCAACTCGGGCGACACACAGCTCGACAACCTCGCCACTCCGGCGGACTTCGGCATGAGCCACTGGCAGGAGGGACAGTACTGGATCGACATCCAGGTCGCCAAGCAGGGCAAGATGAAAGAGGCCGTCGACACCACGGACAAGGATCCGTCCGAGACCTGGAACGTGAGCGCCGAACCGCCGACGCCGCCGGTCAAGACCATCGACGACGGCGTGAGCGCCGACAGCATGACCAACCGCACCGTCATCACCTACGGCACCGGCAAGGGCGGCTATGAGATGGCGTTCAAGGACAAGATCACCCCGAACGGCGTCGACTACAGCGTCGACAACTACAAGCTCGTCGACAAGAGCGACAACGACCGCGACGTGAGCGGCGAGTTCACGATCGACTGGGACCGCAAGACGGACACCGTCACCGCGGTGCGCACGGCCGACAAGGGCGAGATGCCTTTGGACCACCAGTACGAGTTCAGCTTCGACATCACCGTCAGCAAGCCGAAGGACTTCAAGAAGGTCAAGGACCACGCGACCGGCAGGTGGAACCAGGAGCCCGAGGCCGACGCCGGCAGCAAGGAATTCGACACCTGGCAGCCGAACCCGGACAAGAGCTGGATCGTCAAGCGGGACGGCAAATGGCAGGCCGTCATCGACCCGCAGGAGACCAACAAGACCGGCGGCGACTCCCACACCTACCTCGACGGCGACAAGGTCGGCAGCGTCGTCAACGGCACCGTCGGCAGGAACCTGATCCAGGAGCCAGTAAGCTCACGCTCACGGACAACTGGACGGCCGCCGACTACATCTTCGACGCCGACACCAAGAACATCCGCGTCTACGAGGCCGACGCGGGCACCGACCGCGAAAGCAGCGTCAGCGACATCGTGAACACCGGCAAGGACGTGACCGACCAGTTCGACATCACCGTCCAGGGCACCAAGGCCGCCGCCAAGGCCAAGGCCTCCTACCTCAAGGGATTGAAGGGATTGAAGAACCCGAAGCAGGTCACGCTCCTCATCCCCGGCACGGTGAACTTCGCCGACGGCAAGGGCGCGGCCCAGGTCCGCAAGGACTTCGGCAGGAACGCAGGAGACGAACTCGCCTTCTGCACCGACCCGAACGGCAAGAGTCTGACCAACAGCGGCTCCGAGACCGTGAACAAGCACACCGAGCCGACCAATGAGCCGCAGATCTGCGGCTACGTGCCGCCGGCGAAGAAGGACGTCGTGTCCGAGGCCAGCCAGGGCGGCGAGCAGGAAAGCGTCCAGGGCAAGGTGGTGTATCCGGGCCAGAAGGTCGAATATCAGCTCAACACCCAGCCGCAGCTGCCCTCCAGCCTCGCCTACGGCATCAAGTCCGTGAGCTTCACCGACTCCTACGACCGCTATCTGAAGCCGGACAAGCAGACCCTGGAGATGATGGACCTGAACACCGGCAAGCCGGTGTCCAAGAAGAAGTACACGACCAAGTGGATGATTCCAAGCACATGTTCACCCTGACCGTCACCGACCAGGAGACGATCGGCCAGTGGCGCGCCGGAACCAATCCACGCATCCAGGTCCGCTTCGAGGGCACCGTCTCGGACGACGCCCCCACCGACCACAAGGTGAACAACAAGTGGGTGCTGACCCTCAACAACTCGCTGACCCCGTCGAACGAGGTGTTCAACATCCCGCCGACGCTCAACCCGAAGAAGAAGGACACGCAGAAGGATCCGACGATCGACATCGACGGCATGACCGCGCTGCTGGGCGACGAGATCTACTACCGCGTCGACATCGACGCCACGCAGACCAACCAGGCCTACAAGGTCTGGAGGCTCGGCATGACCGACGACTACGACGACTCGTATCTGAAGCTCGACGCCTCCAAGGTGGAGATCACCGACGAGACCGGCAAGGACGTGACCGCGAGGTTCAACATCCAGGACAAGGACGGCGTGCTCTACGCCTACGCGAAGACCGTGGACACCGAGGTTCCCGCCACCGGCGAGACCGTGAAGGGCGACCCGCAGCCGACGGACCTCAAGGCCTACAGCGAGTCCGACGAGCATGACCCGCTCACCCAGCCGTCCATCGACCAGACGCTCCTCGGCCACACGTACACCGTGACCATGCCGATGACCGTCATCAAGGTCACCGACGGCTACGTCGTGAGGAACAAGGCCACGCAGGTGCTCAACAAGGTCCGCAAGGACACCAACGAGGTCACGAACCCGTTGAAGCCCGTCAACCCGTCCAAGGACGTGACCGTGAAGGTCGGAGGCGAATCCGTCAACGGCCGGAGCATCTACAAGGGCCGCACGTTCCTGTACCAGCTCGACTCCAGCATCCTGCCGGCCCACCGCGCTACCCGCAGGTGGACGAGTGGTACATCGAGGACGCGCTCGACCCGGCGTTCGACGAATTCACGGGCCAGTGGGTCGTGTACGCGAGCCGCGACCTGTACAGGGACGGCCAGGTCATCGCCGCCAAGGGCGAGAAGATCGCCGGCAGCGGCTTCGACAGCTCGAGGTTCGGCGGCGACCTGTTCACGCTCTCCACGGCCAGCGTGGACGGACGCAACGTCGTGACCATAGGCACGACCGAAGCGTACCGTGCCCTCGTGTCCGCGGACAACGAGCATGAGCCGGATGGCGCCCGTACATCCAGACCACACGCCTCGCAGTCACCGACCGTCACGAGAACCAGTTCACGGAGCATTACAACGGCAAGGCGTTCCAGTCCAACATCGTGTGGACCCGAACCCCGGACATGACCCCGGGCATCCACATCGAGAAGTACGACGTGCCTCCGGCGAACAGGCCGGCGACCGCGACGACGTGAAGGACGCGTTGAAGATGGCCGGAGACAGCCAGCAGATCGCGTTCAAGATCACCAACACCAGCAAGGTCGACTCCTCGACCGGTGAGGGCGCCTGGTATCTCGCCAAGGACCTCAAGATGGTCGACAGGACCATCGCCGGCGAAGGCGACGTCACGGACCTGAAGTATCCGGACGATTGGGACACCTTGGTGCTCAAGCCCGGCGAGTCCACCATCATCACCGGCACGTTGAAGGGCGTCGAGCAGGGCGGCAAGCACACCAACCGTGTGAAGGTCACCGGCACGCCGCTCGTCGAATGCCCCGTCACCGACCAGTTCGGCGGCCAGCAGCCCACCGACGGCAACCAGACCGGCGACAGCCAGTCTGATGGTGACGGACAGTCCGACACCGGCACCGGCACGAAGGTCGACGGCGACGCGTCCGACACGACAGGCCTCAAGCAGGTCAAGGTCGGCGACAGGACCCTGTGCGAGGACACCACCGTGGAATCCAACACGGATGACTGGAACGGATACCGCGAAAGCCTCGCCAAGACCGGCGCGACCATCGCCGGCATCCTGCTCGCCATCGTCGCGTTCGGAGCCATCGGCGTGGCCCTCATGGGCGCACGCCGCAGGACCGGCGCCCACTCCGGCAGGTAACCGCTAAGGCGCTTCGGCGCCGGATTCCCTGACCATCATGCCGCGAGCCCCGTTTCTCCGTGGGGCCGCGGCCATTTTTTTTGCCGCGGCGCTGAAACTTGTAGACATGGTGCACCGTTTGGCGGCGTGTCCCGGGACAGTATGGGGAACGTCGAGAGCGTCCGGCCGCGCCATGTGGGTCGGATGCGAAGGGAAACGACCATCAGAAGGAGAAATCCAACATGGACAAACGAAAGATCTCGGCCGTATGCGCGACCGTGGCCGCGTTGGCGGCGTTGTGCGTGCCAGGCTCCGCCGCGTTCGCCGCGGACGGCACGCTCACGTTGAACGCGGGCGACGGCAGCACCCTCGCCGGACACAGCTTCACCGTGTACAAGGTCGCTGGATACAACGACGTCGTCAAGGACGGCGCGAACGTGAAGAGCGTGAGCGCCTCATCCCCGGACGCACGACCGACGCGTGGGTCAAGGCCGCGTTGAACAAGAACGGCGTGACCTACAACACGTCCGAAGGCCGTAACGCCGCCGAACAACTCCTGCGGTTGAAGACCGATTCGGACACGCTGCGCAAGGTCGCCGGCACCCTGCAGTCCACCGCCGCGGCCAGCAAGGTGTCGGCCGTGAAGACCAACCAGACCTCCGTCACGGGCAGTCTGAACCTGACCCTGCCGGAGGGCTATTATCTCGTCGTCGACGCCCAGGGAATCCCGATCCTCGTGTCCACCACGATCGGCGGCAGCGTCAGGATGAGCAACGGCCAGACCCTCGGTTCCACCCAGATCAAGACCAACGTCACCAAGATCGACAAGAAGATCAAGAGCGTGGACGGCACGTGGAAGGATTCCGCGGCCGCGACCAACGGCGAGACCCGTGACTTCAAGGCCACGTTCACCGTGCCGAACAAGCTGGCCGTGGACACCATCACCCTCGAGGACCACATGACCGGCATCGTATACGTGGACGGCTCCTTCCACGCGACCACGTCGTCCGGCACGGACGTGACCAACCAGTTCGGCACCATCGGCAAGGACAAGGTCGGCAATTCCGACGGCACCGGCTTCAAGGTCACCAGCCTGCAAAGCCTCGTGGACACCGTCCAGGGCAAGCAGGTGACCGTGACCTACCAGGGCAAGGTCGTCAACGCGTCCAAGGCCAACCAGGGCCTCAACCAGATCCTGATCACCTCGAACTGGCTGCCCAACGTGGTCCCGCCGGACGTGCCGACCCCGAACCCGGGCACCGATGAGACCCCGGTCCCGACCTACGACGTGAATCTGAAGAAGATCAGCGCGGCCGACGGCAACAAGGTCATCCAGGGAGCCAAGTTCAAGCTCCACAACGACAGCCTGAACCAGTGGTACGTGTGGAACACGGGTTCGAACCAGTGGACGTTCACCACGGATGAGTCCAAAGCCACCGAATTCTCCACGAACGCGTCCGGCGTGATCAACTTCACCCGTCTGGCGCCGGCACGTACACCGTGAAGGAGACCCAGGTGCCGACCGGCTACTTCAGCTTCGTCAAGCCGAGCTTCACCCTCAAGATCACCGACGACGGCCACGTGACCATCACCGGCAAGGACCAGCCGGGACTCACCGGCACGGTCAACAACGCGGACGGCAAGACCACCACCCCGACCGCCGTGGTGAAGAACATCGACAACATCACCCAGCTGCCGCAAACCGGCGCGACCACCATGGCCGTCATGCTGGTCGGCGCGTTCGCGATCATCCTCGTGGCCACCGCGTCCGGCTTCGCCGCCTACCGAGTCCGCCACGAGAACCTGGGCGACGGTCCGGCCATCGCCTGACCTTTCCGAATAGTCCCCGGCCTCGAAAGCGAGGGGCCGGGGAGCCAGGGGCCGGATCGTGCGGCCTTTTCTCCTGTCAGCCGCACGATCCCGGCCCTCTTCCAAAAAATACGGAACTCGCATATGAATCACAAAGGATGAGGGAAAATGGGATTCCTTACAAGACTTCTCGCCGGTCTTCTCGCCGCGTCCACGTTGGGCACCGGCCTGGCCGGCACCGCCAACGCGGTCGACGTGACCGCGCGACCGGGACCACGAAAAGCGTCGTGAAGCTCACGGCCGACGGCGGGAACGAGACCTCCGAGGACACGGCAGACAATCCGGACGACGACTCCACGGACGCCGATTCCACCACGGACGCCGGCGCGCAGTCCGACGCCGGCCAGCAGGCCGAAATCCAATCCTCGACGAGCCAGGACAAGGCCACGGCCAAGTCAAGCCTGCCGGACCATATCGTCAACGGCTCGTTCGACTATCCGGCCTGCCCGGACGGCAAGAACAGCTGCGACGTGGATCCGACGACCGGCTGGGGCGGCTTCTACGTGGATTACGGACGCAAGTTCATGCCTATCCCCGACTGGAACCGGTCCAAATTCGGCTGGGACAGCAGCCAGGAGGACTGCGTCCCGACCAGCAGCCGAACTCGCACCAGAAGCTCCAGCATTGCGTGCAGATCGGCAACAAGCCGAACAACAACGGCCAGAAAATGAACCGTTTCGCGGAGATCATCGCCGAAACCCCGGACGAATACATCTACCAGGACATCGCCACCACGCCGGGCGTCATGTACCGGTGGAGCCTGAAGCACGCGAGCGAGGACGCATCCCACGTCGACTCCATGCAGGTCACGATAGGCAGTCCAGGCAAGGAGACAGCGCAGGACGCCACCCGCACCACGTCCAATGGCCGCGGCGACCGGACCGGCGTGACGTCCAAGACCATTGCGACCAAGGGCGGCCAGGCCGAATGGGAGACGTACACCGGCGTGTACATCGCCACCTCGACCGTGACCCGATTCACGTTCAAGAGCGCCCAGGGACGCGACTCCACGCGCGGCAACTTCATCGACGACGTCATGTTCACCAAGGCGTACAAGCTTACTTATGACAAGAACTCGGCCGATGCGTCCGGTCAGGTTCCGTCGAACCAGCGTGGCAAGGAGAACACCACCCAGCCCGCTAAGACCAAGACCAGCGGAACCGTCAAGACCGTCACGGATACCAACGCCAGCCTGCCTGACCATCTGGTGAATGGCGATTTCAGCGTGAACTACAAAGACCAATGGCTGACCGGCGGTTGGAACTGGACATCTATCACCCCCGATGGCAAGTACCTGAACTCCGTCCGCAACTGGAACGACAGCGCCACAACCTGGAAGACCGTCAATGGTTGGGATAAGACCAAATTTGGCTGGTCCAGCACCCAGAAGGACGGTACCGATGACATCCAGCACAAGGCCGGCGCGGTCGAGATCCAGTATGACGATCAGGCCGACAACGTGTACGCGGAATTATGCGCCTACGAGGCCGGCACCGCGATTTACCAGGACATCAAAACCGTTCCCGGCACCCTGTACAAGGTGCGTTTGAAGCACGCCAGCCTGTACGACGGTTATCTGGACAAGATGCAGGTGATGATCGGCGCTCCGGGCCACGAGCAGCCGGTCGAGATGACCCGCACCGGCGTGAACGGCAACGGCGACAGGCTCAACGAGAAATCAAGCATCATCGCCACGAAAGTCTCGAACACGGGTGAGAACGATCGTAACCATGATTCCCAGTGGGAGTCCTACGAGGGCACGTATCTGATTCCCGCGGGCCAGACCGTGACCCGCTTCACGTTCAGGAGCGTCGGCTCCAGAAACCTTGACCACGGCAACTTGCTGGACGACATCGTGTTCGACAAGGCGTACAGGCTCTCTTACGACAAGAACGCGACCGACGCCAACGGCAGTGTGCCCTCCGACGAGACAGCCGGGGCCACCAAGCAGGCCAAAGCCGGTACCACGGGAACCCTGCGCCTCGCATCCGACGACGACGTGGCCACCTACGCCGCGTCCAACCTGCCGAAGCAGCTCGTCAACAGCGACTTCGACCATGATTGGCGGAACATCGTCAGCCAGTCCAAGATGACCGACAAGTACAATTTCGCCAACGTCGACCCGGCGCACGGCGACGTGGAGATCAGCGGCGCGCTGAACAGCAAGGGCGAGGCGTCCAAGCACTGGGTCCACCTCAACGGGTTCGACGCGAACAAGTTCGGCTGGAAATCCAACCAGACCGACACCAGGGTCGACGGGCGCGGCGGCATCGTCGAGATCCAACGCTCCAAGCGAACGACAACATGTACGCCGAGATCACCGCCTCGCAGGCCAACACGTACCTGTACCAGGACATCGACACCGCGCACGATTATCCGACCGTGTACACGGTGAAGCTCCGGTACGCGCACAGGAACGGGACCATCAACTCCAATGAGAAGATCCAGATCCTCGTCGGAGCGCCCGGCCATGAGCAGCCGGTGGAGATGACCCGCATCGCGTCCGACCGGGGCAACAGGCTGGGTGAGAAGTCCACCACGGTGAACGCTCCGAACACGGATGGCTGGCTCGGCTCGTGGGACACGTTCCAGGGTTCGGTCGTGGTTCCCGCCGGCCAGGACATCAGCAGGTTCACGTTCAAGGCGTTGGGTTCCATCGACGGCATCTCCGGCAATCTGATCGACGACGTGCAGTTCAAGCTCGCCTACAAGCTCTCCTATGACAAGAACGCGAACGACGCCTACGGCCAAGTCCCGTCCGACACGACCGCGAACACCGTCAAGCAGGCCAAGACCAGGACGACCGGAAGCGTGAGGACCGTGGCGGACAGGACCGCTTCCGGTCTGACGGTGCATGACTTGAAGAAGGGCGACATCGCTCCGGCCCAGTACGGCGATTTCAAGTTCTCCACAACCGACAGGTTCACCGCGGAACAGGTCACTGACGTGAACGACTTCACTGTCAAGCAGAACTGGGATCCCACGAAGGAGGACCAGGCATACGCCGACAAGAATCTGGCCACCATGTACCAGCCGGACAAGAATGGCGCGAGCCTGATCCTGCACCATGTGGGACAGTGGCGCGACTCCTCCGGCACGCAACGGTGGCTCAATGCCAAGATCACCGTGAACGGCCAGAACCTCGGCTCTCTGGTGTACTACGAATCGCAGCACAAGTTCTTGGCGTCGTATGGCAAGTGGGACAGGCATACCTCGTCTCGTCCGTACATGGATGTGACCGTCGATTTCCTGCTGGATGACGGTTCCACACCGCAGGGACTGCGTGGTGTGACCGGATTCACTGACCTTGACGGCGGCACCAGCGGATACAACGAGGGCGTCGAACTCGTCAGCGGCTTCGATGGCGCGTACGTGCGCTCCGACGCACATCTCGCCCGGTTCGGCACGAACGGCTGGGCCGGCGCCACGGATGAGAACGAGAACAATGCCGACGCGCATGGAATGAAACATTACGTCGGCGCCACATTCACCGGCTCGTCCTTCCGCGTCCGCTGGTCGGTCGCCTCGGGACAGGCCCGCGGGTCCGGCTTCCAACCGGTCGATTCGACCATCGCCTACCGTCTCACCTACAACAAGAACGCGCAGGATGCCACCGGTTCCATCCCGTCCGACACGGCCGCTAACACCACTCAGCCCGCGAAATCGGAGACCGACGGCAAGGTGTCCGACCTCGTGCAGCGCACCACCACGCATGAGGACGGCAGTGTGACCGTCAAGACCATCGACACGAGCACGGACGTGGTGTCCGGCTGCCAGGTCTACTATCCAGCCGGCCAGAAGATCACGTTGGCGACCATGGCGAAGGACGACGACTGCTGGGATTCCAGCATGCTGTCGCGTCCGGGCCACACCCAGCTGGGTTGGAATCAGGACCGGAACGCGACCCAGGCGCAGGCCCAGGTCACGATGGTCGAGGGCGGCATGACCGTGTTCGCGGTGTGGGTCGCAACCCGGTCCTCACCTACGACACGAACAAGCCGAGCACATGGTCGGGCCAGATGCCGTCCACCCCGGCGTCCGTATCCGTGGCTTACAACACGGCCGCGGCGGATGGTTCCGGCTGGCGGGCGGGCGACACGACGAAGATCCGCGGCTACAGGTTCCTCGGCTGGTACACGGGACCGCAGGACAATGCGGGCCTGTACGACTGGACCAGGCCGTTGACGGGCAGCGTGACCGTGTACGCGCACTGGCAGCGGTTGCAGGCCAACGTGGTCTACAACGCGAACGGCGGCACCGGTTCGCATCCGAACACGACCGGCTGGCAGTATTCGGACGTGACCATTCCCGGCGACACGTCGAAATCGTTCACGCGAGACGGATACGTCTTCAAGGGATGGTCCCTCAAAGCAGGCAAGGCCGATGTCGTCTATAAGGATGGTTCACAGATCCCGTTGCAGGACAAGGACATCACCCTGTACGCGCAATGGCAGGGGATCCATGAGAACTTCACCGAGACGGGCGGCATTAGCCTGCCGCTGCTTATCGCGGGAGGTATCGGTCTGCTCGTGATGGGTGTCGGGTCCACGGTCATGCTCACGAGACGTATGAACGGCCACGGCATGCCGGACGGCGAGTGACCGGGAACAGATGACGGGAGGGCCGGCGGCCGGCCATCCACCACTCCGACCGGATGCGGCGTGATGGCCTGGACACCGGCTTTCCCTGTTCTTCCCGATATTCGTGGAATGGATCGTGGCGAAGGCATGGACGTTATGGACTGGGATTGGATCATCGAGGGCGAACGCGCCACGGAGGGCCGGCGCGGACGGCGTGTGCGCCGTCTGCATGCCCGTCGCGCGCGTCGCGTGTTCCGTGCTCTCGTCGCGGTCACCGTCGCCTGCTGCCTGTTGGGCGTGGGCGTTTTCGCGTGGCTTGGCGTGGAACAGGCCGGCACGGCCCGCCGTGCCGCCGAATCCTCCGCGTTGGCGGTGAAGGACGACCATTCGGCCGAACGGTACGCGCGCATGGTCGCCAAAGCCCGCGCATACAACCGGCGTCTCGCGGCCACACCGCAGGTCATCGGCGAACTGTCCGGCGAGGACGGCGCCGTCAAGGGCGATTTCGGGTTCAAATCCGACAGGGAGTACCAGAGCCTGTTGGATTTCGGCGACGGGATCATGGCGACAATCGAGATCCCGTCGATCGGCGTGGACCTGCCCGTCCGGCATGGGGCCGACGCGTACGCGCTGGACAACGGGCTCGGCCACCTGCACGGCACGTCCCTGCCAGTCGGCGGGACCAGCACGCACAGCGTCATCACCGGACATACGGGAGTGGCCGACAAGGCCCTGTTCACCCGGTTGACCGAACTGCGGAAGGGCGACGTGTTCTATGTTAAGGTCGCGGCCCAGACCCTCGCCTACAAGGTCACGCGCATCAGGACGGTCGACCCGGACGATCTGAGGAGCGTGCGCGTCGAACCCGGCCGCGACCTGGTCACGCTGGTCACGTGCACGCCGATCTTCCTGAACACGTACCGTCTGCTCGTCACGGGCGAACGCGCGAGCATGCCGGGCGACGCGCCCTATCCCGAGGACGCGCCAAAGACCAGCAGGCGGGACATGCGCCCCTATCTCGTGTCCGGCGTGACACTGCTCGCGGGACTGCCGCGGCGGTCGTCGCGTCCAGGAGGAAAACCCGCCCGTACGGGAGACACGGACGGAAGGACTGACCTTGGACGGCGTCACGTGGGGTAGTCTGTAAGGGTGTGACGCCACGCCACCGCCGACAGGCCGACACGCCGATGACGCCGATATCGGATTGGGGGCACGTGGAATGTTTGACGGAAACGTCGCAGGGATGTTTCCACTGGAGCCGGATCCCATGGAGGGAACGGCATTGGAGGGTAGACAGATATGAACAAGAAGGCTTTCAGCGTCGCGGTCGCATCCGTGGCGGTCGCGGGCACCATCGCCGCACCGGCCATGGCGGACGAGACCGCGGTCACGCCGGTCGAACAGGCCCAGCAGGCCGTCGTCCAGGCGCAGGAAGCGGTCGACCAGGCCGCGGCCCAGCAGGGCGCGCAGCAGGATCAGGTGTCCGCCGCCCAGCAGCAGGTCGCCAATGCCAAGGACAGCCTCGACCAGGCCAACACCGGCGTGCAGGACGCGCAGCAGGACGTGCAGCAGGCCCAGCAGCAGGTCGACCAAGTCCAGCAGGACGTGCAGCAGGCCCAGCAGAACGTCGAGGACACCATCAACCAGGACCGGAACGTGCAGCAGGCCACCACCGGCGTCCAGCAGGCGCAGGACAGCCTCGGCCAGGCGCGGGACAATCTCAAGCAGGCGCAGGAGAAGGCCGACCAGACCGCGAAGAACGCCAGCAAACTCGAGAAGGCCATGAACGACAGCCAAGCCATCCGCGACGACGCCGCCAAGGCCAAGGAGCAGGCCGACCGGAAGGCAAGCAGGCTCAGGCAAAGGTCGACGCGACCGACAAGGCGAAGCTCGACCAGGACACCGCCGCCAAGAAGACCGACGCCGCCAAGGCTCAGGCGAAGGCCAACGAGGCCCAACAGGCCGCGGACAAGGCGCAGGCGAAGAGCGACGAGGCGAAGGCGAAGCTCGACGAGGCCACCCGCCTGGCGGGCGACGCGAACGATCCCGCCAAGGTCAAGGAGGCGCAGGACGCCGCCCAAAAGGCTGGCGAGGCCGTCAAGGACGCGAAGCAGGCGCAGGCCGAGGCCACCGTCGCCGCCGCGACCGCGAAATCCACGGCCGACAAGACCCAGTCGAAGGCCGACGACGCGCGGAAGAAGCTCGACAAGGCGAACGACGCCGCCGACCAGGCGAAGGCGCAGGCCGACAAGACACAGGCCGCGCTCGACAAGGCCCAGGCGGACAAGACCACGTCCGACAAGGCGCTCGACAAGGCCCAGGCCGCGAACGACAAGGCCCAAAGCGAGTTCGCCAAGCGACCAGAAG
>ENA-OPZM01000360-OPZM01000360.1-human-gut-metagenome-genome-assembly--contig:-NODE-360-length-20213-cov-1.933934_pt1 | contig 20213 bp, 26 predicted proteins | sample MGYA00242478_ERZ504493 | MGnify/ENA primary metagenome ERZ504493 (study PRJEB26092, sample SAMD00036227) | human gut metagenome | host: Homo sapiens | study: EMG produced TPA metagenomics assembly of... | reverse complement strand
GAGCTTTATCATCAAACGGCTTCCGGTGCGCTTTACGTATGACAACAACTATTTCAATGACCTTTATCAGGAATTCCGATTGGCGGCTATAACGTTCTGACAGAGCGGCTTTTTGAAAAAGCGGATGTACAGACAGGTGTTGATTTTCTGGAAGATAAAGAAAAGTACCTGGCGATGGGTGAGACGGTGATTTACACCGGAGCGATTGATGCGTTTTACGATTATGCACTTGGCAAGCTGGAATACCGTACGGTGCGCTTTGAAACAGAAGTGCTGGATACCGACAATTATCAGGGCGTGGCTGTAGTAAACTACACCGATCGGGAGACACCGTATACGCGTGTGATCGAACATAAGCATTTCGAATTCGGAACCCAGAAAAAGACCGTCATTTCCAGAGAGTATTCCACCGACTGGAAAGAGGGGATGGAGCCGTACTACCCGGTGAATGATGCCAGAAACCAGGAACTTTATCAGAAATATGCCGCACTTGCGGAAAAAGAAGAGAAGGTTATCTTTGGCGGAAGATTGGAGAATACAAGTATTACGATATGGACAAAGTCATTGAGGCTGCACTGAACCAGTGGGAGAAAATGCAGCGGTAGGAAAAAGAACTGCAAACGGAAATCAATCAAAACGGACTGCACACTTGACAGCAGTCCGTTTTTTGACTATATTATAAACGATATCCGGCTGGAAAATACCGGAAAATAAGAAAATGAAAGAGGTCGTTATGAGAAAAGAATATGATGACGAGGATGAAATCCCGGAAAGACGCCATTCCTCAGGAAAGAAAAAGAAGAAATTCGGCTGGGTTAATGTGCTCACCATCCTTCTCGTAGTTGTACTGGTTGTGCTCGTCGGTGTCTATGCTGTAATCAATCACTATTACAGCAAGAGTAACTACGTAAGCGACGATAAAATCACGATCAATAAATCCACAGAGGTTGAGACCGAAAGTACCGGTTGACTGATGAGGAGACGGATGCCCTGCAGTCTGAGATTTTAAATGAGACACAGGACATTGAACTTCCAAACAACAGCAATGTATACAATATTCTGCTGATCGGTGTTGACCGTCGTGACAAAACGTGGTATGGAAACTCAGATTCCATGATTCTGTTATCCGTCAACAAAGATACAAAGCAGATTCACATGACATCCTTTATGCGTGACCTGTATGCAAATATTCCGGATGTCGGTGTAAAGAAGCTGAACGCAGCCTGCGCATACGGCGGCGGCCCGCTGGTTGTCCGTACCATTGAAGACAACTACAAGCTGCCGATTGATAACTACGCAAGCGTTGACTTTGATTCCATGATCGATATCATTGATGCCGTCGGCGGAATCGAGCTTTCCCCGAGTGATGATGAGGTACGTGTGGCAAACAACTATATCAACGAAATGTGCAAGCTTCGCAATGCAGATGCATCCGCACATCAGTATACGTCAAGCGGCGATCAGCACGTGGACGGTTATCAGGCGGTTGCATATGCACGAATTCGTTACGTCGGAAACTCGGATTATCAGAGAACCGAGCGCCAGAGAGAGGTATTAAGCAAAATGATGCAGGAGATGAAATCTTCCAGCGTAACAGAACTGAGCGCGCTGGCAGATACCATTCTTCCGAGTGTCACCCATAACATCGACCAGTCTACACTGATGACGCTGATCGGCGAGCTGCCGACGATCCTCTCCTATGAGATTGTACAGAGCCGTGTACCATACGATGATCTGTACTCCAGCAAGGGTGAGATGCTTGTTCCGGATTTCTCGGCAACCATTTCCAGACTTCAGACAGAAATCTACGGATCTACTACCGTAAACGAATAAAAAAGAAACAAATGAAAAACCTCCTGTATCCGGCAAGAAAACCGGAGCCGGGAGGTTTTTCTGCCCGAAAAACCGGAAAAAACCATAAGAAATTTGTAAGGTATTTTACCGGCGGATAACTTGAAATAGATGGAAAAATGTAGTAAGCTATAAATTGTATAAGAGTAAAAAAATGGGAGGATGAATAAGAATGAAAAGAAAGTTTCTGGCCGCAGCCGTACTTGGCGTCATGGTAAGTGTTACACCAGCCGGTGCATATGCAGCTTCTACAGAAACCAGTCCATTACCGGTAAATTCGGAAAGTGATACTGTAGCTCAGGCCGAAGACGAAGAAACGACTCCGACTCCGGCGCCAACTGAGACCCCAGAGGTTACACCGAGTGAGACTCCGGCTCCAACCGAAGCACCGACCGCAACACCAACTGAGACCCCTTCCGAGACACCGACGCCGAGCGCAACTCCGGCTCCGGAAGTAAGTAATCTGAAGGAAGGCTGGAACAGCGTTGAAAAAGATGGAAAGAAACAGTTTCAGTACGGAGTTCTGGATGAGAATAATAAGGTGGTAGCTGCTACCGGACCAATAGAAATCGACGGCGTCGATTATGCGTTTGACGAAAATGGCTATATGCTGACCGGTGAAGTAGAGCTGACGGATGAAGATGGAAAAACCGGAATCTACTACTTTGAGACAGAAGGGGAAGATCCTGCAAAAGATGAACTTGGTTCGAGACAGCAGGGTATTTGTGAAGGAAAAGTATTTGCACCGGAACTGAAAAAAAATGAACTTGTTACCATCAAATTTGAGGATGGCAGTGTGGATGATTACTATGCCGATGAAGAAGGCTATGCAGTCTGGAGCACAACTCAGAAAGTAGGAGATGTAACATATCTGTTTGGCAATGATGGAACCCGCGTAAAAGAGGCAGGTTTCCAGACTGTTGTTGATGAAACAATGTAACGCATACCTATTATCTGAATGCAGAAGACAGCACTGTATCTCTTGGAAATCACAATGCGTATCAGCAGGGAGATCGTACGGTAAGCTGGTTGACGGTTGGCTCTAACTGGTACTTAGTGGATGCGGAAACAGGGGAACTTCTTTCAGGATGGCAAAAGGTAGATACAGCAATCTACTATATGAAACCAGCTTCCTTTGATGCAAACGGAAATTTGAAAGATGGAAGTTTCGAGATGGAAACCGGTAATCAGAAAAATAAATCCGGCTGGGCACAGATTGATGGAAAATGGTACAGCTTCTGCAGCTGGGGCGGCGTACGGACAGGCTGGTTCAATTACGATGGAAATAAATATTATCTCCATGAAGACGGTCATATGGAAGACAACGCGCTGAATGTGAACGGAACCATGTATCTCTTCAAGAGCTGGGGCGGCATGTGTGTCAACGATGTTGGAAGCTATAATGGAAATTATTATTACGTTGGTGCTGACGGAGCCGTTTCGACGACAACAGGATGGAAAAAAATTAAAACCAGCACGCAGACAATCTGGTACTGGGCAACTGCAGACGGCGGAAAACTGCTGACGAATTCCTGGCTGGATTACAATGGAAACAGCTATTATCTGAAAGCCGATGGAAAAATGGCTTTTAATGAGTGGCTGGATAACACCTATTACTTCCGCAGCTGGGGTGCGGCCTACAAAAACGCATGGGCAAAAGTCAACAATGTATGGTATTATTTTGACGGAAATGGAAAAAATATACCAGCGGCTGGCTGACCTACAAAGGAAATAAGTATTATCTGAAATCCGATGGAACCATGCTTGCCAATGAATGGCTCGATGGAAAATACTACTTCAAGAGCTGGGGTGGTATGTATAAAAACGAATGGGGCAAGTCCGGCGATACCTGGTACTGGTTTAATGCAGATGGAACCAAACGGACGCAAAAAGGCTGGTTCCTCTATGATAAAAATTATTATTATCTGGATAAAGATGGAAAAATGCTGACCGGCTGGGTTTACCATGACGGTAACTATTATTACATGAAGAGCTGGGGCGGCATGGCACATGACGAGTGGATTCTTCATGATAAGAACTGGTACTACTTCAAGAGCTGGGGCGGCATGTACCATGATCAGTGGCTGACACTGAACGGTTCTCAGTATTATTTCCGCAGCTGGGGCGGAAGATATCAGAACTGCACCGCTACGATCAATGGAAAACAGTACAAATTCGATGCTTCCGGACGCAGAATCACGGAAGGATGGGAGTACATCGGAAAATACCGCCGTTACCGCAAAGCAGACGGTTCTCTGATGGAGGATGTGACAAGCATCTTCAATCCGTCATCCAAATACATTACAGTAGACAGAACCCGCGGACGTGTCACCATTTACGGCTATAACAGTGCAACCGGTTCTTACGATACCCCGATCAAATCAATGATCTGCTCCGTAGGAAATCCAATCAGTACACTGCAGCAGGAACATATAAAATCGGCTGGCAGTTGAAAAAGAAGCAAATGAGAGGTGAAGATTATGTGTGCTGGGCACCATATGTATCACAGATTTATGACGCTGTTTACTTCCATGGCGTAGCAAGCAGCACACCGGATCTGAATATGATCTCTGCCGTAGACTTTAATTCCCTGGGATCACCGATGTCACATGGTTGTGTCAGACTGACTGCAATCGATGCAAAATGGATTTATGATAACGTCAGCAGCGGAACAACGGTCCGCATTGGCGACAATCTGGATTATCCGCTGACAAACCCGACCCGTTATACCTGGACAGGCGGTGCTTTCGGAAGCGATCCGACATATCGATAAAAAATAGAACAGGAATACCTGTATGAGAAAATCCATCGGGGCAGCAGTGCCGCCGATGGATTTTCTGATAAGAAGACATCGGCCATTTTACAGGAAAGGAAGACAGATACGATGGAATTACAGGAAAAGAAAAAGAACCGGACAGAACAGAAAACAGATATGCAGAATAAGGAAAAGGCATTGCTTACCCAACTTGACGAGATTGCAAAACAGGATCTCTGTCTGGCATTCTCCGGCGGTGTGGACAGCAGTCTGCTGCTGAAGCTTGTCATGGAGCATCTGCAAAATATGGAACAAAGGTTTATGCAGTAACCTTTCAGACACGGCTGCATCCGCCCTGCGACCTGGAGACAGCGACAAGAGTAGCAAAGGAGGTTGGCGCTGTTCATGAGGTCCTTTTTGTTGATGAGCTGGAGCAGGAGGCAATCCGTTACAATCCGGAAAACCGCTGCTATCTCTGTAAGCACTATCTATTTGGGAAACTTCTGGAATTTGCCCGCGATCACGGTGTCACCCAGGTACTCGACGGAACAAATGAGGATGACCTTCATGTCTACCGGCCGGGGCGAAAAGCGCTGAGAGAATATGGTGTCATCAGCCCGCTTGCAGCGTGTCATGTGACAAAAACAGAGGTAAAAGCACTTGCTGCAAAGTACGGCGTTTCCGTAGCACACCGTCCATCCACTCCATGTATGGCGACACGCCTTCCCTACGGGGCAGAAATTAACTATGACGTTCTGGATCGGATTGCGGACGGCGAAGCATGGCTTCATACGCTGTTCGGTGCGGAAGAGAATCTCCGTCTGCGTGTACATGGCGATGTGGTGCGTCTTGAAATCTCACCGGAGCGTATGGGGGAAGTGCTTGAGAAGAGAGAAGAAATGATTGCATATCTGAAAAAGCTCGGCTTTTCTTACCTGACGATGGATCTGGAAGGGTTCCGTTCCGGCAGTATGGATGAGAAAATAACACAGAAAGAGGAAACAAAATGAAAGCAATTTTAAGTGCGGACCGCAAATGGGGTCTGGGATATCAGGGACGGCTGCTGGTAAGTATTCCGTCTGATCTGCGATTCTTCCGTGAAACTACGATGGGACACGTTGTCGTGATGGGAAGAAAGACACTTGCTACACTCCCGGCAGGCAGCCCTTAAAAGGCAGAACGAATATTATTTTAAGCCGTGATCCGGAATGGACTGTCCGCGGCGCAACCGTTGTCCACAGTATCAAAGAGCTGATGGAAGTATTAAAGCCGTATGAGGACGACGATATTTATGTTGCGGGCGGCGGAGAAATTTACCGTCAGCTTCTCCCATACTGTGATACGGCATACGTCACACGAATTGACATGATGTATCAGGCGGATACCTTCTTTGAGGATCTTGACGAATCACCGGATTGGGAGATGGTAGAAGAGGGCGATGAGCAGACCTGCTTTGATATTGAATTTTATTCACGGAATACCGAAGAAGAATGAAAAGGCAGAACGCCGAGATAAGGGTAAGACAGGACGTAAAAAACGGAGAAACCACAGAAAAAGCGGCTTCTCCGTTTTTTTCATATAGGATATAAAAAGTATCAGTGCTGTCCGCCTGCAGAAAGCTCCAGCATTTTTTTCTTAATATCATTTTCGAGCTGTACCAGCTCAACTTCAGCGGCGGCACGTTTCTGGCGGCCGTCCTCCTGAATCTTCATCACTTCATCGAGGGTAGAGATCAGGCTCTGGTTCGTCTGTTTTAAGGTTTCCATATCGACGATACCGCGCTCAGATTCTTTTGCAGTCTCGATCGTTGCCATCTTCAGATTCTCCGCATTCTTTTTCAGAAGCTCATTTGTCATATCCGAAACCTGGCGCTGTGCTTTGGCAGCCTCAGTCGAGTGATGAACGCCGAGTGCAATGATCATCTGGTTTTTCCAGAGCGGAATGGTGTTGACGAGTGTGGATTGGATCTTTTCGGCCATTACAGAATCGCTGTTCTGAAGCATGCGGATCTGCGGCGCTGTCTGGATCGAAACCATACGGGTCAGTTCCAGATCATACAGTTTCTTCTCAAATCGGTTGCAGAGATCTTCGAGATCCTTGGCAGCCTGTGCATCTTCGGCCTTTCCGGTCATCTGCGCTTTATTCTGCAGATCACGGAGTTCTGTGGAACGTACCAGCTCCAGCTTTTTCTTTCCAGCGAGAATGTACATGGTCAGCTCTTTAAAATAATTCAGGTTCTGTGCATACATCTGATCCAGAATGGCAATGTCTTTCAGAAGCTGCCGCTGGTGGCCGTCGAGCACGTCACAGATTTTATTGACATTCACCTCTGCCTTGTCATACTTTGCTTTCATTGCATTGATTTTGTTCGTGCTTTTCTTAAAGAAAGAGAATGGTCCCTTTTCTTCTTCTGCGTCAAACGTTTTCAGCTCTGTCACAACAGAGGTGAGCAGATCGCCGATTTCCCCGAGATCTTTGCTTCTGACGTTCTCCAGCGTTTCTCGGAGAAGTCTGCCATTTTCTTCTGTGCACCGGCACCGTACTGCAGAATGCCGTTTGTATTGGCAAGATCAATCTGGGAAACAAAGGCATCCACCATGGCTTTCTGTTCGTCGGACAGAACAGAATCATCCATGACCTCTTTCTTTTCTTCCGGCTGCTGTACCGGAAGTTCCGGTTCCGGCTCCGGAGCGCCGAAACTTAAGCTTGGAATTTCAGTGGTGTCTTTTACAAAATCATTCATGTTTTCTATTCTCCTTTTCTTCGGTACGGAAACGTAACCGGTGATTGATTTCAATTGTATAGCTTTGAATAGTTACATGTGAAGCGGCTCAATATCCTGCGTTGACGGACCTGCCTGATTTGTCAGTCCCTCCTGCGCCAGCATCGTCTGCAGAACAGAGATATCAGAAGAAATATCCCATGCCGTTGTCTGGAACAGATCATCAAGCAGCTTTTCGAATGCGGCATTGATGGTATCCAGTGTGTCCTCGATTTCCTTCTTGGTTCGGAGGATATTGTCGCTTTGAATTGGTTCGTTCTCAAAGGAACGGTAAGCGTCGAGCAGCTTCCAGGTTGTCGGCATATAGTAATCCATAAATTTCCGCAGGGCGGCGGCTTCTTTTGGGCGCTTTTTTGCCTCCTCGAGAATCCGGGTAACAACCGTTTCTAGACGGCTCAGCTTGGCTGTGATGACTTCACCCGGCAGATCCAGGTTGCACTGATGGATCTTCTGAATATAAGATTCACATTCTTCCAGCATCTGCTGGTATTCCGGCGTTACACCGGAGGCCTCCAGCTGTTCACGTGCTTTCTGCTCAGCAATCTGCTGTTCCCTCTGGCTGGCGAGCATTGCGCGGTACTGGTCGTAGCAGTCATTTGTTACCATCAGACAGGTACCATTCTCGTCGAGGTGGCCCTGGCGCAGCATGGATTTATCAATCATGGTCGTAATATCGGTCAGAAGCTCACCTTTCTCACAGTGCATACTGTCGCAGAGTTCTTTCGTAGAAATATATTCCTTTGTGCCGATCAGCGTACAGATCTGGCGGAAATGGCGGACCAGACGCCGGTTTTTACTTCCCTTTTTCAGAAGAATGCCGCCGCCGATGGTAAATGCGGCAAAAATAAGAGAAGGAATCAGCGCGCTGTTGTCTGGACCTGCAAATAAGGAATAGAGACTAAGCGCTGTGCAGCAGCCGAACAGTCCGGTGACACCCCAGCCGGCGGCCGTCTGAAATCCGCCGACAAGTGCAAGATCGGTGGATGGCATAAAGCGCTCGCGCAGTACACGACGTTCCTGTATGCGGCTGTTCCATTCCGTATTCTGCGGGGTCTGCCAGGTATGGGAAGGTTTGGGAACCGGGTTCGCGCTCTTACCCGGCATCGTGCTCCCGGCCCGTAGGAATAGTGATGCGGTCCGGTCTGCTGCGCTGTATTATTATGGGAAGAATGCTGGCTGCTGTAGGAAGTATCTGCGGAATAGCCGCGGGACGGCTCCTGTGTGCCATTTGCACGGAATGGTCCCTTCCGGTTTGGGTAGACAAACTGGTTGATGGTGTCTGAAATCTTCCGGTTTAATTCCTGAAAATCCTGAGAATTTACAGCGTTATCCACAAGCTTTCCAATACTGTCGCCGACATCCTTTAAATCATCTTCAAAACTCATGACAGTTCCTTTCTGATGAGGTACTTTTTCTGTGTACCGTTTTCCATTTATTATACAATGCGATTGGAAATCTTACAAGCATACAGTGCTTAATTTTCTATGAAGCTGGAGCTGACGGGAATGGTTACAGTTCACAGGAAATGATTTTGTTTTTGGATGAGTTGAAAGAAAGCAGTAACTATTATATACTAAAGAATATCGAATGTCAGAAAAAATCAAATCAGAATAAAGGGGCCGCAATACTAAATGAATAAAAACGAAATTATCCAGATACAGGGAATGGAATATAAAGAAATGACAAAACAGCTTTTGAACGAATGTGCCTTAGCTACGCTCATTCCTTCGAGGGTCAGTCTCATCGGTATTAAGCCAAATCTGGTAGCACCTGTCCCAGCGGAGTTTGGAGGGACGACACATCCGGAGGTGGTTGCGGGGATCATCGAATATCTTCAGGAAAACGGATTTACCAACCTTCAAATCATGGAAGTTCCTGGGTCGGGGATAAGACAGAGGAATCGTTTGAGGTCTGTGGATACCGTATGCTTTCGGAACAGTACGGCGTTCCGCTTATCGATGCGCAGAAGGAAAAAAGCATGCCGGTGCAGTGTGGTGATATGGAACTTCAGATTTGCGAATGTGCGAAAAAGGTGGATTTTATGATCAATGTCCCAGTCATGAAAGGCCATTGCCAGACTAAAATTACCTGCGCACTGAAAAACATGAAAGGTCTCTTGCCGAATAAAGAAAAACGTCATTTTCATGCCATGGGACTTCATCGGCCAATTGCGCATCTGGGGCTGGGGATTCATCAGGATTTTATTTTGGTGGATAATATCTGCGGAGACCTTGACTTTGAGGATGGCGGTAATCCGTTTATTATGAATCGCCTTTTCGCTGGGTTAGATCCGGTGTTGATTGATGCATATGTCTGCACGGAACTGCATTATAAGCCAGAAGATGTCCCGTATGTCAAAATGGCAGAAGAGTTGGGCGTGGGCAGCGCTGATCTCACACGGCTTTCAAACCGCCAAATTGGCGAAATTGGTGAAAAAAGAGTGATTCCGGAAAAACGGAAGATCGTGGAGCTGCAGGATGCCGTAGAGGAACGTTGAGTCCTGCAGTGCCTGCTACGGCTATCTGATCCCGGCGCTCGACCGGCTGAGGGAGGAAGGACTGCTACCGGAACTCCACGAAAAAATCTGCATCGGGCAGGGATACCGGGGAAAGAGCGGGGCGCTTGGTGTGGGAAGTTGTACTTCAGGGTTTAAATACAATCTGAAAGGCTGCCCACCGACCGATGAGCAGATGTATGAATTTTTGAAGCAGTACATTGCAACTAGACGAAAAACAGAAGCAGAAAAATAGCAACAGAGGAGAGAGTGAATGAAAAAAGCAGTCAAAGCCATTTTAAATGTATTGTCCTACGGCGGAATTGAAGTAGAATCCGCCCGTCGGCTTGCCGATATCAAGAAGCTGGATCCGATCCGTATTTTTCTGCGAAAATTGGATATGGAAATATATAATGGGGACTACAAGGTTCCGATTCGGCTGTTCTTCCCGGATGAAAAAATGGAGGAGCATGGTGCAAAAGAAGCGATTCTGTTCTTCCATGGCGGCGGCTGGACAACCGAGAGTGTGGAGACATACGACCGTGTCTGCGCACGCATGCGCAGTCGACGGGGCAGATTGTTGTATCGGTAGAATACCGTCTTGCACCGGAGCATCGTTTCCCGACAGGCTTAGAAGACTGCTACGCCGCCGCCCAGGCAATGCTGCGCGGGGAGATTCTGCCGGAGGTAACGCCAGAAAATGTCACGATCATGGGCGACAGCGCAGGAGGAAATCTTGCGGCTGCGGTCTGCCTGATGGCGAGGGACAAAAAAGAACTGCTGCCGGGGAAACAGATTTTGATTTATCCGGCGGTGAATTCCTGTTACACAGAGAAATCACCGTACAAATCCGTGAAAACCAATGGAACCGGATACCTTCTGACCAGTGTCAAAATGGAAGATTATGTAATTCTGTATCAGCGGACCGAAGAAGACCGCAAAAATCCGTACTTTGCACCGGTGCTGGAAGAAAATCTGCAGGGACTGCCGGACACGCTGGTACTGACGGCGCAGTACGATCGCTGCGCGATGAGGACGAGGATTATGCGAAAAAGCTGAAAAGGGCTGGCAATCTGGTTGAACATCATCGGATCAAGGGCGCATTGCACGGCTATTTTGCGCTTGGCATTGAACACCTATATGTGCAGGAAAGTTTTCAGTATATGAATGCATTTTTAAGGAAAGAAAAACAGCAGAAAAATGCAGACGAAGAACTGGAAAACATAGCAGCAGTGAAGAAACAATTGACACACGGGAAGGCGTAAGGAGGCATAGAAAATGAAGAAAGAACATTCTTCGCGCTGGAGAAAGCTGGACAACGCGGCACAGGCATTTCCGGCGGCCACCGGAAAAAAGGATACGAGAGTCTTCCGGTTTTACTGCCAGCTGAAAGAGGACATCCAGGCGGATCTGCTGCAGAAAGCGCTGGAGCAGACAATGGAGCATTACCCGGTGTTTTCCATGGTACTGCGGAAAGGTCTTTTCTGGTTTTATCTGGAGCAGCGCGATCTGCCAGCAAAAGTAGAAGAGGAAAAGCGTCCGCCGTGCAGTGAGATTTACGTACCCGACCACAAAACGCTTCTTTTCCAGGTTTCTTACTATAAAACCCGAATCAATTTCGAAGTATTCCATGCCCTGACAGACGGTACCGGTGCGATGCTGTTTTTGAAAGAACTGGTAAGCAATTACCTGATCCTGCGCCATCCAGAGGAAACATTTTCCAAGGTCAGAGAAGATATGCTGACGGAAACGGATTTCGAGGAGGACAGCTTTTCCCAGTATTACACCGGAAAGAAAAATGAAAAAGAAAAAAGCCGCCCGGCATACCAGATCAAAGGCGAGTATCTGGAGCAGGAGGAGATGGAAATTACTGAGATTCTGCTTTCCGCGGAAGCAGTTCATAAGTGCGCAAAAGCACATGGCGTGTCGGTGACGGCGTACCTTGCGGCGGCGCTGGTATATGCGGTATATGAAGAAATCCCGAAAAGCAGGCTGAAAAAGCCGGTTTCTCTGATGGTTCCAGCCAACTTGCGTAACTTTTTCCCATCCGCATCGATGACGAATTTCTGGAGCTGGATCGAGATTGCCTGTGATCTTGGGCCGGAGCATCGTTTGAGGATGCCCTGCAGATCACGGGAGCCGCGATGCAGAAAGAGGCGCTGAAGCAGGAGATTTCCACACGTATGAACGATCTGGTGCGGATTGAGCGGAATCCGGTGCTGCGCGCCGTGCCGCTGGAAATCAAAAATCTGGCGCTGATGGCGGGCACGACGCTCGGCGGACGAAGCATTACGACCGTCTATTCCAATATCGGCCGGATTCAGATGCCGCCGGAGTATGAAACATATATTGAGCGGTTCGGATTTTTCACCAGCACCGACAAAGTACAGATGTGTTCCTGTTCCTACGGTGACAGCATGGTGCTTGGAATCACATCTAAAATCGCTGATTCCAATATTGAACGGAACCTGATGCATCTGCTGCAGAAAGAGGCATCGCCTGTGAACAGGAGGAAAATGATTTTTCCGGGACAGAAAGAAACAGCCGCACGGGACGGCCAAACTGGGATTGAAAATTTTTTCTTTCACCTGCATCGCGGCTGTCGTACTCTGCTGGATGATGAATTTCCTTGCAACGCCGCAGATGTGGTGGGCAGGTTATGCGACAGCGGGTGTGTTCTGCGCCTGGCTTCTGATCCGGGTGGGATATCAGAAACGGAAAAATCCACTCAAAAACAGTATGTGGCAATTGATCTTTATTATGATCGGTGCGATTCTGTGGGATTATGCGACGGGCTGGATCGGCTGGTCTGTCGATTTCGCAATTCCGCTCGCCGTTCTTATGAATGGCGCGACGATGCAGATTCTGGCAAGAGCGTACAAAATGGAGGTCAGTGAATATCTTTTTTATCTGATGCAGTCCGGAGCAGCAGGAATCGTTCCGGCGATTTTGTGGCTGACGGGAACTGTCCGCATTACCTGCCGTCCGTGATCTGCGTGGGCCTTAGTGTGCTGTATCTGATCGGGCTGTTTTTTTCCGCGGAAAAGATTTTATGCGGGAAATGCAGAAAAAATTCCGGGTATGAAGGGAAAAGGTGATAGAAAAATAAGAAGAGCAGGTAAGAAAAGTGGATATTGGTCCCTTTTCTTATCTGCTCTTTTGAAACTTGTGTGTGTCTGCGGCGGAAAAGCCTGGAGAGATATCTACTGCGCCTTCTCCTCACAGCCGCAGGAATCCCACGACGGCATTTCATCCCCATTTTTAATCGCATCGCGAACCGCGCTGTAATACCGCACTTTCTGCTGAATATGCTCGAGATCAGATTCCATGCGCTCGATTTTCTCGCGTGTATTCTGCTCATGTTCCTTGAGAATGGCAACCATCTGGTCAATATTTCCCGGGATATCGTTCTCAAGCCGGAAAAACTCCTGAATCCCCGCAATCGGAAGCCCGGTGCGTTTGAAGCAGAGAATTGCGGTCATGCAGTTAATGTGCTGCTGGGTGTAAATTCGTTTCTTACTTTCGGTATGAATGACATCCGTCAAAAGTCCGATCTCCTCATAATAACGAAGCGTAGAGGCCGGAAGTCCAAAACGCTCGGACATTTCACGAATGGTGTAGGTCTGCTGTTCCATGGAAAAACCTCCTTGAACGATAGAGTTTGAATAGTAGAATAACTTCTTAAAGTATACTTTAAGAAAGTGAAATTGTAAAGAGAGAATCTTCGTTACGTTTCACTTGGCAGTGCAGCACTTGCTGTTTTGATGCGTAGGAAAGGAATATTTATCAGAAAGTGAGAAGAAAAAGTACATTGCTTATTTGCACTGGAATGGAATATAATAGAAAGCAGAAAAAACGTGAAAAATGTGAGGAATAATCGTGAAACAGGAAATTATAGCAGACCTGTCCCGGATTACGGAGGAGGAACAGGCGATTCTGGACGGCAAGACGGAAGTGGAAAAGGAGCGGTATTCGAGCGGGCAGAAGTTTGTGATGGATGCGGGAAAGCTGCTGGAGAGGGGAAAATTGATTGATATTCGGCCGCACACGCGGTTTGTTCGTTTTCCGGCGCACAGCCACAATTATGTCGAGATGATCTACATGTGCCAGGGAAGCACCGTGCACACCATCAACGGGGACCGGATCGAGCTGAAAACGGGTGAGCTGCTGATTCTGAATCAGAATGCAGTGCAGGAAATTGAACCGGCAGGGCGTGACGATATCGCGGTCAACTTTCTGATTCTGCCGGAGTTTTTTGACCAGACGCTGCGAATGATCGGGGCAGAGGAGAATCAGTTAAAGGATTTTATCGTCGGCTGTCTGAAAAGCGGGGAGGTACCGCTCTGTTATCTGCATTACAGAATTGCGGATGTCCTTCCGGTGCAGAATCTGATCGAAAATCTCGTCTGGACGCTCTTACATCACCAGAGCAATAAGCGGAGCATCAATCAGATTACGATGGGCCTTTTATTCCTGCAGCTCATGAACTACACCGAACGCGTGCAGGTGGGAGAGCAGTATTTTGAACAGGAGATGCTGCTCGGCGTATACCGCTATATCGAGGAACATTACCGGGAGGGCAGCCTTTCGGAACTGGCGGAAGAACTGCACTACGATTTTTACACCTTAAGCCGCATGATCCGCCGCCTGACCGGGAAAAACTACACCGAACTCGTTCAGAACAAACGCCTGACCCAGGCCGCGTATCTGTTGGAAACGACGGGACTTTCCGTGGCAGACATCGGCGAGCGGGTCGGGTATGAGAACATGAGTTATTTCCATCGGATTTTCAAAGAGCGCTATGGAATATCGCCGAAGAAGTACCGGGTGGAGAAGAAAATACAATAGGACAAGAAAAACGGATCGAGAATCTGAACTTAAAACCAGATTTTCGATCCGTTTTTGTTTGTAAATTACTTACTGTTCATTTTCATCCTTCGGCAGCCGCACGATCCGTACCTTGTCGACTCTCCGGTCTGCCATTTTCAGTACGGTTACGTCGAGGCCATCCGAGACGAAATGATCGCCTTCCTTTGGCACGCGCTCGAGGATCCCCATGATCCATCCGCTGACCGTAAAGACGTCAAATTCTTTGTCAATATCGAGCTCTTCATACACCTTGTCGATGCTTGCCGTTCCGGTCACGAGGTATTCGTTTTCGGAAACTTTCTGGATTTCCTGTACAACCGCATCATGCTCATCCCAGATTTCGCCGACGAGTCTTCGAGGATATCTTCCATGGTGATGATACCGTCGGTGCCGCCGAATTCATCAATGATAATGGCAATATGCGATTTCTTCGCCTGCATTTTTTTCAGCAGCGGGCCGACCTTCGTATTCTCGGTTACAAAGAGCGCCGGGCGGATGATGCTGCTTAGCGGTTTGTTGGTGTGGTAAATGTGGTTGTGGAAATCCTTCTGATACACAATTCCCACAATGTGGTCGATATCATCATCATACACCGGCAGCCGGGAAAATCCGGTGTCGGAGAAAGTCTTAGCGATCTCGGATTTCGTCGCATCGAGCGGAATGCCGATGACGTTGACACGCGGAGTAAAGATCTCTGCGGCCTCCATCTCCATGAAGCCGATTGCATTCTGAATCAGATCGCCTTCCTGGTCGTCGATGTCGCCTCCTGGGTCGCCTCCTCGACGATGGTCATCAGTTCCTCATCGGTGATGCGTGGTTTTCCGAGGATTTGAAGATGCGGGAGAGCAGCTTCTTCCACTGGGAAAAGAAAAACGTCACCGGGGTCAGCACGATCATCAGAATGTGGAGAAACGGTGCGGAAAATTTGGCGATCGTCTCCGGAGATTCTTTTGCAATGCTTTTCGGGGAAACTTCGCCGAAGATCAGGACCACGATAGTGGTTACGATCGTGGAAACCGTCGCACCGGAGTCGCCGCCGAGAAGCTTGATAAAAGCACCGTGGCAAGGGAGCTGAGTCCGATGTTGACGATGTTGTTGCCGACGAGAATCGTGGAGAGCAGCTTGTCAAAGTTCTCCAGCAGCTTTAACACCAGCTCCGCCCGCTTGTCGCCTTTTTCTGCCATATTTTTCATGCGGATGCGGTTCAGCGAGGTGAAGGAAGTCTCCGTCGCCGAAAAGTAGGCTGAGAGCATGACGCAGATAAGAATGATGATGAGTGACACAATGTCGCTGTTCATTTGTTTTTCCTTTCTTAAGAAACCGGGACACGATGCAAAAAATGTACAAAAAGACATAACCTATCTTGAATCTGGCGGAATCAAAGATAGATTATGTCTCCGTTTATCAAATGATGAAAATAAAGCATCGTCGAGGCATACTGCCTGAGTCGTCCATGTTTCTGTAATCCTTTCGTTGATCAGTAATCCCTTTTATTGTACGGTATGTGGGAATAATTGTCAATAAGGCATGCGAAAATCACAGGAAATACGAAACCGCATTGTTGTAGCTGATATTTTCCACCATCTCTTTCAGAAACTCCAGGTTCGCCGGGTACTCCCCGTTTTCCACCCAGTTTCCGATTTGATTGCAGAGAATCCGGCGGAAATATTCGTGGCGCGGGAAGGAGAGGAAGCTGCGGGAGTCGGTCAGCATGCCAATGAAGGTGGAGAGCATGCCGATGCTGGAAAGCGTCGCAAGCTGGGATTCCATGCCGTATTTGTGATCGTTGAACCACCATGCGGTACCGAACTGCACTTTTGAGCGGATGCCAGGCGCAGCAAAGTTTCCGGCCATGCTTGCAAGCATCGGGTTGTCGCCCGGGTTCAGGGAGTAGAGCACGGTTTTCGGCAGTGCGTCATCCTCGTCCATATCGTTTAAGAAAGCGCCGAGCATCGGGGCAAAGGCGAAATCGTTCATGCTGTCAAAGCCGGTATCGGCACCGAGCGCACGGAACATCCGCTTCGAGTTGTTACGGAGTGCTTTGATATGAAGCTGCATGGCGATATTGTGCTTATGATACAGCCGTCCGAGGTTCGTCAGAAGGAAGCCCTTGTACATGCCGAGCTCTTTTTCAGTGAGAGCACCGCCGTTCATGCGATTTTCAAATACATCATTCGCCTCAGCAGCCGTGCATGGCACATAGAAGCAGCCCTCAAGGCTGTGGTCGCTGACAACGCAGCCGGCGGAGAGGAAGAAGTCGAGGCGGCAGGAGAGGGCATGCACCATATCCTCTGCGGATGCAATCGTCCTGCCGGCGGCAGCGGCAAGCTTTTCCACATATTCCGGGAAATCCGGCTTTTCGAGATGAACGGCGCGGTCCGGGCGGAAGGACGGCAGAACGCGGCAGGCAAAGTATTCCTTCTGTAATGCCAGATGGCAGTGCAGATCATCTGCAGGATCGTCGGTGGTGCACAGATGCGACACATGCTGGTTCAGAATCAGATTGCGCACGGTAAACTCCTTCGTCTGCAGTTTTGCATTCGCCTCATCCCAGAGCTCCTTCGCTGTTGCGCGGGAGAGCGGTGTCGTGATGCCGAAGTACCGCTGCAGCTCCAGATGTGTCCAGTGGTATAAAGGATTGCCGATCGCGTTCTCAATCGTCTCGGCAAACGCCAGATATTTGTCGTAATCATCGGCGTTTCCGTGATCAGATCCTCCGAAAAGCCCATCGCACGCATGGCACGCCATTTATAATGATCCCCGCCGAGCCAGACGCGTGTCAGATTCTCCATCTGGCGGTCTTCGAGAATCTCCTGCGGATTCAGATGGTTGTGATAGTCAAAAATGGGCATTTTTCAGCTGCCTCGTGGTACAGCGTTTTCGCCGTATCGGTCTGCAGCAGAAAGTCAGCGTCCATAAAAGGTTTCATATGGAAATACCTCCCTTTTAGAATTGAGCAGTCAGCGCAGCAAGCGTATCTGCACAGCGCCAGGTCCCTGAAGCATCGAGACAAAAGCATTCAGCACACGGTCAGAAAGTCCGGCGGAAATCAGATCCACACCGAAAATCGAAGCATCGGAGAGCAGCGGAGCCAGAGTTTTGGAAAGGGTCTCGCGGTCAGCCGGTGCGCCGAGTTTCAGATCCTGCACATACGGGCGGACCGTGGCAAGCAGCGGATCCGGCTCAGATCAAATGCATCACCGTTGTCATCCACGCCCATCAGATACCGCAGCCATCCCGCAAATACAGCCGGAATTGCCTGAAGATCCGAGAGTGACAGCTCCGGAGAAGCAAGATACGATTTGATCGTCTCACCGAACCGGATCGACAGCTTCTGTGACGTATCGGTTGCAATTCGCTGCGGCGTATCCGGCATAAACGGATTCGGGATGCGGATGTTCAGCACTTCATCGATAAACTGCTTCGGAGAGAGAATACCAGGATCGGTGACAACCGGAAGTCCTTCGATATATCCGATGCGCTCCACGAGCTTTTTCAGTACCGGATTTTTCATCTCCTCACTGATCAGTTCGTAGTCCAGCAGGCAGCCGAACACAGCGAGTGCGGTGTGCAGCGGGTTCAGGCAGGTGCAGACCTTCATGCGCTCTGTTTTGTTGACAGTTTCCCGGTCGGTAAAGATCCATCCGCTCTTTTCCATCGGCGGCCGTCCGTTCGGGAATGATCTTCGACTACGAGGTACTGGCATTCCTCTGCATTGACGAACGGAGCAACGTAGGTGTGGCGGGAAGTGACGATCGACTGTGCATCAGCGAGGCCGTTCTCCTCGAGTATCTTTTCGATGGAACCATCCGGCCGCGGGGTGATCTTGTCGATCATGGTCCACGGGAAGCTGACTTTTTCCGGGTTCTGCAGATAGGAGAGGAAGCCTGGCTGTACCAGCTTGTTTTCTTCCCATGCAGAAGCGTAGGCTGTCAGGGCAAGGGAAAGTTTTTCGCCATTGTGGGAGCAGTTGTCGGTGCTGACCATCGCAACCGGTTTTTCGCCTGCAAGAAATCTTTCATATAAAAGAGAAGCAACTTTTCCCATATAGCTGGTAACGGAAGAAGGTCCGGCAGCAAAATCGGCAGCAACAGACGGCAGCAGTTCGCCCGCACCGTTTTTCAGAGAATATCCCTTTTCGGTGATCGTAAACGTCGCCATCTGCAGGGAATCCTTGGTAAAGATTTCTTTTAACCGGGCAAAATCCGGAGAATCCGCCGTATCGGCAGCCAGCGATTCTGCGATGCTTCCAACAACGGTTTTCTCGACAGAACCATCGGCTTTTAAGGTCACCAGAATGCTTAAATTATCGTGCGGCTGGTACATATCACGGATGATTTCTGTATCGAAGCCTTCCGCAACGATGACACCGCGGTCAAAGGTACCGTTGTTCAGCAGTTCCTGTGCTGTATTTGCCTGGAAGGCACGGAAAATATTTCCGGCTCCGAAATGCACCCAGCACGGAGATTCTTTCGTGCGGGTGATCATTGCTTCGCGGTCATAGGATGGAAGCGCATAGCCTGCGGCTTCCCACGCTTTTGATCTGCCAGTCCGGCAGCTGTTAAGTTAAGAGACATCAGTAAAAACCTCCTTTAAATTCCACGTTTGTGACTCTTGTCAATAGCTTCCCAGAGTCCGTTTAAATAAGTCGCGCCGAGTGCGCGGTCATACAGTCCATAGCCCGGCATTGCTTCTCGCCCCAGATCATACGTCCGTGGTCCGGGCGGATCGGGCCGTCGAAGCCGATGTCGTACAGCGCTTTCATGATCTCATACATATCGAAGCTGCCGTCAGAGGAAAGGTGTGCGGCCTCCTCGAAATCCTGCTGGCTGTGGAATTTCAGATTGCGGACGTGAGCGAAGTGGATGCGGCCCTTTAAGGAACGGATCATATCCGGCAGATCGTTCTCCAGGTTTGTTCCGTAGGAACCTGAGCAGAAGGTCACGCCGTTGTGCGGGTCATCGACCATCTTTATCATGCGCAGAATGTTTTCTTTATTAATGATGATTCTCGGAAGACCGAAGACACTCCATGCCGGGTCGTCCGGGTGAATGGCCATTCTAATGTCGTACTCGTTGCAGACCGGCATGATGCGTTCGAGGAAGTATTTGAGGTTGGCAAACAGTTTCTCATCATCCACATCGCGGTAAGCGTCAAAGAGCTCTTTCACTTTTGCCATGCGCTCCGGCTCCCAGCCGGGAAGAATTGCGCCGTTTGCATCACCTGCGATAGATTCAAACATTTTTTCCGGAACAAGTGCGTCTACGGCGGACTGTTTGTAGGCAAGTACGGTCGAGCCGTCCGGACGGACGCGTGCGAGTTCTGTTCTGGTCCAGTCGAAGACCGGCATGAAGTTATAGCAGACAAGGTGAATGTCTTCCTCTCCGAGGTGCTTTAACGTTTCAATATAATTATCGATGTACTGCTCACGGTCCGGGCTGCCGATTTTGATGCGTCGTGGA
>ENA-OPZM01000359-OPZM01000359.1-human-gut-metagenome-genome-assembly--contig:-NODE-359-length-20226-cov-5.593562_pt1 | contig 20226 bp, 29 predicted proteins | sample MGYA00242478_ERZ504493 | MGnify/ENA primary metagenome ERZ504493 (study PRJEB26092, sample SAMD00036227) | human gut metagenome | host: Homo sapiens | study: EMG produced TPA metagenomics assembly of... | reverse complement strand
CAATGCCTTTGCCGCCCGGGCAGATGCGGTGGTGCGGGGTGTATGCGGCCATCCCGTGTACTATAAGGAGTAGAAAATGATCGTTTTGCAGACCATTGCGGTGGCCTTTGCCATGTTTTCGGCCATCCCGGTGCCGCAGTTCGAATGGAACGAAAAGAATATGCGTTATGCATGTGCGCCTTCCCGCTCATTGGTGTCGTTATTGGTGCGGCGTGGTGTGTGTGTGGCGCGCTGCCCCTGCCGGGCTTTGCCAAGCGGCGGGCTTTGCGCTGATCCCGGTATGGATCACCGGCGGCATCCATCTGGACGGCTATGCCGACACCTGCGATGCCCTTTCCAGCTACGGCGACCGAGAAAAGAAGCTGGAAATATTAAAAGACCCCCACTGCGGTGCCTTTGCGGTCATCCGACTGTGCAGCTATTTTCTGGCCTATTTTGCCTGTGCACCTGTGTGAGTTTTACACCCCGCGTGGGTGTGCTGTGGGTTCTGGCACTGGTGCTGGAACGGGCGCTTTCGGGCCTTGCGGTGGCATCGTTCCCCATGGCAAAAAACACCGGTCTTGCACACACCTTTGCCACTGCAGCAGACAAAACTGCGGTGCGCCGGGTGCTGGCGGTGCTGGCCGCAGTGCTGTGCGTGGGTATGGCGGCGCTGGGCGGCTGGGCGCTGGTGCTGGCAGCGCTGGCGGTGCTCTGGCGCTACCATGCCGTGAGCCGGAAACAGTTCGGCGGCATCACCGGCGACCTTGCCGGGTGGTTTTGCAAAAGGCCGAGCTCTGGATGCTGGCGGCGCTGTGTGCCTGCCAGTGGGGAGGGCTGCTATGATCTTTATTACCGGGCCGCTCTACAGCGGCAAGCGCACCTTTGCGCAAACACTTCCCGGCAAGCGTCTTTCGGACGTGCAGGTATTGGCTGCCGATGCCGCCGACCTGCCTGCTTGGCAGACAAGCTTGCCCATGAATACGATATCCTCATCGCCACCGAGGTAGGCGGCGGTGTTGTGCCGATGGATGTCAAACAGCGCGCAGACCGCGAGGCGGCGGGCAGGCTTGCCTGCCTGCTGGCCGCACGGGCAGAGTGCGTGGTGCAGATGTTCTGCGGCATCCCCACGGTTTTGAAAGGAGAATTGTCTCAATGCTGATCTATCTTCTGCGTCATGGCCAGACGGAATACAACGCCCAGAAGCGTTATCAGGCCAGCGCGACATCCCGCTCTCACCCGAAGGCGCTGCTCAGCTGCGCCGGGCAGATTTTGACCCCGATGTGGTCTATGTTTCCACCCTGCAGCGCACCAGCCAGACGGCGCGCATCCTGTTCCCGGAGGCAAAGCTTGTGCCGGTGGACGGCCTGAAAGAGATGTGCTTTGGCAGCTTTGAGGGCCGCAATTTCATCGAGATGGAAAAGGACCCCGAGTATCAGGCATGGGTGAAGGCCAACTGCGAAAGCCCCTGCCCGGATGGAGAGCGCAAGACGGATTTTTCAGACCGCATCTGCCGCACCGTGCAGAGCTGATCGATAAAGCCCTTGCCGCAGGCGAAGAGCGGCTGGTCATTCTGGCCCACGGCGGCACCCAGATGGCCGCATGGAGCGGTTTGCCGTCCCCCACAGGGACTATTACGCATGGTGCGGGCCCAACGCGGGCGGCTTTGTTCTGGATGCAAAGGACTGGACGGAAAAGCATCTGCTGTATCTCGTGAAGACCGTCCAGTACACAAAGGAGAGCAGGGCATGATCCTTCAGGCAGTTGTCGGCGGTTTTGTGCTGGACGCGCTCTTCGGCGACCCGGCGTGGCTGCCGCACCCGGTGGTGCTTATGGGCAGATGCATCTCCCGGCTGGAAAAGTTCCTGCGCGCCCGCCTGCCCGGCACCCCGCAGGGCGAGCTGCTGGGCGGTGCCGTGACGGCGTTCTGCCTGCCGGTGGGCACCTTCCTGGTCACGAGCTTGTGTGTCTGGCGGCGGCAAAGCTCAGCCGTGGCTGGGCCTTGCGGTGCAGATGTTCTGGTGCGGGCAGGCGCTGGCGGCAAGGGGCCTTGCGCAGGAGAGCACAAATGTGTATAACGAGCTGGTCCGGAACGACCTGCCCGCCGCTCGCAAAGCCGTGAGCCGCATCGTGGGCCGCGACACCCAGAACCTGACCGCAGAGGGTGTGACCAAAGCTGCGGTGGAAACGGTGGCCGAAAATGCCAGCGACGGCGTCATTGCGCCGCTGCTGTATATGCTCATCGGCGGGGCACCGCTGGCGCTGACCTACAAGGCTATCAATACCATGGACAGCATGCTGGGCTACAAAAACGAGAAGTATCTTTACTTTGGCCGCGCAGCCGCGAAGCTGGACGACCTTGCAAACTACATCCCCAGCCGCATTGCCGCCTTTTTGTGGGTGGCCGCTGCGGCCTTTACCGGCAACGATGCCAAGGGCGCATGGCGCATCTGGCGGAGGGATCGGCACTGCCACGCCAGCCCCAACAGCGCCCAGACCGAAAGCGCCTGCGCCGGTGCACTGGGCGTGCAGCTGGCCGGCCCGGCTTACTATTTTGGCGAATATTACCCCAAGCTACCATCGGTGATGCCCTGCGCCCCATTGAACCGCAGGACATTCTGCGCGCCAACCGCATGATGTATGTGGCAAGCGGCTTTGCGCTGGCATGGGGTGCAGCAATACGGGGGTTCCTTGCATGAAACAATTGACCCATGGCGGCGACTGGGCGGGCTACCGCGCCGAGTTTGGCCGCGACCCGCTGGATTTTTCGGCCAATGTCAGCCCGCTGGGCCTGCCGGAAGGGGTGGCAAAGGCCATTACGGCAGCGCTTGCCACGGCCGACCGCTACCCCGACCCGCTGTGCCGGGCCTGCGTGAAAAACTGGCGGTGGCTGAGGGAGTGCCCGCCGAATGGCTGCTGTGCGGCAACGGCGCGGCAGACCTCATCTTCCGGCTGGCGCTGGCTGCAAAGCCCCGCACTGCACTGGTAACGGCCCCCACTTTTGCCGAGTATGCCACCGCCCTTGAAACGGCAGGCTGCACGGTGGAACGGCATTTTTTGCGGGAAGAAAACGATTTTGCGGTGACGAAAGATCTCCTGAACGCGGTGCACCCGGGTACAAATATGGTGTTCCTCTGTCAGCCCAACAACCCCACCGGCCAGCTGGCAGAGCCTGCCCTTGTGGAAGCGCTGCTGCGCAGATGCGAAGCCGTGGGTGCGGTGCTGGCCGTGGACGAATGCTTTCTGGATTTTCTGCCGGAGGGCGAAGCCTTTCGGCAAAGCATCTGCTGAAAAACAGCAAAAAACTGATTATTTTAAAAGCCTTCACCAAGCTTTACGGCATGGCAGGCGTGCGTCTGGGCTATTGCCTGTGCTCTGATACAGAGCTGCTTGCCCGGATGCGGGCAGCGGGCCAGCCGTGGGCGGTTTCCAGTCTGGCACAGGCGGCGGGCATCGCTGCGCTGGATGAGACGGAATATGTGGCGAAGGTGCGTGCATTGATCGAAGCACAGCGGCCTGTGCTGGCAGACGGCCTGCGGGCGCTGGGCCTGCGGGTGATCGAGGGCCGGGCTAACTATCTGCTGTTCCGCGCGCCGGAAGCGCTGGGCGAAGCGCTGCGCCGCAAGGGTGCGGCACTGCGCAGCTGCGGCAATTATCCGGGCTTGATGCCAGCTGGTACCGCACCGCCGTGCGCACAGAAAACGAGAACCGGCAGCTGCTTGCACTGCTGGCCGAAACCCTGCCGGAGGTGGCACAATGAGCAAGGCAAAATGCATTATGGTGCAGGGCACCATGAGCGGTGCGGGCAAAAGCCTGCTGTGCGCGGCGCTGTGCCGCATCTTTGCGCAGGATGGCTACCGCGTGGCCCCTTTCAAAAGCCAGAACATGGCCCTGAACAGCTTCGTCACCCGCAACGGTGCAGAGATGGGCCGTGCTCAGGTGGTGCAGGCACAGGCTGCAGGCGTGGAGCCGGATGTGCGCATGAACCCCATCCTGCTCAAGCCAGCAGCGATGTGGGCAGTCAGGTGATCGTGAACGGCAAGGCCCGGGGCCAGATGCCTGCCGCCGCCTACTTTAAAATGAAGCGCAGCCTTATCCCGGACATTCTGGAAGCCTACAACAGCCTTGCCGCCGAGAACGACATCATCGTGATCGAAGGCGCGGGCAGCCCGGCAGAGATCAACCTGAAAGCCGACGATATCGTGAACATGGGCCTTGCAAAGCTGGTGGATGCGCCGGTGCTGCTGGCGGGCGATATCGACCGCGGCGGCGTATTCGCCCAGCTGTATGGCACTGTGGAGCTGCTGGAAGCCGACGAGCGTGCCCGCATCAGGGGCCTGATCATCAACAAGTTCCGGGGCGATGTGGAGATCCTGCGGCCCGGCCTTGCCATGCTGGAAGAAAAAACGCACCTGCCCGTGCTGGGCGTAGTGCCGTACCTGCGGGTGGAGATCGAGGACGAGGATTCCCTCTCCGACCGGCTGGATATAAAAGCTGCGGTCAAGCCGCTGGATATCGCCATCCTGCGCCTGCCGCATGTATCCAACTTCACCGACTTTATTCCGCTGGAACAGCACCCGCTGCTGGGCGTGCGGTATGTGCAGCGCACCCGCCAGCTGGGTGCACCGGATCTCGTCATCCTGCCCGGCACCAAGAACACCATGGACGACCTGCGCTGGCTGCGGGAAAGCGGACTGGAAGCGGCGGTGCTCAGGCTTTCGGCAGCCGGTACGCCGGTGCTGGGCGTGTGCGGCGGCTATCAGATGCTGGGCGAACAGCTCTGCGACCCGGCAGGGAGGAGAGCGGCACCCCCTGCACCCTGCGGGGCCTTGGCCTGCTGCCCACCACGACGGTGTTCGGCACCGAAAAGCACCTGACCCAGACCGCAGCCTGTGTGACCACAGAACCCTTTGCAGGCGCAAAGCTGACGGGCTACGAGATCCACGCAGGCCGCACCGAGGTGCGGGGCAGTGCGTTCTGCATCCTTGCAGACGGCACGCCGGAGGGCTGTGTGCAGGACGGTGTATTCGGTACCTACCTGCACGGCCTGTTCGACACCGGCGAACTGACCGAAAAACTGACCGCATTTTTGTGCAAACGGAAGGGCATCGATCCGGCCGGGGCCGAGCTTATCCCCATGGAGCAGTACCGTCAGCAGCAGTTTGATCTGCTTGCCGATGGTGTGCGCGCGGCACTGGATATGCCCGCCATCTATGCCGCCATGGGAATGCAAAAAGGAGACAACACATGACACCGCAGCATCATCTGCCCGCCGACATTGAACGGACGAGCATCTCCATTATCACAAGGGAACTGGACGAGCTGGGCCTGACCCCGCCGCCGGAGACGGCTGCGGTGGTCAAGCGGGTCATCCACACCACCGCGGATTTCGACTATGCCAAAAATCTGCGCTTTACACCCGGCGCGGTGGAAGCCGCAGTCAAGGCCCTGCACGCGGGTGCTTTCATCGTTACCGACACCAATATGGCGCTGGCGGGCATCACAAAGCCGGGCCTGAAAAAACTGAACGGTGAAGCCATCTGCTACATGGCAGACCCCGCTGTGGCCGAAGCCGCAAAGCAGGCGGGCACCACCCGTGCCGTTGCCGCCATGCACCGCGCTGCCCGGGAGCACCCGGGGGCCATTCTGGCCATTGGCAATGCGCCCACGGCCCTTTTGACCATTGCGGAGGAAATGGAAGCCGGTCTGCGGCCTGCACTGGTCATTGGCGTGCCGGTGGGGTTTGTGAATGTGGTGGAAAGCAAGGAAGTACTGTTTGCCGCCTGCGAGCGATACGGCGTGCCTGCCATCGCCGCCATGGGCCGCAAGGGCGGCAGCAATGTGGCTGCAGCCATCTGCAACGCCCTCATTTACTCTGCCGCCGAAATGCTGGACCCTCTGCCAGAGGGTGGAACGGATAAGGCGGAAACAGCATAGCATCAAAAACCCGGAACCCTTTTTGAGCCGTTTTGGCCGAGAAAAGGTTCCGGGTTTTGTTCATGATTTTTTCAGAGAGCTATTTTGCAACAGCCCCATTTTCACGGAAAAGGTCCGAACCGAGCACGGCATCCACACTGCCGGCATCAGGCTGCGGGGAACGCCTTGTTCCACACTTCGATCACCTTGAACTTCGGGGTCCAGCCTTCGGGCTCAAAGCGGTCGCCCTTGGCAGCCATGGCGCCCTGCTCGGTGCACCACTGTGCGGCCTTGGCCATATCAGGGTCGGTCACATCCGCAAAGGCGGGTGAGCCTGCGGGTTCGGGCCTGCCTGCGGTGTTCCACACCAGCATCGAGCCTTTTGCATTGCTTCCCGTGATTGTAACATTGCGCATACCCGTAATGGTAAGGCCCAGGCCACCGTCCATTCGTGTATCATTGGTGCAGACCAGAACAATATCCGTGCTGTGTCCACCTTGAAAATACCATATTTCACCTTCTTTTTCAATAAAACCTGCGTGAAACGCCCCAAAACCTGCGTGAAAAACGTTTTGCACCGCTGTGCGCGCTTTGCCCCCTCTTGCAATTTGTGCGCAAAGGGTGTAGAATACAGTCACAATCAAATACAGGGGAGCTTGTAAAGCAGGCTGAGAGGAAGTGCCCAAACTTCGACCCTTTTACCTGATGCGGATAATGCCGCCGTAGGAAGTCAGAATGGATGATTTTTTGCAGGAGGCACCGCGGAAGGTGTCTCCTGTTTTTTTGTTGTGTACCGATTACCATTAAGGAGGATGCCTTGTACTTTTCTGCGGAAGTGCCGCAGCGGCTGAGGGGGAGCGCCCTGAGCTTTGTGACCGTCAGCGATGGGAAGCCGTGTTCCGGCGTGAGAGGAGACCAGCAAGTCTCGACCGCTTCTTATAGTTCCTGCGCCGGGTCTGGCACCGGGTGCGGGCTGTTTGCGGAGGCGCTGTATGGTTTTTGCTGCTTCCGCAGGTTTGGAAAGGAGCCTTGCCTTATGAAAAAAATCTCTGTGAAAAAGCTGGCGTTGGCCGGCATGCTGTGCGCTCTGTGCGTGGTGGGCAGCGTATTCAGCTTCCCCATGTTCGGCAGCAAATGTGCACCCATCCAGCACATGGTCAATGTGACCTGCGCGGTGCTGCTTGGCCCGTGGTGGGGCGTGGGCGTGGCCTTTGTGGCCTCGCTGCTGCGCAACCTGCTGGGTCTGGGCAGCCTGATGGCCTTCCCCGGCAGCATGTTCGGCGCACTGCTGTGCGGCCTTGTGTACCATAAGACCAAAAACATCCTTGCCACCATGGTGGGCGAGGTGTTCGGCACCAGCATTCTGGGCGGCCTGTGCGCTTACCCGGTGGCCATCTTCCTCATGGGCAAGAGCGCCGGCGACATCGCGTTCTATGCCTACATCGTGCCCTTCCTCATTTCCACCGCCGTGGGTTCCATCATTGCGGGCGTGCTGGTGTACAGCCTACAGCGCTCCGGCGTCTGCACAGCATGCAGAACAGTCTTTCCTGACGGAGGGGCACCCGAATGTTCAAAACAGAATTCGAGAACCTGCGCCGCACCTGCCCGCTCATCCATAACATTACCAACTACGTCACCGTGAACGACTGCGCCAACATGGTGCTGGCCTGCGGTGCTTCGCCCATCATGGCCGACGATGCCGCCGAGGTGGAGGACATCACCACCATCTGCGGCGGTCTGAACATCAACATCGGCACCCTGAACAGCCGCACCATCACCAGCATGCTGCTGGCGGGCAAAAAGGCAAACCAGCTGGGCCATCCTGTGGTGCTGGACCCGGTGGGTGCGGGTGCATCCCGCCTGCGCACCGACACGGCTTTCCGCCTGCTCAGGGACGTAAAGTTCACCGTGATCCGCGGCAACATCTCGGAGATCAAAACGCTGGCCTCCGGCGCGGGAACCACCAAGGGCGTGGATGCCGATGTGGCCGATAAAGTTACTGAGGCCAATCTGGACAGTGCCGTGGCCTTTGCCAAGGCCTTTGCAGCCCAGACGGGTGCCGTTATTGCCATTACCGGTGCCATCGACATCGTGGCCGATGCCGAAAAAGCCTACTGCATCCGCAACGGCAATGCTATGATGAGTAGCATCACCGGTACGGGCTGCCAGCTTTCGGCCCTGACGGCGGCGTTCGTTACCGCCAACCCCGGCCATCCGCTGGAAGCCGCTGCAGCCGCAGTGTGCGCCATGGGCCTTGCGGGCGAGACCGCCACAAGCGCCTGACCCCGCTGGACGGCAACTCCACCTACCGCAATTATATCATCGATGCCATTTACAATATGACCCCGGATCAGCTGGAAGAAGGAGCAAACTATGAAGTGCGATAAGCAGAACATGCTTCTGTATGCCGTCACCGACCGCGCATGGGTGGGAAAGCAGACCCTCTATGAACAGGTGGAGAGCGCCCTGAAGGGCGGTGTCACCTGTGTGCAGCTGCGTGAAAAAGAGCTGGACGACGAAGCCTTTCTGAAAGAGGCTGTGGAGATCCATGCTCTGTGCCAGCGCTACGGCGTGCCGTTCTTTGTGAACGACAATGTGGACATTGCCATCCGCTGCCACGCCGAGGGTGTGCACGTGGGGCAGGAGGATATGGCCGCAGCGCAGGTGCGCGCCCGTGTGGGCGAGGGTATGATGATCGGCGTTTCCGTCCACAGTGTGGAAGAAGCACGGGAAGCCGTCAAGCACGGCGCAGACTGCCTTGGCGTGGGCGCGGCCTTTGCCACCCACACCAAGACCGATGTGGATGTTCTGCCCCACGAGACCCTGAAGGCCATCTGTGATGCCGTGGACATCCCGGTGGTGGCCATTGGCGGCATCCACAAGGAGAACATCCTGCAGCTCAAGGGCACCGGTGTGGATGGCGTGGCCCTTGTGAGCGCCATCTTTGCAGCAGACGACATCGAGACCGAGTGCCGGGAGCTGAAGGCGCTTTCCGAGCAGATCATCTGACCGATCCCGCGGCAAACCGGGGACACCACCTTGGGCCGCGTTACAAAATTCATGGAGAAAACCAACATGAAAAGCGTATTTTGCGCAGGTGCCGGCATCCAGAACGTTCTGTTTTTTCTGAATGACGGTTGCCTTTCCCTACCCTTGTATGACCAGCACCCTGCTGTTCAGAGATAAACTGTCATTTGGAGGAACAGAGCGTATGCAGACTTATACCACTCAGATGGATGCTGCCCGCAAGGGCATCATCACGCCGCAGATGGAGATCGTGGCAAAGAAGGAATACCGCACCACCGAGGAGATCCGCCAGTGGGTGGCCGAGGGCAAGGTTGCCATCCCGGCCAACAAGCACCACGAGTGTTTGAACCCCGAGGGTGTCGGCTCCATGCTGCGCACCAAGATCAACGTGAACCTTGGTGTCTCCCGCGACTGCAAGGACTACAACGTGGAGATGCAGAAGGTGATGAGCGCCGTCAACATGGGTGCCGAAGCCATTATGGATCTGTCCAGCCACGGCAACACCCAGCCCTTCCGCCAGAAGCTGACCCACGAGTGCCCGGTGATGATCGGCACCGTGCCGGTGTACGATTCGGTCATCCACTACCAGCGCGATCTGGCTGAGCTGACTGCACAGGACTTCATCGATGTGGTGCGCCTGCATGCAGAGGACGGTGTGGACTTTGTCACCCTGCACTGCGGCATCACCCGCAAGACCATCGAGCAGATCCGCAAGCACAAGCGCAAGATGAACATTGTCAGCCGCGGTGGCTCTCTGGTGTTTGCATGGATGAGCATGACCGGCAACGAGAACCCCTTCTACGAGCACTTTGACGAGATCTGCGAGATCTGCGCCGAGCATGATGTGACCATCTCGCTGGGCGATGCCTGCCGTCCCGGCTGTCTGGCTGACGCCACCGATGTGTGCCAGATCGAGGAGCTGGTGCGTCTGGGCGAGTTGACCAAGCGCGCATGGGCACACAACGTGCAGGTGATGGTGGAAGGCCCCGGCCATGTGCCCCTGAATCAGGTGGCTGCCAACATGGAGGTGCAGAAGAGCATCTGCATGGGCGCACCCTTCTATGTGCTGGGACCCCTCGTCACCGATATCGCCCCCGGTTACGACCACATCACCGCTGCCATCGGCGGCGCTGTGGCTGCAGCCAGCGGTGCAGCTTTCCTGTGCTATGTGACCCCCGCCGAGCATCTGGCTCTGCCCAATGTGGACGATGTGAAGCAGGGCATCGTGGCCTCCAAGATCGCTGCCCACGCCGCCGATATCGCCAAGGGCATCCCCCACGCCCGGGACATCGACGATAAGATGGGCGATGCCCGCCGTGTGCTGGACTGGGATGCACAGTTCGCCTGCGCACTGGACCCGGAGACCGCAAAGGCATCCGCGATGCCCGCCTGCCGGAGGACGACCACAGCGACACCTGCAGCATGTGCGGCAAGTTCTGTGCCGTGCGCAGCATGAACAAGGCGCTGGCCGGTGAGTACATCGACATTCTGTAAAAATCTTCTGTTTTGCGCGCAGCAGCGCGCATCTTCCTCCGCCGCCCGGTATGACCGCCGGGCGGCTTTTGTGTTGTAATTCCAAAAAGATTGTGTTAAAATAACAATAAGGCGCTGATTGCAAAATTGGTGGTCATGCTTTCTATCCCGTATCGCTGGTTTTTCTATTTCTACATAGAACAAGCAGAGGTCCGGGAGGAAACTTTTTTGAAAGTACCTGCCGGACCTTGAAGGCGAAGGGAGGGGGATATCGAATGAATCTGCTGGAGACTCTCGCATTGCTCACGTTCATTCTCGCGTTGTTGAGCTTGGTCGTGGATGTGATCCGTCTGACCGTTGAGGTCATGGCAAAGTTTTCCCAGATGAAAAGCGATGATAACAAAAAAGATTGACCGCCTCACAGTTCCCCAACTCGAGCGGTCAATCTTTTTGACTAACGGGATGGAAAGCTGACCTTTGCAGTCAGCGCCCCTTCTGTTTGTAGTATAATCGAAGCTATGTGATTTGTCAAGTTATCCTGTTCCATCGATTATTTCTATCGATTTTTTAGAATTTACAATTCTTCTGTACTGTACTATAATGAAGTTATCGTCTTCATTCCATTGATCTACAGGAGGAATCTGCCTTGCTGGTAAATCTTATCGAATCCGTCTATCGCCTTTTGTGGGGCGACCTGTTCACCATCCCGCTGGGCGGCGGCATCGGCATTTCCTTCATGGTGGTGCTGCTGTTCACGGCGGGCATCTGGTTCACCTGCCGCACCCGTCTTTTGCCGGTGCGGCTGTTCCGGGATATGATCGCCGCCGTGTGCGAGAAAAAGCAGGGCAGGGACGGCCTTTCCTCCTTCCAGACGCTGGTCATTTCCACCGCTACCCGCGTGGGCATGGGCAATCTGGTGGGCGTGGTGGCCGCTGTTTCTGCAGGCGGTGCCGGTGCGGTGTTCTGGATGTGGGTCACTGCCATTCTGGGTGCGTCCACCTCCTTTATCGAATCCACCCTTGCCCAGAAATACCGCCAGCCCGACCCGCTGTACGGCGGCTGGCGCGGCGGACCGGCCTACTATCTGCATGTGCTGGCGGAGCGCAGGCGCGGCAAAAAGCTCAAACGCTCTGTGGTAGCGGCACTGTTTGCGGTGTCTGGTCTCATCTGCTGGTGCGGCATCAGTCAGGTAATCTCCAACTCGGTCAGTTCCGCGTTTGAAAATGCGTTCCATATTCCGCCGCTTACTACCACACTGGTGCTCACGGCCATTGCGGCGGTGATCGTGCTGCGCAAGAATGCCACCGTGAAAAGTCTGGACGTGATGGTGCCCATCATGGCGGTGTGCTATTTTGTCATCACCGTGGGCATCGTGCTGTTCAACCTGCCCAAGCTCCCGGCGGTGTTCGGGCGCATCTTTGCGGAAGCGTTCGGTCTGCGGCAGGCCGTGGCTGGCGGCTTTGGTGCTGTGCTGATGAACGGTGTCAAGCGCGGCCTGTTCTCCAACGAAGCGGGCAGCGGTTCGGCACCCTGTGCAGCCGCCGCCGCAGAGTGCGACGATCCGGTCAAGATGGGCTTTGTGCAGGCACTGGGCGTGCTGATCGATACGGTGGTGATCTGCAGCTGCACGGCTTTTTTGATGCTGCTGGTGCCGCAGGAGATCACGGAAGGACTTGCGGGCATGGACCTTTTGCAGACTGCCCTGCAGTACCATCTGGGCGGCTTTGGTGTCGTGTTCATTGCGGCCACGCTGGCGCTGTTCAGCTTTTCCACCTTTCTGGGCGTTTTGTACTATGCCCGCGGCAATGTGGCCTATCTGTGCGGCGACAACTGGTGGAGCCAGACCGTGTATAAGCTGATCGCGCTGGCCATGCTGGTGATCGGCGGTATGCAGGCCTACACGGTGGTGTGGGATCTGGGCGACGTGGGCATTGGCTGATGACCATTTTCAACATGATAGCTTTGGTGCCCATGGCAAAGGAAGCACTTGCCGCCCTGAACGACTACGAAAAACGCAAAAAACTGCAGTAAATAGCAAAGGCCCGGCTCCCTGTAACATGGGAACCGGGCCTTTCAGGTTATTTTATTGCAGATCAGATTTGTTTAAAAGCAGCCCGCCTGCAAGCCCGGCCAGCGCAGGCAGCACCCAGCCAAAGCCCATGCTGCCCAGCGGCAGAGCGTTGGCGGCGGCAGATACTGCCCCCAGCGGCAGCGCAGCGGCGATGCTCTGCAGGGCGGTCAGGCCCATGCACAGCGGATACACCGCCCGGTGCTTTTCAAGGCCCGGCATAAAGGAAAGCAGGATCAGCACGATGGCTGCGGGATAAATGGCGTTCAGCACCGGAGTGGACAGCCGGATGATGCAGCAAGGCCGAGGTTCGATACCAGCATACTGGCCACAGCAAAAAAAGCGGCAAGGGCAGGGTAGGGGATGCGGGGCAGAAGCTGATGAAAATACTGCCCCACACAGGCGATCAGGCCCACGCAGGTGTTGAAGCATGCGATCACAAAAATGGCCGCAATGAGCACAAGGCCCGCCCGGCCGAACAGCTGCTGTGCCAGAGCGGTGAGCACCTCGGCACCGGTGGCAAGGCCCGGATACACCGTGCCGGTCTCGGCCCCGGCGTGGCCCAGCATGGCGTAGACCACCAGCATCAGCCCGCCTGCAATAAAACCGGCCCGGATGGTGCCGCCTTCCACGGCACGGCTTTCTGTGACACCCCGGGCGCGGATGTTCAGGGCGATGACCGCGCCAAAGTTCAGCCGGCCAGCGTGTCCATGGTCTGGTAGCCGTACAGGATGCCCTGCACAGCGGGCAGGGCTGCGTACTCTGCGCTGGGTGTGCCGTAGTGTGCCGCCAGCGGATGGATGAGACACCCGGCAAACAGCACCACGATGAGCACGATCAGGCAGGGGCAGAGGATGCGGCCCAGCCAGTCGGTAAGCTTTTCCGGCCGCAGCGCCACCAGAAAGGCCGCTGCAAAAAACAGCACCGAGTAGGCCAGCTGCAGCCCGGTACCGCCGCCTATCAGCGGCACCAGCATCTGGAACGAGGTGCTTGCCGTGCGGGGAATGGCAAGGCACGGGCCAATGGAAAGATACACCAGAATGGTGAACACCATGGCGAACACCGGATGCATCCGGCCGGCAAGCTTATCCAGACCGCCTGCCCGTGCCACAGCCACCACGCCCGCAATGGGCAGGCCGACGGCGCTGACGGCAAGGCCCGCAAAGGCAGGCCAGAGGCTGGTACCGGCCTGTGCGCCCAGATGCGGCGGGAAGATCAGATTGCCTGCACCAAAAAACATGGAAAATAGCGTAAAACTGACCAAAAGCAGGCTTTTGCCGGAGAGCTTCTGCATAGGACAGACACCTCATTTCTTTCTTGCATCAAAGATGACAGAGATTTATACAGTTCAGTTTATCGTTTTATGCATTTCATGTCAAGAAAGAAAAACATGAAGAAAAGTAATGACAGGCATGATAAGCTCTTATGCATCATGATGCACGGGTCATTGGCGTTTGGAAAGAGATATGGTATTATAATGTATAATGTAGAACTGAGCAGGCTATCAGGGCGCTTTCTCCGCGAAATTCGGGGCTTCCAGCTCCCGCCCTGTTGCCTTATGGCAACAGGGTCCTATCCTCGGATCATTCGCTGAAGAAACACCCTGCCGTCCTGCATTTATTTGTAATCAGGAGCAGGTAAGTTTATGAAGCGACATAAACAATTTTTTCAGCGGCTGGGCGCTGCGGCCTTCTGGCTGGCGGTGTGGCAGTGCGCCGCCATGGCGGTGGGACAGGAGGTGTTCCTTGTTTCGCCGGTGCAGGCGGTGCGCACTCTTTTGCAGCTTTTGCCGCAGGCAGAGTTCTGGCAGCGGGTGGGTTTCAGCTCCGGGCGCATTCTGCTGGGTTTTGGACTGGGCGTGGCCGTAAGCATCGTGCTGGCTGTGGCCGCACAGGCGTGGCACACGGCAGATGTGCTGCTTGCTCCGGTGCTGCAGCTGGTCAAAGCCACGCCGGTGGCAAGCTTTATCATTCTGGCGCTGGTGTGGGTGCGGGGGGCATCGCTTTCGGTGCTCATCAGCTTTTTAATGGTGCTGCCCGTGCTGTACGGTGCGGTGCGCACCGGCATCCAGAGCGCAGACCCACAGCTGTTGGAGATGACGAAGGTGTTTCGCCTTCCGCTGGGCCGACGGCTGCGGGCGGTGTGGCTGCCTGCGGTGCTGCCGGCCTTCCGGCAGGGATGCAGCGTGGCCCTTGGCATCTGCTGGAAGAGCGGCGTTGCCGCTGAGGTGATCGGCCTGCCCAATGGCAGCATCGGCGATGCACTCTACCGGGCCAAGATCACCCTTTCCACCGGGGAGCTGTTCGCATGGACGTTTGTGATCATCCTGCTCAGCGCCGGGTTTGAAAAGCTGTTCCTGCTGCTTCTGGACTGCGTGACCCGCGCCGTGACCGGGGAGGTGCCGCAATGCTGACCATCAAGCATCTGACAAAACAGTTCGGGAAGAAAACGCTTTTCCGGGATCTCTGCCTCACGGTGGAAGGCCCGGCGGTGCTGTGGGCACCAGTGCTGGGGCAAGACCACATTGCTGCGCATCCTCATGGGGCTGGAAGAACCCACTTCTGGCATAGTACAGGGCGTTGGCCGGGTGGCAGCAGTGTTTCAGGAAGACCGGCTCTGCCCGCAGCTGACAGCTGTGCAGAACGTGACGCTGGTATTGCCTGGCAGTGCAGAACAATACAAGGAGCAAATCATAAAAGATTTTCAACAGTTTGGCATGGATGCTGCCGCACTGGCCCTGCCTGCAACACGGCTTTCCGGCGGACAGAAGCGCCGCACGGCTCTGCTGCGGGCTTTGTGGGCCGCCAGCGATACGCTGCTGTTAGACGAACCCTTTACCGGCATGGATCCGGACACCCTTGCCGCTGCTGCGGCGCTGCTGCGGGAGCGCTGCGGAGAAAAGCCTGTCTTGCTGGCTACCCACGACCGCGAAGCCATCCGCCTTCTGGGCTGGCCGGTGGTTGAGTTGGAAAATGCCTGAGCCTGCATCTATCCTATAGAATGAAAAATCGAAAGACCAGAACGGCCTTTCCGATTTTTTGCTGCTTGGAATATTTTACTGAAAAATACGCAGGGGATACGGCAAACTGCGTCAGTTCAGCAGCTTTGCCGGGTCAAGGTACTGCTCACCCTGCAGTACTTCCAGATGGATATGCGTCTCCTCGCGCATTCGTTGGGAATGCTGCCTGCACGGCCAAGTATCTGGCCCACACTCACTTCATCGCCGGTCTGCACCGTGGGGTCGGCTGTGCCGCACACCCGCCACAGGTGCCCGGCGCTGTCCTCGATGCACACCACACTGCCCCAGCGGCCATCGGTGTCCACGGCGGTCACCTTACCGGCGGCGGGAGCACACACCTGTGCATCCTGCGCACAGGCGTAGTCCACACCGTTGTGGGTGCGCCAGTCGCCAAGGGTGCTGCTGTACACCAGCTCATCGCCGCTGTAGGCGTTCAAGACCCTGCCCGAGACGGGCTGCGTGGAGGCAGGCGCAGCTGAACTGCTGGCAGGCGAGGATGCGCCCTGCAGTGCGGAGGTTCGTGCACCAAACCAGAGCCAGACTGCGCCCCAGAAGAGGACGCAGAGGATGCGGGCTTGGTACATTTGCCGCAGATTCTGCGGCGTCGGTCACGGGCTGCTGCCATACATCGTCCTCCTGTGGGTCAAGGGTGAGCTGCGGCTCCGGTGCAGGTTCCTCCTGCGGGGTCGTTAGGTCGTCGTAGCTCTTTTTCAGTTCATCCCGCACGGTGCGCACTGCCCACACGCCCGCCGCTGCGGCTGCGACGAGACAGGCCAGCAGTGCCAGTGTAAAGCCCCTGCTGCGCAAAAACTTTTTGATCTGCTCCATTGTCGTTACTCCCATCTGCTGCATTGTGTACGCATTGCTTCTGGGCTTAGTGTGGGACAGCAGGGCAGGTTTTATGCATTCTTTTATTTAAATGCCCTCCGTGTTGCTCTGGGCATATTTAGAGGAAATGATATTTTGTAATAGAGCAGCCCAGCCAGACCTGCGGGTCTGGCTGGGCTGCTCTTTCAAGGGAAGGGCTGCAGCCGGAAAATGCATCTTCCCTCTGTGGCCTTCTGTGTTGATACCCAGAGCGAAGCGGAGGTATTCTAAATGATATTACCAAACAAAAAGGCCCTCCCTTTTCGGGAGAGCCCTTGCAGATCAATAATCAGTTGCGGCGGCGGCTGTTCATGCCCAGCAGGCGCACAACATACAGGAAGATGTTGATGAAGTCCAGATACAACGTCAGTGCACCGTAAATGGAAGCCTTCTCGGCCAGCTCACCGTCATAGGCGTAGTAGGAGAACATCTGGCTCAGCTTCTGGGTGTCGTAGGCGGTCAGCAGCATGAACACCACCAGACCGACAGCGCTGTACAGCACCGTGGTGAGGAAGCTCATGCCGAACAGCATGCCCACAAAGCCGGTGATGATGAGCGCGAACAGGCCCATCATCAGCTTGGGACCCAGCCGGACAGATCCTTGTGGGTAGTAGTGCCGTAGACCGCCATCAAGCCGAAGTACAGCGAGGTGGCAAGGAAGGCCAGCACCAGAGTGCCCAGATCAAATATCAGGAAGTAGTAGCTCAGCACCATGCCGTTGAGCAGTGCATAGGCAAAGAAGGTGGCTCTTGCACCGCCCACCGACATGTTCTGCACGCGGGAGCTGAGCACATACACCAGCACCAGCTCTGCGATGGTGAACACCAGATACAGCGAGTTGACGACGTACAGCAGCGGGGTAGCGGCTGTAACGAACGCCGCTGCAAAGGTGATGAGCAGGCCTACCGCCATCCAGCGGTAGGTGCGGTTCATATAGTCAGCCGAGGTCATGGCAGGCTCCGTGTAGCCTCGATCGTAACCATTGTAATTGTAATCCATATGGGACTCCTCCAGTCTCTTTCTGCCGGAACACTTTTTCCTTGCTCCGGTCTACGGAATATAGTATACTGCATAGAAATGAACGTTTCATGAAAAAGGCTGTGATATTGTATGTCTCTTGGGTTTTATTTACACATACCCTACTGTTTTTCCAAATGCAGGTACTGCGATTTCTATTCCCATCCCGGTGAGCGCGGCGTACCGGAAGCTTATGTGGATGCTCTTTTGCGGGAGCTTTCCCGCTTTGCGCCGGAAGCACCTCTGCAGCCGGACACCCTTTATTTTGGCGGCGGCACGCCCAGCCTGCTGCGCCCGGAGCAGGCAAAACGGCTGATCGATGCGGCCCGGCCGATGCCGGGGGCCGAGATCACACTGGAAGCAAACCCGGAGACGGTGACGGAAGAAAGCCTTGCAGGCTTCCGGGAGGCGGGCGTGAACCGCATCTCTTTCGGGGTGCAGTCTGCCCGGGATACCCAGCTGCGCACGCTGGGCAGGCCGCACACGGCAAAGCAGGCGCGGGCTCCTTTGCCGCCGCTCGGCGGGCAGGGTTTGCGAACATCAGCGGCGACATCATGCTGGCACTGCCGCACTACACCGAAGCCGAGTTTGACGAAACGCTGGAACTGATCGAGGGTGGTGGGGCTACCCATATTTCGGCATATCTGCTGAAGATCGAGCCGGATTCGGCCTTTGGTAAACATCCGCCCGAAGGCCTGCCCACCGGCGATGAAGCCGCCGATTTTTACCTTTATGCAGTGGAACAGCTGGAACACCACGGCTACAAACAGTACGAGATCTCCAACTTTGCAAAGCCCGGCTATGAGGCAGACACAACCTCATTTACTGGGACTGTGGCGACTATCTGGGCCTTGGCCCGGCGGCGCACTCCTGCATGGGCGGCAGACGGTTCTACTACCCGCCGGACACCGCCGCTTTCCTGAACGATGCCGCCGCCCCGGTGATGGACGGCAGCTGCGGCGCAGAGGACTACCTTATTTTACAGCTGCGTCTGCGCAAAGGCCTTTCGCTGGATGCATACAAAAAACTTTACGGGAAAGAATTTTCCACCGCACAGCTGGCCTTTGTGCAAAACTGCGTCCGGGCGGGCTATGCAAGCTTTGACGGCCGTACCCTTGCCCTGACCCCGGCGGGTCTCATCGTGCAGAACAGCATCCTTGCCCAGCTGTTGTAATTGGTAGAAATACGGCAGAACATTGCTTTTGTGTGTCGATTCTGGTATGATATACTCGTATTATTAGGCGATGGGAGAGAAAACGGATGGCGAAAGTATTGATCGTCGGCGCAGGCGCGGCAGGACTGATGGCGGCGGGTGCCGCCGTGCGGCAGGGGCATCAGGTGACGGTGCTGGAACACATGGATAAGCCCGGCCAGAAGATCCTTGTCACCGGCAAGGGCCGCTGCAATGTGACCAACGACTGCCCGGCAGAGGAGTTTCTGCGCCATGTGCGCACCAACCCGCGCTTTCTGTATTCGTCGCTGGGGGCCTTTCCACCGGCAAAGACCATGGAACTGTTCGAGGGCCTTGGCGTGGAGCTGAAGGTGGAGCGCGGCCGCCGGGTGTTTCCAGTATCGGACAAGGCCGAGGAGATCCGGCAGGCTCTTTTGCGCTATGCGCAGGATGCTGAACTCGTGCATGACGGCGCGAAAAAGCTGCTATTGGAAGAGGTAACACCGGAGCCGGAAGCAGCTCCCGCCGCACCGGAAAACCCGCGCCACCCCAAAAAGAAAAAGGCAGGCCCGGCACTGCGGTGCATCGGTGTGCGGGGCACCTCCGGCCGGGAGTACCGGGCGGATGCCGTGCTGGTGGCCACCGGCGGCGTGAGCTACCCCACCACCGGCTCTACCGGCGACGGCTACAAACTGGCCCAGCAGGCCGGGCACACCCTCATCGAGCCGGTGCCCAGTCTGGTCAGTCTTGTGAGCCATGACGCGGACTGCAAAAAGATGATGGGCTTGGCGCTGAAAAACGTTACCCTGACCCTGTTCGAGGACAGCAAGGCCATTTTTGACGAGCAGGGCGAAATGCTGTTCACTCATTTTGGCATCAGCGGCCCGCTGACTTTGAGCGCATCCAGCCATCTGGGCGACATGAAAAAACACAAAGTATCATGCGGAGATCGACCTCAAGCCCGCTCTCAGCGAGGAGCAGCTTTATGACCGCATCACGCGGGATTTTGCCCTGCTGGCAAACCATGCGGCGCAGGCGCGCTGGTAAAGCTTTTGCCGTCCAGTATGCAGCCGGTGATGGTGGCGCGCTGGGGCATCGACCCGGCTACCAAGGCAAACCAGATCACCCGGGAGCAGAAGAGGGAGCTGGTGCAGCTGATGAAGCACTGGCGGGTGTCCATTGATGCCCGGGGCGATCTGGCCCACGCGGTGATCACCAGCGGCGGCGTGTCCGTGCGGGAGGTGGACCCCAAAACCATGCAGAGCAAAAAGGCGATGGGCCTTTACTTTGCAGGCGAAGTGCTGGATGTGGATGCCTATACCGGCGGCTACAACCTGCAGATCGCCTTCTGCACTGCACAGGCATTTGCAAATCATCTGTAATTACAGATAAAACAATTTTAAATGCCCTCCGCGCTGCTCTGGGCATATTTATAGGAATAGATTTTTTTGATTTGTATTTTGAAAACGACTGCGGTCGTTTTCAAAATACGTTTTCACAAAAAGGGTTGTTGCCGGGATAGTCTCACAGACCACTGCGCAACTGTTCCCAAAGGGAACGAGCAGCAGATTCAGTTGGCCGTTGCGGCCCCGCTTGTGAAAATCAAATCTGAAATCCGCAGATTTTCCAGATTTGTAAATATTTAAAATGATTTTCCGCTGAAGATGGCCAGAGCGTGCAAGCAGAAGG
>ENA-OPZM01000358-OPZM01000358.1-human-gut-metagenome-genome-assembly--contig:-NODE-358-length-20302-cov-2.267361_pt1 | contig 20302 bp, 16 predicted proteins | sample MGYA00242478_ERZ504493 | MGnify/ENA primary metagenome ERZ504493 (study PRJEB26092, sample SAMD00036227) | human gut metagenome | host: Homo sapiens | study: EMG produced TPA metagenomics assembly of... | reverse complement strand
ACTCCGCGAGCAGAATGGGAAGCTGTGCCTGAATCCCGAGCGACGGACCGAGCGGTTCCGCAAGAAGGCTGGTGCTGCCCGGCATTTTCTCGCAGTCCAGCTCGTAGAGCAGAAGATCGAGCGTGATCTGATTTTCCGCGGAGAGGCGGTTGCGATGAAAGGATGTGAGCGTTGTTTCCACACTCTGCAGCAGGGCATCATACGAGGTGCGGTCAGGGATGGAAACCGTGCCGAACGAGGCGGTGCCGGGGGCAATTCCGCGGGAAGCCGGATCAGCGAGGGTATAGTGGAGCGTGATGGCAGAAGAGGTTACCTCGGAGTGGAACCGTTCCTCACATACGCGGAAAACCGGCGGTTCTCACTAGGGGAAAGAACGGGGAAAAATACCAGAACAGCAGGGCGAAAAGAAGTCCGCCGCACAGAAGCAGAGGGAACAGGATGCGGCGGTGCAGAGAAGCTGGTTTCATAGAATAGGCTCCGGTGCGGACAGTTATCATAAAGTATGTAAAAAATGCTGATTTTATGCGCTTTTTCCGTGGCCTTTCATTTGACTTTCCAAAACGGCTTTGCTATAATCAGTAACGAATGAAATAAGGGACTTTTCAGTGCAGAACGGATTTGAAAAAGAATCCGCGAAGGTAAAAGAGAATCAGGTGGAAATCCTGAGCGATCCGGTCACTGTAAGCAGGGAGTGTTAGCTGCAGAAATGCCATTGTGCGAAACGCATGAGAAGGCGCGGCTGCGTGAAGATCTGCGAGTCAGGAAACCTGCTGGAAAGGTTAGTGAATCGCTTCCGATGAAAGCATATATTCATGGAAAGATGTACGAAGTAAAATCGGACATCTGCTTTTTTGTCGCCATGCGTCCGAAAAAGAGCTCCGGTGGAGAAACTCTTTTGCAGAAAAAGCAGATGTCTGTTTGTCTTTTCGCAGAAAAAATGTGTCCTCAAAAACAAGATTACTTGCAGGGAGACATCATTGACGGGGACAGGCACCGCCCAGTTGCCTGAAAAAGTCAGACGGAATCCGGAGCAGATGCGCGAAGGAGATCCGAAGAAAAGGAGAAGTTATGAAAGGAAATTCAAGCAAATTTCTGGCACTGCTGCTGTCGGCGTCCATGATCATGAGCCGACTGCCAGCGTATTAGCAGATACGCAGGAAAAAGCAGCACAGACAGAAAGCAGCGCAGCCGCAGAGGAAGCGCCGCAGAGCGAAGAAACAGCAGAGACGGCAGAACCGGAAACAACACCGGCAGAAACCGAGAGCAGTGAAAGCACTGCAGAGACTCCGGCAGAAGAGCCGACGGAAACACCGGCCGCGCCTGCAGAGGATCAGACACCGGCAGGATCTGACGAGACCGAGACACCATCCGCAGATGAGGATGCTTCGGAAGATACTGCAGAGGACACTGCAAAAGACGGTGAAGAGACTGCCGATACCACAGAAAAAGAGCCGGAAGCAGCAGATGAGACTTCCCAAGATGCTGAAAAAGAAACACCGGCAAAAGAAGAAACCAAAGATGCTGTAAAAGAGAATACCAGTCCGGCGGCAGAACAGCCGAAAACGGAAGTAAAAGAAACAACCAAAAATGAGGCATCCAATACAGCCGAGGAGAAAGAAACAAAAGCAGCGGAAGCAGCAAAACCGGCAGATGGTGAGTATGAGACTTCTGCAGAAGCAACCGGAAGCATGTTCCGTGTGATTTCTTCCAGACTCATCGTAAAAGATGGAAAACTGAAAGCATCCATTCTGCTGAGTGGAACCGGCTATGATTACCTGTATACGGGAACAGCAGCAGAAGCTGCCGCAGCAGATGAAAAGAGCTGGATTGCTCCGACAGGAAGCGAAACCTATACGGATACGAAGACTGGTGCAGAAAAGACCGGATATCGTTTTGAAATTCCGGTGGAAGAGCTTGACAAACAGATGGATGTTGCCGTTCGCTCAGCCAAAGAAAAAACATGCTGATAAAACCGTTACGATCCACAGCACCGATGCAATCCCGACGGTAACACCGGAACCAACCGAGACTCCAAGCGAAAATCCAGGTGAGGATTCCTCGAATAAGCCAGCCAGTGTAGAAGCACCGGTTACCAAAGAGGACGGCAGCGTATTCAAAATGTTCGTCATCTCCGAGGCAACAATGATCAACAAGGGCGATAAACTCGTTCTTACACTGAAAACAAACAACGTATCATTTGATAAACTGTATCTTGGAAAGAACGATGACCTTGCAAAAACACCGGCTATCCAGGGAATGCAGGAAGCAAACGGCGGTTATTCCTTTACATTTGAAGTAGATGCGGACAAAGCCGGCACAACCGTTCCGATCGTTCTTGGAAAGAAAGACGGAACCTGGTACACCAAACAGCAGCTTTATCTTGCAGTTCCGGGAAGCAAAACACCGGAAGTAACTCCGATACCGGAGCCGACCGAGACTCCGGTCCCGACTGCAACCCCGACTCCGAGTGAGACTCCGGTTCCAACCGCAACTCCAACTCCGGAACCGGCGAAAGTAGAAAACGGTATCTACAGCGGAACCGCGGAGACCGGCGCAGCTATGTTCAAAGTAGTCGGCGTAGAGCTGACCGTAAAAGACGGCGACATGAAAGCACGCATCACGTTAAGTGGTGTTGCCTACGATTATCTGTACATGGGAACACCGGAAGAGGCAGCTGCCACAGACAAGAGTGCATGGATTGCAGGCGTCGGCACCGTTGATTACACAACAGCAGACGGCGAGACGAAAACAGGAATGCAGTATGATATTCCGGTAGCAGCACTCGATCAGGCACTTGTTGTTTCTTCCCATTCTGCAAAACGGGATAAATGGTATGCAAGAACCATTACTATTGCATCTTCCAGTCTGAAAAAGACCGCAGATCTTCCGGCAGATGAGACCAATAAAGTAGCAGATGGTATTTACAGTGCAGAGGCAACAACTAATGCAGCAATGTTCAAGGTAGTCGGCGTAAAACTGACCGCGAAAAACGGAAAAATGACAGCAGTTATCACCTTAAGCGGAAGCGGCTATGATTATCTGTATATGGGAACCGGAAAAGATGCGGCAGCAGAGAGCGGCGCATGGATCGCTTCCACCGGAAAAGTGGACTACACCTTAGACGGTGAAACCAAAACCGGAATGCAGTTTGAAATCCCGGTAGAGGCACTTGATCAGGAACTTGCTGTAGCAGCTCATGCAGTAAAGAGCGGCAAATGGTACGACAGAGCCATCACGATTGCATCTTCCAGCCTGAAAAAGACCGGAGACCTTCCGTCGGATGACAACAAGGGCGATACTCCGAAACCAACCCTCGTTCCGACCAATACTCCAACCGTATCTCCATCTGAGACACCGGTTGTAAAACCCACCAGCACCCCGACTCCGGCACCGACCCAGAAACCGGCCGATACCAAACCGGAGCAGGAATCCAAATATGAGTCTGACTTAAGCGGCGGCACATCCAAAGTAGACAGTGCAACCACACTGGCAGACGGCGTTTACACACCAGACGGATTCTCCTTCTCCGGCGGATCCGGAAAGGTAACCATCTCCTGCAGCAAGATTACTGTAACGAACGGACAGGCTTATGCAACGATCGCATTCAGCAGTCCGTACTACGGATATGTAAAAGCAAACGGAAATAAATACATGGCAAATGTCAGCGGCGGAAGCAGCATCTTCACCATTCCGGTTGAGCTGAACAAGAACAATACCATCATCGGTATGACCACCAGAATGTCCGTTGCCCATGAGATTTCCTACAACATCTTCATCTCCTTGGCAGCAGCAAAGAAGGGCGGCAGCACTTCTTCCAGCACAGGATTTGTAAAAGCAGACGGAACAATCTCCACGATCAGCACCGATAACTCCAAGCTGGATACCACCGCTCCAGAGATCATGGGACTGGAATACAAAGCAGAGACAAAACTTGCTTACGCAGAGTACTTCAAGATGTATCATTACGACGAAGGCATCACCCTGCTGGAGATCGATATGACAAAAGATACCGAGCGTGATCCGGAGAAACAGAACGAGGACGACAAGAAAGCAGAAGATACCGATACCGCAGCAGCGGAGGATACCGCAGCAGCAACCGACGAGGAAGAAGCGGCAGCAGCATCCGATTCCAAAAAGACCAGCACTGAGAAAGCGAAAGATCTGACCGAAAAGACAAAAGAGCTGTACGAAGGCAATGTTGTCAAATATCTGATCGTTCCGAAAGATGTTGAGATTCCGGCAGGACTGGACAAAGATATGATCGTGATCCAGCTTCCGGTTGAGAAAACATACGTAGCATCTGAGGATGCCCTGAAACTTCTCGATGAGCAGTTAGACGCAGCAGAGAGCATCAAAGCAGTCGGCATGGAGCAGAAAGACTGCCAGATCGAAAACATTGCAAAAGCAATGGAAGACAAAAAAATCTCCTTCGACGGAGCATTCGATGATCTGGACTACAAAGCTCTGGTAAAAGACGAAATCGATTTTGCAATTCTTCCGTCTGAGTTCCTTCCGGGAAATGCAAAAGATGAGGAAGATGCTGATGCAGCCGACGAGACCGCAGATACCAAAGCTGAGGATCAGAAGGACGATAAAGACGATAAGACAACGGATGAGAAAGCAGACGAAGACAAGACTCCGGAAGAACTTCTGAAAGAGGAAAATGAGCGTCTGTCCGACACCGCAGAGCGTCTGGCAACCCTGACCATTCCGATGCTGGTTGACCGTTCCGCAGACGAGAAGACCGATCTTGCGAAAGCAGAGTGGCTGAAAGTCTACGGCGTGATCTTCGGATGCGAGGATCAGGCAAACGAGCTGTTCCAGCAGATGGTAAAGGCAGAAGAGAATAAATAAGTACAATAATTTGCAGCAAAAAATGAGAAAGGGCTGCTGCCGTATGGCAGCGGCTTTTTCTTTAAGAAAGGAATATCAAATGACAGGAAAAAACGAAAGAAAGCTGAAAAAATGGGCTGCAACTTTTTCTTGCAGCAGCGATGTCACTGACGGCCTGCGGCAGCACCGCATCAACGGGAAGCAGCACATCGTCCGCGTCGGGCACTTCGGCAGTTTCTCAGAGCAGCACATCCACAGCATCCGCAGCAGATGTTTCCGAAAGCCAGACGGAGAGCACATCCGTCTCGGAAAGTACGGCTGAAAGTGAAAGCACCTCCGAAGCCACTGCTGCGAGCAGCACCTCCGGGAGTGATACCGCATCCGCGGATGGTTTCGCAACGACAGACGATGTCAGCGACGCACCGGACATCACCGGAATCACCATCGAGAGCAAGATGGTCCTGAATTACGCCGAGTGCTTTAACGTATACTACTGCACAGACGGCTATAAACTGATCGATGTCAAAGACGGCGCGCAGTATCTGCTCGTCCCGGACGGAAAAGAGGCGCCGGATGACCTCGATTCCGACGTAATTGTAATCCATCAGCCGCTGGAACGCATCTACATGGCAGCAACCTCTCCGATGGCGCTGTTCGATGCCATCGACTCCCTCGATACGATTCGTCTCTCCGGTGAAACCGCAGACAACTGGTACGTACAGGATGCCGTTGACGCGATGAATGCCGGAACGATGATCTTCGCCGGAAAATACAGTGAGCCGGATTACGAACTTCTGGTCAGTGAGAACTGTGATCTGGCCATTGAATCCACGATGATCCTCATTCCCCGAAGGTACAGGAGATGATCGAGATGCTCGATATTCCGGTCTTCATCGACCGTTCCAGCTACGAATCCCAGCCTCTTGGCAGAACCGAATGGATCAAACTCTACGGTGCATGCTGGACAAAGAGGAGGAGGCAGCCGACTTCTTTGCAAGTCAGGCAAGTGTTGTGGAAAATCTGAAGGATTTCCAGAATACCGAAAAAACGGTCGCTTTCTTCTATATTAATACGAGCGGAGCTGCCGTTGTGCGGAACCCGGAGGACTATATTTCCAACATGATCGAGCTTGGCGGTGCGCGCAACGCCTTCCGTGATCTCCAGGACGACAGCGGAAAAACATCCGTGCCGATCACGATGGAGCAGTTCTACGATACGGCCGAAGATGCGGACTACCTGATCTACAACGCAAGCATCGATTCCACCGTCAAAACCCTGGACGACCTGCTGGCAAAGGATTCTATGTTTGCCGATTACAAAGCAGTCAAAGAGGGCAATGTCTGGACAACCGAGAAATCGATGTATCAGGCAACCGATAAAATTGCACAGTTTACCAACGACATTAACCTTCTGGTAACGGGCGGCGATCCGGATCAGATGGTATTCTTAAGAAAATTATCCTGATGGAGGAACGTATGTCAGAGAAAAAAAATATGACAGGAAAAGAGAACAGTTTCCATATGGAAAACTTCCGGCGCCGTTCGCGGTATGCCGCTGTGTTCCTGGTGCTGATTCTGGCGTTCGCCGCCATCACCGTGTTGAATATCAATTCCGGAAACGTAAATATTTCGATTCCGGAAATTTTCCGGATTCTGCTGCGGCGGACCGGAGAGGGGAAAGAGTACAATATTATCTGGAAAATCCGCCTTCCGCGTATTCTGATGGCGGCAATCCTGGGCGGTGCTCTGTCCCTGTCGGGCTTCCTTTTACAGACTTTCTTTGAAAACCCGATTGCCGGTCCGTTTGTTCTTGGAATTTCCTCGGGAGCCAAAATGGTCGTGGCGCTGACCATGATCTTTTATCTGGAGTGGGCGCGCAATATCACATCTTACACGATGATTGTTGCAGCATTCTTAGGATCCCTTCTCTCCGTCGGCTTCATTCTGCTGATGTCCCGACGGATCAAAAATATGGCAGGACTTCTCGTCGGCGGTATTATGATCGGTTACATCTGCTCGGCGGTCACGGATTTTGTTGTCACTTTCGCGGAGGATTCCGATATCGTCAACCTCCACGGCTGGTCACAGGGAAGCTTCTCCGGCATGAGCTGGAGCAACGTAGCGATCTCTGCAGCTGTGATCGGCATCACCTTTTGTCATCACGTTCCTGATGGCAAAACCGATCGGTGCATACCAGCTCGGTGAGGCGTATGCGCAGAGCATGGGTGTCAACATCAAAGTATTCCGCATCGCGCTGATTCTGCTTTCGAGTATTCTCTCCGCATGCGTCACCGCATTTGCCGGTCCGATTTCGTTTGTCGGCATTGCCGTCCCGTTCCTCGTTAAACAGAGCCTCGGCACATCGCGTCCGCTCGTCGTAATCCCGGGAACGTTCCTAGCGGAGCCGTCTTCTGTATGATGTGCGACCTGATCGCGCGTATGGCGTTTGCACCGCTGGAGCTGTCCATCAGTACGGTCACATCGATCTTTGGTGCGCCGGTCGTCATTTTCATGATGCTGCGCCGGAAAAGGGGGTAAGAGAACATGAATGAATATTATTTTCATCTGGACCACCTGACGGTCGGCTATGATAAGAAGCCGCTGATCAAAGATATCTGCATCGGCATCGAAAAAGGCGAGATCGTTACGCTGATCGGACCGAACGGTTCCGGTAAATCAACGATTCTGAAAAGCATCACCCGCCAGTTAAAGCTGGTCGGCGGAAATGTGGAGTTTGACGGGAAAAACCTGCATGAGCTTTCGTTCCGCGAGTTGTCCACGAAGATGGCCGTTGTGCTGACGGAGCGCATGAAGCCGGAGCTGATGACCTGCCACGATATCGTGGCAACGGGCCGCTATCCGTACACCGGACGGCTCGGCATGCTGACTCGCGAGGATGAGGAGAAGGTCGAGAAGGCGATGCGCGCCGTTCATGCCGAAGAGCTCGGCGGCCGCGATTTCAACGCCATCAGCGACGGCCAGCGCCAGAGAGTGCTTCTTGCGCGTGCGATCTGTCAGGAGCCGGAGGTCATCATCCTCGACGAGCCGACTTCTTTCCTCGATATCCGCCACAAGCTGGAACTGCTCGCGATTCTGCGCCGCATGGCAAAGGAGAAGGGCATCACCGTCATCATGTCGCTGCATGAGATCGATCTGTCACAGAAAATTTCAGATAAGATCATCTGCGTCAAGGGCGATGCTATTTCCCATTTCGGCGCACCGGAGACAATTTTCCGCGAGGATATCATCCGCGAACTGTACGAGATTGACAATGGTTCGTTTGACCCGTGCTTCGGAAGTATCGAGCTGCCACGGCCGGAGGGAACACCGCGCGTCTTTGTCCTCGCAGGCGGCGGAACGGGAATCCCGGTGTTCCGGAAACTGCAGAAGGAAAATATCCCGTTTGCGGCAGGCGTCCTGTATACGAACGATATCGATTACCAGCTCGCCCGCATTCTGGCGATGGAGACGGTAACCGAAGTACCGTTCCAGGAGATCAGCGACGAGGCATTTGCCCGCGCCTGCGAGCTGATGAAGAGCTGTGAACGTGTCATCGACACCGGCGTCCCGGTGGGCATGTGCAACCGCCGGATCGAAGAGCTGAGGGCAGAAGCAAAGCGGCTTGGAAAGCTGGCAGAGTAGAACAAAGAAAAATCCAATCAAAATCTCCTGTCTGGGAACGAAACAATCGTTTTCCGAACAGGAGATTTTTTTACAGCCATTGTAAAAACAGCAAAAGAACACGAAAAAATGTAATATTAAATTGTACGAAAAATTCACACAATTCAAGTCAAAAACCAACAGAGATTGACACTTAAAAAGTCAAGTGCTTTGTAAAATCTTTTGGCGAAATAACGGTTTTCTCTGTTATGACCAAAACACGCGTTCTGATTTCGCAAGATTTAAACACATGCCTTCCACACCGTTTTTCGTGGATAATGTGGATAACTCGGTGTATAACTTGTTTTTAGGCATGTTTTCGGTGGTTAACTATGTGGATAACTTGTGGACGAGATGTTTATAAAATTGGCCCGTGTGGAAAAACCCCGGTTTCTTTGTGCAATTTCGACAAAAAGAGGTTTTAAAGTTTTGCACGACTGACATGAAAGGTTTTTCAGATTTCAGAAAATACGGGAAAACAAAAAAAGCAGGCAGTTCTCCGTACAATACGAAGAATGCCTGCTTTTGCTGTATTCTATTTGAAAGAAGCCATCAGTGGCTGATCAGATATTTCTCTACCGAAGTCACACAGTTCGCGCCGTCGGCGGCTGCCGTGATGATCTGACGGAGCTGCTTCGTGCGGACATCGCCTGCGGCGAACACGCCCGGCACGCTCGTCACACCGTCCTCGCCGGCTTTGATGTAGCCAGCCTCATCGGTTTCTACGGTGCCTGCGATCAGTGCGGAGACCGGAACGATGCCGACGGCAATAAACACGCCGTCCACCGCGATCTCACCGGCTTCCCCTGCCTTTTTGTTCGTTACCTTCACGTCGGACACCATCTCGTTTCCCTCGATGGAATCCACAACGTATCCCACACCATTTCCACATTCGGCAGTGCCAGCAGTGCATCCTGGAGAACACCGGCTGCCCGCAGTTCATCGCGGCGGTGGATCACGTAAACCTTTTTGCACGTTCTGGCAAGGAAAATCGCATCCTCCACGGCGACATCGCCGCCGCCGATAACGGCAACGGTTTTGTCTTTGAAAAATGCGCCGTCACACGTTGCACAGTAAGAGACGCCCATGCCGGAGAGCTCCTTTTCACCAGGTACATTTAACGCGCGGTGCTCCGCACCGGTTGCAAGAATGACCGTTTTGGCATGATACTCATTTTTTCTCGTGCGGACAATCTTGATCTCTTCGTCAAGAACAAGCTCCTTCACACGCTCGCGGGAAAATTCCGCGCCCATTTTTTCAGCGTGTGCGCGCAGCGTGCTTCCGAGATCCATGCCGCTGATGCCCGGAAGGCCGGGATAGTTGTCTACTTCATAGGTATTCAGCACCTGGCCGCCGCTTGCAAAGTTTGCCTCAATCGTAAGAGAGGAGAGCTTTGCGCGTTTCGCATAAATCGCGGCAGAAAGACCCGCCGGGCCGGAGCCGATGATGATAACATCGTATAAGTTTTCCATAAAAATCCTCGTTTTCGTCTGTAGTAAGCTGCCATGCAGCCATTTTTCTGAAAGTATCGTTACGAAGCCGGTGTTTCGGACGGTTCCTGACTGTCGGAAACGGAAGATGAATCTTCCGCGGAAGTTTTTTCAGCTTCTTCTTCCGGCGCTTCCGGCTGGTTGTGAACCACCTTGATGCTGCGTACCAGCTTCAGATCGTTGTCGATGCCGACTTCAGTGTAGTCCAGCTTTTCGTCATCACTATAGAATGTGTAGAGTGTCAGGTTACTATCCTCTTTTTCCGCTTTTTCTGATTTGGCATCCCCTGCCTTCGCCAGAAAATCGCTCTCGGAAGTGCCGAGCGTGATGCCGTTTGTGATTGAAATCGGAATCTTTGTCGTATCGAGATCGCCGTACAGCGAAGTAACGAAACAGTTGCGCACTGTCGTCGCCTCCGCGCCGTAATTATGTACGGTGCAGTAAAGTTTCTGACCGCCCTTTTCCAGCGTGACGTAGCCGTATTTTCCGTTTAAAACGGCCGTATCGGACTCTTTCGTATTGACGGTCCAGTCGTGGTCCAGAAGTTCACTGACCGGAACGGGAAGATGATAGAGTACATCGTCAAAGCGGACGGTCCAGTCGTTGATTTTACTGCTGTCGGCTTCCGGTGCCTGGTAGGCCTCCACTTCCGGTGTTGTGGCATCGCTGACACCATCGAGCGCTTCTGCATCAGCCGTGGTCGTAAAGTTCTGCATATCGAGGGAATACAGAATTCCCGTTTCGTTATCGAAGCCGAGCGTGATCGTCTGGTACAGCCCGTACTCATACGTGAACTGCACAGAGGTATCGGCTCATAACGGTCCTTTGGCGCACCGTAGATGCTTTCCACATCCTCCATCAGCGACTGCTGCAGGGTGACGCCGTTCGGCAGGCCGACATAGATATTCTGACCCTCAGCGGTCGAGGTATCGATGTGAATGCCTCCGATCAGGCATTCCGCCACTGGCTTTGCCGTGGTGTCCGGATTGGCAATATCGACGGTAATCTGGTTTCCGTCCTTTTCAAAGCTTTCGCCCTCTGAGAAGGATTCCGGCTGGATTTCCTTTGTGTCGTCGCCGCTGTAGACCCAGCCAAGCGCTGTAAAATCCGCGTAGGATTCCGGAATTTCGTATGTATCGCCCCAGATGGCAAGCTGAAAACTGTTCAGGTTCTTCGAGAGATCCACATCGTATTCCGGAATCTCATCGGAATCGCCGGAGGCGCCAGATTGTCTTTGGGGTCGTCATCGTCGGTACTCTGACTGATGGTTGTGATCGGAATCGTTTCTGTTTTCTTTCCGCAGCCGCTCGTTCCCACGAGGAAAGCGGCAAATACTGCTGTTAAAACCCAACGGTATTTTTTCATCAAAACCTCCTCATAATAAATGGTTAAAAATATTTGAGAGTTACTTCATGTAAGTAACGATATCAGTTCCCCCTATTCTATCACATTCCGCTTCGTTTTCCAATGTCTGAAGCGGATTTGAGAAAAATGGTTTTTCAAAAGCGCGGTACGGAATACATATTTAGTAAGGAACTGGAAAGGGCAGAAGTCTGGGAGGAGGCTGTGTATGCGTTTTACAAAAATGCAGGGCTGCGGAAATGATTATATCTATGTAAATGCCATGGAGGAGCGGGTGGAGAGTCCGGGACGGCTGGCAAAAGCGGTAAGTGACCGCCATTTCGGCATCGGCGCGGACGGGCTGATTCTGATCGGGGCATCCAAAACAGCAGATTTTTCGATGGAAATGTACAACGCCGACGGCTCGAAGGGCGCGATGTGCGGCAACGGCATCCGCTGTGTGGGAAAATACGTGTACGAGCATGGGCTGACGAGAAAAACGACGCTGACTATCGAAACCGGCAGCGGAAACCGTGTGATTCATCTGCAGACGGGGGAGAATCTGAATGAGATCTGTCAGGTGACAGTGGAGATGGGAACGCCGGAATTCCGCGCCGCACAGATCCCCGTTGTTTCTCTGGGGGAATATGTGCTGGAGCATAAAATTACCGTGTGCGGGGAAAATTATACGATGACCTGCCTTTCGATGGGAAATCCGCATGCGGTGATTCCGGTGGAAGATGTGGAAAAAATATCCATTGCAAAGACCGGTTCCGCTTTTGAACACCTTTCCTGCTTCCCGGACCGTATCAATACAGAGTTTATCCAGATTTTAGATCAACACACAATAAAAATGAGAGTCTGGGAACGTGGGAGCGGTGAAACGCTGTCCTGCGGAACGGGAGCGTGTGCGGCAGCCGTCGCGGCGATGCTTTCCGGCTGTGTTTCGGAGGGAGAAACTGCCGTAGAACTGCGCGGCGGCAGGCTTTTCGTTACATGGGACCGGACGAAAAATAAGGTCCTTCTGACCGGCCCGGCCGAGATCGTTTTTGAAGGAACGCTTGCAGAACGAATTTGAAAAATGCAGATTTCTGTCTGCACGAAAGAGCAGTATGCAATATTCTGAAAATAAAAACTTACAGGAAATGCCTTTTCTTTTCAAAAGAAACATGCTACAATATGTGGTACCCGCTACAAGAAAATGGTGGGGGACACACAAGATATAGTGTTTAATTTGGAGGACACCACAATGGTTTATATTATCAAAAAGGACGGAACCAAAGAAGAATTCGACGCGCAGAAGATCGTCCGTGCCGTAAATAAATCCGCACAGAGAATCCTGTATACCTTCTCACAGCAGGAGATTGACTTTATCTGTAAGTTCGCAACCGAGCACGTATATTCTCTTGGAAAGACCGAAATTCCGATCAGCGATATGCACAATATCGTGGAGGGAGCACTCGAAAAAGTAAACCCGGCTGTGGCAAAAAGCTACCGCGATTACCGCAATTACAAAACTGATTTTATCCATATGATGGACGAGGTCTACACGAAGAGCCAGTCTATCCGCTACATCGGCGACAAGAGCAATGCCAACACCGACAGCGCCCTCGTTGCAACGAAGCGAAGCCTGATTTTCAACGAGCTGAACAAAGAGCTGTACCGCAAGTTCTTCATGAACCGCAACGAGCTGCAGGCCTGTAAGGATGGCTACATCTACATCCACGACCAGTCCGCACGTCTCGATACCATGAACTGCTGTCTGTTCGATGTCGGAAACGTTTTAAAAGGCGGCTTCGAGATGGGAAATGTCTGGTACAACGAGCCGAAGACACTCGACACCGCATTTGATGTCATGGGAGATATCGTCCTCAGCACCGCTGCACAGCAGTACGGCGGCTTTACCGTGCCGGAGGTGGACAAGATCCTTGCTCCGTACGCACAGAAGAGCTACGATACTACGTAAAAGAGTTCCTGAAATATACCGACGCATCCTGGGAGGGTGCACAGGAGAAAGCCATCGAGTATGCGATCGACAAAGTAAGAAGAGAGTGCGATCAGGGATGGCAGGGAATTGAGTATAAACTGAACACTGTTGGATCTTCCCGCGGTGATTATCCGTTCGTTACCGTGACCCTCGGCCTTGGAACGAGCATGTTCGAGAAGATGATTTCCATCTCCCTTCTCGAGGTCCACAAAAACGGACAGGGCAAGAAAGGCCACAAAAAGCCGGTGCTCTTCCCGAAAATCGTCTTCTTATATGACAAGGCAATTCACGGAGAGGGCGGCATCGCAGAAGATGTCTTCGAGGCAGGACTTGACTGTTCTTCCAAGACGATGTATCCGGACTGGCTGTCGATGAGCGGCGAGGGCTACATCGCCGAGATGTACAAGAAATACAAGAGAGTCATCAGCCCGATGGGATGCCGTGCTTTCCTTAGCCCGTGGTACGAGCGCGGAGGCATGGAGCCGGCAGATGAGAACGACAAACCGGTCTTTGTCGGACGTTTCAACATCGGAGCCGTTTCCCTTCATCTTCCGATGATCCTGGCAAAATCCCGTTCCGAGAACCGCGATTTCCACGAAGTGCTTGATTTCTACCTCGAGATGATCCGCGATCTGCACAAACGGACCTACGATTACCTCGGCGAGATGCGTGCATCCACGAACCCGCTGGCTTACTGCGAGGGAGGTTTCTACGGCGGCCACTTAAAACCGTCCGACAAGATCCGCCCGCTGTTAAAGCCGATGACCGCATCGTTCGGTATCACGGCGCTGAACGAGCTGCAGGAGCTGTACAACGGAAAATCTCTTGTTGAGGACGGACAGTTCGCACTCGACACGCTGAAATATATCAACGACAAGGTTGCCGAGTTTAAGAAAGAGGACGGCATCCTCTATGCGATCTACGGCACACCGGCAGAATCCCTGTGCGGCCTGCAGATAGAGCAGTTCCGCAAACAGTACGGCATCGTCCGCAACGTTTCGGACCGCCCGTATGTGAGCAACAGTTTCCACTGCCACGTAACCGAGGACATCACCCCGATCCAGAAACAGGATCTCGAGGGACGTTTCTGGGAGCTCTGCAACGGCGGAAAAATCCAGTACGTGCGCTATCCGGTCGGCTACAACAAAGGCGCGATCAAGACACTGATCGAGCGTGCGATGGAGCTTGGCTACTACGAGGCGTCAACCTGTCCCTGGCTTACTGCGATGACTGCGGCCACCAGGAACTCGACATGGATGTCTGCCCGGTCTGCGGTTCCAAGAACCTGACAAAGATCGACCGTATGAACGGCTATCTTTCCTACAGCCGTGTCCATGGCGACACCCGTCTGAACGAGGCGAAGATGGCAGAAATTGCGGAAAGAAAATCGATGTAAAATCATTGCGATATTTGTAATACGATAAAAGAACGAAATCCCCTGCCGGGAAATCCATTCGGTTTGGATTTTCCGCAGGGGATTTTATGGTTCGGTAATTATTCTTCGATATCGCGGGTGATGTTGCGTACCCAGACGTATTTTTTATAATGAAGATAAACCGCAGGCAGTTTCACGATCTCATCGAGGTTTACGATACAGTAGACAACCATGACCGGCAGCTTCAGCCAGAACGCGGCGAGGAAGCCAAGCGGTACGGAAAAGCACCACATCGCGCCGATATTTCCCTGCATATCGAATTTTGCATCGCCGCCGGCACAGAAGATGCCGTCGAGAACGGTGGTGTTGACCGACTGTGCCATCAAGTTCAGACCGCAGAAGAGAAGCATGTACTGCAGATATTCTGCCGCGGTATCGGTAAGCGGAGCGAAGTGGACGATTGCAGGAGAGATCAACATCAGAAGACCGCCGGTCACAACGCCGATGGCAATTGCAAGATGCGTCAGGCGGCCGCCGTATTCGCGTGCTTTCTCGAGTTCATCTGCACCGAGCAGGTTTCCGATCAGAACACCGGCACCGCCGCTCACACCGCGGATCAGGCAGGAGAGGAGGCTCTTTGCAATCGAGGTAATCGAGTTTGCTGCAACAGCATCGCTTCCCATGTGGCCCATGATAACGGAGTACAGAACGTAGCAATTCCCCAGACGAGGGAGGCCGCAAGCACGGGAAGCGTGTAGCGCCAGAAGTCTTCTGAAAGTATTTTCCCTGCGGAAGAGAAGAGGCGGTTCCAGAGAATCCGTACACGCTCCGGTTTCTTTGTCTCGAGATAAGCCAGATCAGTTCCACAACGCGGGCAGCTACCGTTGCATAGGCTGCTCCGCGGATCCCAAGTGCCGGAGCACCGCAAAGACCGTAGATGAGGATGGCATTTAAAATGATGTTCAGTACAACCGCAGTGGAACTGATGCGGGAGCTGACTGCTGCATGACCGGTGTTTTTCAGCAGGATCAGATAGACCTGCGAAATACCGCAGAGTACGTAGGAGAGTGCAACAGCGCGTAAATACTGGCTTCCGCTTGCAACCAGGGGCGCATCATTTGTAAAGATGCGCATCAGCATTTCGGGACAGAAACCGGCAAGGATGGTAAACAGGCCGGAGAACAGCAGGTTGGTGCGAAGTGCGATCGGAATCACTTTTTCGATCGAAGCGGCATCCTGTTTCCCCCAGTACTGCGCTGCCATAATACCGGCGCCCGCCGCGATGCCTGAGATAAAAAGGCTCAAAACAAACTGCACCTGTCCGGCCAGCGAAACCGCCGACAGCGAGGTCTGGTCAATCCATCCCAGCATGATTGCGTCCGTCGCGCTGACGAGAGCCAGCATAAAGTTCTGAATCGCAATCGGGAGGACGAGGAGCTTTAATTTCTGGTAAAACCTCATCCTTGAAATTCATTCGTGTTTTCATAAAATTCCCCCAAAATAGTAAGTGATATTAGATGGTATTCTACTGTATTATAGCGGAAAGAAAATGGGAAAACAATGGCTAAAACAAGCTATTTTCTGGTCATTTTTGACATTCCCTGTATAATATAGAAGAAAAAGAACTTTTCCGGTGCCCGTGTCCGGTACGCCGGAAAGTGGAGAAGAAGTTTGATCAGAAAATCAGGTTTCCTTCAGCAGAAACTCCAGGATTTCTGCTATCAGAATAAATATGCCGGCAGCGGCTGTCTTTATAAAATCCAGAAATCCATGCAGGAGCTGGAGAAGCTTTTGAAAAAGAAAGATAAGAAACGGAAGTAGGTTCGGCTGCCATTGGAGCCGTCATCGAAACAAACGGAAATATACGAAAAAATTGTGAAATTTAATAGAATTATAAGACCTGTTTTCGCTGTTTTTAACAAAAGTAAAGAAACAGTGAAAAAAAGGTTGCTTTTTTCGGCAGAATCCTTTATAATCTTATTTGTGTTCAGCGAGTAGATCATCCAATGAAACACAGAAAAACAAAAGTAAGCGCCTTTAGCTCAGTTGGTAGAGCAGTAGACTCTTAATCTATTTGTCCAGGGTTCGAGTCCCTGAAGGCGCATCGAAAGCACTGTTTTTGCAGACCTGAGAGCTGCGGGGACGGTGTTTTTCTTGTTTTACGCACAAAAAAACGACAGCGGAGAGATCTTAAAAAAATAGATCTTTTCACTGTCGGTTTTGCATTCCAAGTAAAAAATGTCAATAGTTCTTCAGCTCGCTCGCCGAATCAATAATAATCTGGCAGCCCGGCTGAACATTTTTCAGAATCGTAATCATCTGGTCTTCCGGAACAGAAATGCATCCGCCGGGAAATTCCAGGTTTCGGCGTTGTCTTCGTCGTGACGAACTGATTGTAGTATCTGGAATTTACATCATCGACCCAGTAATACGTATCATCCACCTGGGTATAGGAAAGTTCCGTTCCGGGATTCGGGAGAATGCCGAAGGCATACGTAAAGCTGAACTGTCCGCGCGCGTTTTGCGGTTCCACTCGGTAGTTTCGCCTACACCGCCGTATCCGACATAGCCGCTTGTACAAAGATCCTCGTTCCAGGTGCCGTCCGCATCTTTCGTTACCATGGCCACTGTCGCACTGGTGCCGCCAGAACTTTTCTTTTCGTTTTCAAATCCCCCTTACATGCAGAAATGTTTTTTACAGAAACCGTGCCTCCATCTTACAGATCGGGTTTCCGATTGAGGAAAACTTCTCCTCATATTCCGTCATTACATTTCCTTCTGAGAGAACCACATCGTGGTGCAGATCGTATGTGAATGCAGTGAGTTCCCATCCCTCTGCATTTTTCATCTCTTCAAGAGAGAAGTCAAACAGATCTTTATTATCGGTTTTGAATTCCAGTGTTCCGTCCTTCTTTAAAATCTTCTCGTACCGTGCAAGAAACTCATGCGATGTCAGTCTCCGTTTCGCATGGCGGTCTTTCGGCCACGGATCGGAGAAGTTGAGGTAAATGCGGTCTACCTCGCCCTCAGCAAACACTTCCGGAAGCTGGCGTGCATCCATGCGGATAAAGAACAGGTTTTTGATTTCCGTCTCCAGTTTTTCCCGTTTCTGTACTGCGCGGAGCAGCACGCTGTCGTACATTTCAATGCCGACGTAGTTGATTTCCGGATGCAGAACCGCCATATCCATCAAAAAGCGGCCCTTTCCCATACCGACCTCAATATGAATCGGATTTTCATTTCCAAAAATTTCAGCCACCGTCCCCGGCAGCTCTCCGGCTCCTGCACAACGAACGGACAGGAAGCAATCACATCTTTTGATCCTCTGATATTTCTAAGGCGCATATGCGTAAAATTCCTTTCTTAAGTGATAAATATTAGAATAAAAGCCGATCATATCCAGTATATCATAGCTCCCGAAAAAGCAAAACAGAAAAATCCCGTTTCAAATTTTCAAAAGTTTTCAAAATAACCTTGTATACAATAATCAACCTGCACATAGCATTTCTTATCAGCAATATGACAATCGGATTGGATCCATATCGAAATCATATGAGGGACCATCTTTTGGCTATTGAGATTGGAAGAAAAAATATGACCCATTGTCTATTTTTAATTAAAAAGTCGATCGAAATCCCACTTTTTTTTACGATTTCAATATGTCAACTTTGGAAAAAAAGGTGTAGAATACTAACAGCAAAGATGCGGGGAGTTTTCCTCGTCTTTGTTGTCTTTTAAATAAATAAGGAGGGAAAGCGATGCTATGGAATCTGTAATTAACAAACTTGCAGAGATCGAAACGGCTGCTACTAAGATTATGCAGGCTGCCGAGAATCAGAAGAAGCTCCAGGACGAGCAGCAGGAAGAGCGGATTGCAAAATTCGATGCAGATCTGGAAGCGGAAACGGCAAAGCGGATTGAAGAGATCACAACAAAACTTCATTCTACTACAGATGCGGATCAGAAAAAGCAGCGGGACTCTGCCGCCGAACTTCTATCTTCACTGGACGCTTATTACGAACAGAATCACGGAACACTGTCCACGCAGATTTACGAAAACATTATAAGGAAGTGAAACGATGAGCGGTCTATTATCCTACAGCGGCCTTACCACAAAGATAAGAGCCATGCAGAGCCATCTTTTAAACGACCAGAATTTTCGGGAAATCGTGGAACTGGAGAGTGTACCGCAGGCAGTTTCTTACCTCAAGCAGCATAAAGGCTATGAGGATCTGTTTGAGGGCTACAACGAAGCTGACCTTCACCGAGGTCAGATCGAGAAAATGCTGCGCCTGACGGTATACCGGGATTTTTCCAAGCTGTACCGTTTTGCAAATGTGGAGCAGAGAAAGTTCCTTGCGCTCTACTTTAAACGATACGAAGTGTCCGTTATCAAAGAATGCCTGAACACGGTATTTGATCACCGTGATGTGGTATTGAACCTGTCCATATTCGACGAGTTCTTTAACAAGCATTCCCAGCTGGACATCAATCTTCTGGCGTCCTCCAGGACGATCGAAGAACTGATTGCGAACCTGAAAGGGACAGAATATTATGCCCCGTTGTCGCAGCTCGCGGATATCGAGCGTCCGACCCTGTTCGACTATGAGATGACCCTGGATCTGTATTACTTTGCACAGATGTGGAAAGACAGATCAAAAGTAGTGACAAAGCGGGATCTGGAAGAGCTGACCGCTGCATGGGGAAGCAAGTTTGACATGCTGAACCTTCAGTGGATCTACCGTTCCAAACGCTATTATCACATGACCAGCGCACAAATCTACGCCCTGCTGATTCCGGTTCATCACCGGCTGAAAAAGGATGTGGTAAAGGCACTGGTAGAAGCCGAGAATATGAGTGCATTTTCCCAGCTGCTGGAACAAACCTATTATGCGAAACGGTATGATTCCTTCAAGGTCGATACGCTGGAATCCATGTATGCAGCCATTATGAAGCACATACTTTCCAGTGAATCCAGACAGGATCCTTATTCCGTTGCCACAATATACTCATACCTCTATCACAAAGAGCACGAGGTAAACCGGCTTATTATTGCACTCGAGTGCGTACGTTACCGTATCAGCGCTGACGAGGCAATGCAGCATATCGCAAAAACTTAATACACGGGGAGGTGTACTCATTGATTGTCAAGATGAAATTTTTGAGCATCACCGGGCCGAAAGCCGACATTGACCGTGTGGTCAACACTTATCTCTCAAAATATGAGATACATCTGGAAAACGCTCTGACGGAGCTGTCTACGATGCAGAATATCACACCGTATATCCAGATCAACCCATACAAAGAGACCTTAAAACAGGCGGAAGATTTTACAGCACTTCTGCCGGAAGAGAAGCGTACCACCACGAAAAGACTTTCCCTGGAAGATGCCATCAACTGTGTCCATGGTTTGGATCACACCCTTGGCCAGTTGAACCAGGAGCGTACAGAACTGGAAGCAAAAAAGAAAGACTTGATGGAAAAAGCACAGAAAATCGAGCCGTTCCAGGATCTGCACTGCAATCTTTCCTCCATTCTGGATTTCCACTTTATTAAATTCAGATTCGGAAAGATCACAAAAGAGTATTACAACAAATTTGAGAGCTACTGCTATGAG
>ENA-OPZM01000357-OPZM01000357.1-human-gut-metagenome-genome-assembly--contig:-NODE-357-length-20321-cov-1.946321_pt1 | contig 20321 bp, 26 predicted proteins | sample MGYA00242478_ERZ504493 | MGnify/ENA primary metagenome ERZ504493 (study PRJEB26092, sample SAMD00036227) | human gut metagenome | host: Homo sapiens | study: EMG produced TPA metagenomics assembly of... | reverse complement strand
CATCTGTCCGGCATTCCGTATGAGGCGGCGGAAATTCTGACCGATAAGGCAAAGATGAAAGACGCATTCCGGCAGGGCGGCGTTTCCGCGGCAGACGGGATGCGGGTAAGAAGTGCAGAGGAGGCACAAAAAGCCGCAGAACAGCTTGGATACCCGGTTGTCGTAAAACGGGTGGACAGTTCAGGAAGCCGCGGAATTACCGTGGTGGAGCATTCCGGACAGATCGAAGAAGCGTATGAAAATGCGAGAAACGGTTCGGCAAGAGATTATGTGCTGGTTGAAAAATTCCTCCGCGGAACGGAGATCGGCGTGGATGGATTTGTGCAGAACCACAAACTGGTCTTTCTGGCACCGCACACGAAATTTGTATACCGCGGTGCACACACGACCGTTCCGGTCGGCCACGCATTTCCGTATGGATGCAGCGGGGCACTGCGGGAAGAAATTGCCCGCCAGATGCAGCTGGCCGTCACCGCATCCGGTGCCGATCAGTGCTCCGTCAATGCGGATGTCTTTGTGGACGGAGAGAAGGTCTGGATCATTGAAATGGGCGGAAGAACCGGAGCAACCTGCATTCCGGAACTGATTTCAACGTATTACGGATTTGATTTTTATGAGCAGATGATCAAAAGCGCCTCGGGGAAGAAACGGATTTTCAGCAGACGGAAAGCTGCCCGTGCATGGCAAAACTGCTGCTGAGTCCGGTAAGCGGAACCATCACACAAATCGACCGGGATCAGGTCGAACGTCTGCGTCAGGAAGGGCTGGAGCTTGTCCTGGATTATCCGGAGGGGCATGAAGTTTCTGCCATGGCAGATGGAACTGACCGGATCGGCCATGTGATTGTAAAGACGGACCGGGAAGCGGAACTGGATGAGCAGATGAAGCGGGTGTACCGCTGTATCTGGATTGATGGAAAAAATCTGGAGACAATCTGGGAAGAGAAAACAGCAAAATAAAAAACCCGGAATCTTTTCAAGACCTCAGAAGAGGAGCGAAAGGATTCCGGGTTTTGCGTTGCCAGGCATATCAATATCCGGTGGACCAATTTTGATTACACTGTTTTTACAGGCTTCATCATCATCCGATAGTAGACTGGAATCAGCAGTGCAATTGCACCGAACCAGGCAAGCGGGCTTGCGATGCAGACGGCAGTGTAGCCTAAGAAGCGTGACAGCCAGACGGTAGCAGCAAGACGCATCACAAGCTCGACCATGCATGCGGCAAACGGTGCGCGTCCGTTCTGCATACTCTGAATCGAGGTGCGGTAGACGGCGAGAAGGCCGAGCAGGAAGTAGAACGGCGCTTCGATCGTCAGGAATGCATCGGAGTAATGGTAAGAATCCGTGATTTCGCTCGAAAAGCTTGGTGAGCAGGTGCATCTGTCCCGCGAGGTCTGCTGCCGCCGCTTCCGGAAAATGACGGGAAAGACGGTGACGCAGTATCTCGAGGAATATCGTGTGTCCAAAAGCCTGCCGCTCGTCGAAAGCGGCTTTTTGCCACGAAAAATATGTTACATCTGTTTGATTGCCTGCAGCATTTCAAGATCCGAAGCAGTCACCTTGATATTGGAAACCATCGTTCGGCCGTCCGGTTTTTTCACCGTGACTTCGAGAATCGTTCCCTCCTCGATCTGCGAGGATGCGAGATCGCTCATGAATTTTACGAACTTCGGGTGGTTTTGGGCGAAACGGTTTCTCAGATTTTTTAATTCCATTAACTTTATTGGGTTAAATGCCATTCTTTTTTCTGTCCTTCTATTCGAAACTTCTTTCGAAACATGAAAGTATTGTAACATGGAAAAGAAAAAATGCAAGCGGATAAAAAGAGAAAAGACAGAGATACTGGGAATAAGAGAAAAGATTCTCAATTAGAATGGGAGAAAAACGAATGAAAGACGTAAGAAGTATCTGCTGTTTTTTCTTTTGGGCTACTGTATTTATATTGCCATCGAAGTCACCTACCGGGGTTACAGCTTCCGCCTGATGGGCATTGCCGGAGGAATGTCCCTTGCAGGAATCGGAATGCTGGAAGACGCCGGGCTGCGCCGCTTTCCGCTGGCGTTTTCAGATGATGGTATCCGCCGTCCTGATTACGGCCATTGAACTGTATTCGGGGATGTTTTCCCTGAGGGTGCTGCATTACCGCATGTGGGACTATGGTACGCTGCCGTTTTCCATCTGCGAAGGATTAATCTGCCCGTGTTTTTTCGGGATCTGGTATCTGCTCTCGGCGGTTGGGATTTTTCTTACGGACTATGTGAGCTATTATATCTTCCATGAGGGGACGCACCCGGTGTATCGAAAGAAGAAAAAGGGTTGTGCCGAAGGGGAGTTCGTTATAAAATAAGAAAAAACAACCCAGGCAGGAGGTCCTCATGGAAAACGAAAAAAATTATCTGGAATATCTCGCAGAATTGTACCCGACCATCGAAAAAGCAGCGACCGAAATCATCAATCTGCAGTCCGTTATCAACCTTCCCAAAGGCACGGAGCATTTCCTTTCGGATATTCATGGCGAATACGAAGCCTTTTCTCATGTACTCGCAACGGTTCCGGTGCCGTGCGAAAGAAGATTGACGATGTCTTCGGCCACACGCTCGGCATTTCGGAAAAACGTGCGCTTGCAACCCTTATCTATTACCCGAGAGAGCGCCTGGAGATGGAGAAAAAGCAGCAGGAGGACATCGATGACTGGTACAAGGTCATGCTGTACCGCCTGATCGACGTCTGCAAAATCGTTTCTTCCAAATACACCCGTGCCAAAGTGCGGAAAGCCCTGCCGGCGGATTATGGCTATATCATCGAGGAGCTGATCACCGAAAAGCCGGAGGTGCTCGACAAAGAAGCATACTACGAGGCGATCATCCAGACTATCCTCGAAATCGGAAGCGCCGAGAACTTCATCATTGCCGTGGCAGAGCTGATTCAGCGGCTCGTTGTTGATCATCTCCACATCATCGGCGACATCTTTGACCGCGGTCCGGAGCCGTATAAAATCATGGACTGCCTGATGAATTACCATTCCCTCGATATCCAGTGGGGCAACCACGATGTGCTCTGGATGGGCGCTGCGACCGGCCAGCCGGCGTGCGTGGCCAGCACGATCCGTATCTGTCTCCACTACGGCAATCTCGATGTGCTGGAGGACGGCTACGGCATCAATATGCTTCCGCTTGCCACCTTTGCTCTCGAGACGTACGGCGATGATCCGTGCGAATGCTTTGCCGCAAAAGGCGGCGAGGACAGCGGAAATTCCCAGCGGATGCTGGAGCGCCGCATGCACAAGGCCATCACCGTAATGCAGTTAAAGCTCGAGAACCGTCTGATCCGTGAGAACCCGGAGTACGGCATGGAAAACCGCCGTCTGCTGGAAAAGATCGATTACCAGAACGGAACGGTGGCGATTGGGGAGAAAACGTATGCTCTGCGCGACAAGAGCTTTCCGACGATCGACCCGGCGCATCCGGACGAGCTGACAGAAAAAGAGGCAGAAGTGCTCGATAAGCTGATCTTCGCCTTCCGAAACAGCGAAAAACTGCAGGCGCACGTCGATTTCCTGCTCAAAAAAGGAAGCCTCTACCGCGTCTACAATGGAAATCTGCTGTACCACGGCTGCATGCCGATGAATGAGGACGGCACCTTAAAAGAGGTACAGGTCGACGGAAAGAAATACAAGGGAAAAGCACTGTACGATATCCTCGAGCACAACGTGCGCCGCGCATTTGTAAGCCGCGATCCGAAAAAACGGGAGCAGGGCCGCAATACGCTGTGGTATCTGTGGACCGCGCCGAATTCCCCGCTGTACGGCCGCGACAAGATGACAACATTTGAGCGGTATTTCCTCGCAGAAAAAGAGACCTGGACCGAGGTGAAAAACGCGTATTACCGCCTGATCGAGAAAGAGGAGACGGCGGACCGGATCTTACAGGAGTTCGGGCTTGCCGGTGAAAATGTACATATTATCAACGGCCACGTCCCGGTACACCAGAGTGCCGGTGAAAGCCCGGTCAAATGCGGCGGCAAGGTGCTGATCATCGACGGCGGCTTCTGCAGGGCGTACCACAAAGAAACCGGCATCGCGGGTTACACGCTGATTTACAACTCGTACGGCCTCAGCCTCACCGCGCACGAGCCGTTTGAATCGACAGAAAAAGCAATCCAGGAGGAGAAGGATATTGTCTCCCGCCAGGTGGCGGTGCGGTACAACATGAAGCGCCAGGTAGTCGGCGATACGGATCAGGGACGGCAGATCCGGCAGCGCATCCGTGAATTAAAGGAACTGATCGAGGCGTACCGCACGGCTCAGTTAAAAGAGCTTCTTTAAATCAAGGGTTTTCAACTGCGCCGGAAAATGGTATAATCAAAACAGTGTGCGCAGATGGAAACACTGTGCGCTGGAACAGATGGAAAGAAGGAAGAAACATATGAGGCATGGATTGCCAGGATGACAGAAGATAACATAGATCAGAGCGCGATCGAAAAAGCAGGAGAGATTCTGAAAAACGGCGGATCTGGCGGCATTCCCGACCGAGACCCGTATATGGTCTTGGCGGAAATGCGCTGGATGCCAAAGCTTCCGAGAAAATTTATGCGGCAAAGGGCCGTCCATCGGACAACCCGCTGATCGTCCACATCGGAAGAATGGAGGACCTCGAAACCGTAGCGGCAAACGTGCCGGAGAGTGCACGCAAACTGGCAGCTGCATGCTGGCCGGGACCGCTGACGATGATTTTTGAGAAAACAAATGCCGTTCCGCTCGAGACGACGGGAGGCCTTACCTCCGTAGCCGTGCGCTACCCGAGCAACAAAGTGGCAAACGCACTGATCTTAGCCGGAGGCGGCTTCATCGCAGCGCCGAGCGCCAATACATCAGGCCGGCCGAGCCCGACGAAAGCCGAGCATGTGATCGAGGACCTGGGGGGACAAAAATTGACTGTATCATCGACGGAGGAGACGCCGAGATCGGCCTCGAATCCACCATCGTCGATTTTACAGAGGAGATTCCGACGATTCTCCGCCCGGGCTATTACAACAAAGAGATGCTGGAAAAAGTGCTTGGAACCGTGCGTGTCGATCCGGGAACCTTGCGGAGGACAGCCATGTGCGTCCGAAGGCACCGGGCATGCGCTACAAACATTATGCGCCGAAGGCAGACCTTACGATTATCCAGGGCGAGATGGAACGGGTGATTCCGGAAATCAACCGCCTTGCCGCAGAACAGGAAAAGGCAGGAAAGAAAGTGGGCGTAATCTGCACCGATGAGACACGGGAGCAGTACACCACAGGAGATATCAAGAGCATCGGGCTGCGCGCCGAAGATGAGACGATCGCGCATCACCTGTTTGCGATTCTGCGCGACTTCGATGAGGACGGCGTGGAAGTGATTTATTCCGAGGCTTTCGACACCCCGCGTATGGGGCAGGCGATCATGAACCGCCTGTTAAAAGCCGCAGGCCACAAAGTAGCAGAGGTATAACAGTGAAACATTACAGCAGGATTTTATTTGTGGACGCGGACGATACCGCGCGCGCACCGATGGCGAAGGCGATTCTGCAGAGCAAAGAGCTTCCGTGGCCGATGGAAATTGGTTCCCGCGGGCTTGTCGTTCTGTTTCCGCAGCCGGTCAACCAGAAGGTAGAGGCAGTGCTTGCGCGCAACGGGCTTTCGGCCAAAGACCACACCACCACACCGCTTACCGCGGAGGACATCAACGACGACACGCTGCTTCTTGTGATGGAGGACAGTCAGAGGGAAAAGATCCGTGAGGACTTCCCGGATGCGCCCCATCTGCAGACGATCGCCGGATTTCTGCGGCTGGCAGGAGACATCCCCGCCCTTTACGGGGAACCGCTTACCGAATACGGAAAATGTTATGAAGCGCTGGAATTCCTGATTGAAGGTGTTCTTGCGCGGCTGAAAGAGGAGGAAGAACAATGATAGCTTTAGGATGCGACCACGGCGGATATGAGCTGATGCAGGAGGTAAAAGCATATCTGGACAAACAGGGACTGGAATATCAGGACTTCGGATGCTACAGCAACGAGGCAGTTGATTATCCGGTTTACGCCAGAAAAGTAGGCCATGCGATCCAGAACGGAACGTGTGATAAGGGGATCCTGATCTGCGGAACCGGAATCGGCATTTCTATCACGGCAAACAAAATGGAAGGAATCCGTGCAGCACTCTGCACCGACTGCTTCTGCGCAGAGGCAACCCGCCTGCACAACGATGCCAACGTACTGGCGATGGGAGGACGCGTTGTAGGCCCTGGCCTTGCAATCAAAATCGTAGAAACCTTCCTGAACACTCCATTTTCCGGAGAAGAGCGTCACGAACGCCGGATTCACTTGATTGAGCATGAAGGCGAAAATGAATAAATTTTAAACAAAGGAGAAGGGAAAATGGCAAGAACAGTCATCATGGATCACCCGCTGATCCAGCACAAAATCGGTATTATCAGAAAGAAAGACACAAGCTCCAAGGAGTTCCGCGAGATGATCAGCGAGATTGCAATGCTGATGTGCTACGAGGCAACCAGAGAGCTGCCGCTCACAGACGTTGAAATTGAAACCCCGATCTGCAAAACAACCGTAAAAGAGCTCGAAGGAAAGAAAATGGCAGTTGTGCCGATCCTCCGTGCCGGTCTTGGTATGGTAGAAGGTATGCTGGCTATGATTCCGGCAGCAAAAATCGGACACATCGGTCTGTACCGTGATCCGGAAACCTGGCACCGGTTGAGTATTACTGCAAACTTCCGTCAGACATCGCAAGCCGTGAAGTATTTGTAACCGACCCGATGCTGGCAACCGGCGGTTCTGCAACGGCAGCCATCACCATGCTGAAAGAAAAAGGCGCAAAGAAGATCCACTTCATGTGCATCATCGCATCTCCGGAAGGAATCGAGAAAATGCATGAGGTTCACCCGGATGTCGATGTTTTCGTCGGAGCACTGGATGACCATCTGAACGAGCACGGCTACATTGTACCAGGCCTCGGCGATGCCGGAGACGTATCTTCGGTACGAAATAAGAGCGGAAGCAAAGTACGTTAAGAAAACACAGGGGAAATGGGTATGAGCGATAAACGAGAGGATTATATTTCCTGGGATGAATATTTCATGGCAGTTGCCCAGCTTGCCGGTATGCGCTCGAAGGATCCGCACACACAGGTGGGAGCCTGCATTGTGAGCGAGGACAACAAGATTCTGTCCATGGGATACAACGGTTTCCCGAGAGGCTGCTCGGACGACGAGTTCCCGTGGGGAAAGACAAGTGAAAATCCGCTGGAAAACAAGTATCTTTACACAACGCACAGTGAACTGAACGCCATCCTGAATTACCGCGGCGGAAGCCTCGAGGGAGCAAAGCTGTATGTGACATTGTTCCCATGCAACGAGTGCTGCAAGGCGATTATCCAGGCGGGAATCAAAACGGTGATCTACGACTGCGACAAGTACGCGGACACCCCGTCCGTGATCGCATCGAAACGGATGATGAAGGCGTCCGGAGTCACTTTTCAGAAATACCACCGCACAGGGCGGGAAATTACCATGTCCCTGTAGCAGAAAAGATAATAGAAGGAGCGCGCCTGAACGAACAGAAAGTTCAGACGCGCTTCGTCTGTATACACGAAAAGACAAGAAACGGGAGGGCACCATGGAGAGCAATTTCGAATGGATTACGGCAAACGGGGATATCGGCATCCGCTTTTTCCACAGCATCGACGACGGCGGCTACGGACCGGTGAACTTCCAGACACCAGAGTACGTCGATTACCTTGACGCCGCAGATTATGCACACGATATGATCGGAAACCTGAACGTCGGCATGAACTGCTGGATCGACTGGAACTTCCTCGTAGACAAAGACGGCGGCCCGCGCCACGTACCGATGGGATTCACCTCAGGTCTGATTGTGGATGATGATTTCCATTACCGCAAACCGATCATGTACCACTACATCGGCCATATTTCCAAATATATTGCTCCGGGTGCAAAACGCATCGGCTGGAGCAAATACGGAGCAAACCTGGATGTAACGGCCGCAGTCAATCCGGACGGAAGCTACGTTGTGATCCTGCTGAACCGCACAAAAGAGGATTCCGGCTGCTTCCTGCGTGTCAACGGACATATCATGCGTGTCGATCTTCCGGCAGAGACACTCAGCACGGTTGTAATCGAGAAATAAAAAGCAAAAATAAAAAAATGCCTTCTGTGCAGAATGGAAACAGTCTGCGCAGAAGGCATTTTTGTAAGATACGATTTATTTTTGATCGGAATCGGAAGAATCTGAGTTTTTCTCTTCGGTTGAAGCTTTGCCGGTGTATACGGCGCATCAACCGGAGACTCTTCCGGGGCCAGCTTTGTCAGCGCTTTGCGCAGCCGGTAGCCCGGGAAGTGGAAGACTTCGGCCTCGTCGATCTTCTTTTTCTGATATGGGATCGCCTGTCTCGTTTCCGGATCAATGTGGTCCATGTGGAAGTAAAACGCATCGTCATCCGGCAGGTGATGTTTTTCAAGACGACGGTTGGCGAAGTTGCGGCAGACCGTGCAGATAATGGCACAGACCGGAACGGCGATGATCATGCCAAAGACACCCCAGAAGCCGCCGCCGATCAGAATCGAGATGATGATAAGGAAGCTGGACACGCCGGTCGTCTCGCCGAGGATTTTCGGTCCTAAGAAGTTTCCGTCAAACTGCTGCAGGAGAACGACGAAAATCAGGAAATACAGTGCCTGCAGAGGTCGATCAGAAGGATCAGCAGAAGACACGGAACGGCGCCGAGGAACGGGCCGAAAAACGGAATGATATTCGTCACACCGATGATTACGCTGACCAGCAGTGCGTACGGGGTGCCGATCAGGCTCGTCACAAGATAGCAGATGGCACCGATGATGATCGAATCGATGACTTTTCCAACAAGGAATCCGCTGAATTCCTGGTTCACATACTGGCAGTCGCGGATCACGGCATTTCCGTGATCCAGACCGAGCAGCGCGTAGACTGCTTTTTTCAGCTTGGCAATGTAGCTTTCCTTGTTGTACAGCATGTAGATCGCAACGATCGCGCCAAGCAGAATGTTTTTGAAAAACGTAACCATGTTGACGAGCTGTCCGGAGAGGTTCAGAAGGAACGTACGGAGCATCGGCATCAGGTCATTGGTCAGCCAGTTGGAAAGCTTTGCGGAGAACATGGAGATGTACTGGTCTGCCGTCTGCTGCATCTCCGGGTAATTCGCCAGCACTTTTGTGGCAAAATCCTGAATGTTGTTTGCGTAGTTGGAGAAGTTGGAGACAATGTTTGTGATACTTGAGAACAGCTCCGGGATCAGGGTCGCAATGAGTCCGTACAGCGCGAAAAGCATGGCGACGTACGTCAGAAGAATCAAAAGCGCCCGCACAAGCTTTTTGCAGCGTACCGACTGTGTTTTTCCGTGCCGGGCAAAGAGTCTGGCGATGATCCGCTGTTCTATGAAGTTAATGATCGGGCTGATCACATAGGCGAGAATCAGGGCTGCAATCAGGGGGGAGAGAATGTCGAGGACATTGTGAAAGGCGGTCCGCACAGAAGTCTGGTGGAAGAGCAGGTAGTAAAAAATCATGGACGCTGCAAGTACCAGAAAGGCAGTAACGCCGGTCCGGACATATTTTCGGTAACGATCCAGTTTCATAAAAATGTAAATCCCCTTTCGAATTTTATTAACCTCTATTATACACATGCAATCCCCAAAATACAACCGCAACCACACTTGCGGGAAAAAAAGGAAACTGCTATACTGGAAAAGCAGATTTAGAAAAAGGAGATAACAAATTTGAAGATAAAAATGCCGCCAAGCGTAAATATGGTAATCGATTCCCTGCATGCGAAAGGCTTCGAGGCGTACGCGGTCGGAGGCTGTGTGCGCGATACGATTCTTGCGCGGGAGCCGGACGACTGGGATATTACAACCTCTGCTTCCCCACAGCAGGTAAAAGAAATTTTTGACCGCACCGTGGATACGGGACTGGAGCACGGAACGGTAACAGTTCTGGCCGGAAGCGGCGCGCACGAGGTCACGACGTACCGCATCGACGGAGAGTATGAGGACGGCCGCCATCCGAAAGAAGTGGTCTTTACCTCCAGCCTCGCCGAGGATCTGCGCCGCCGTGATTTTACGATCAATGCGATGGCATACAACAACGAAGAGGGGCTTGTGGATCTGTTCGATGGAATCAGGGATTTACAGCGCAAAGTCATCCGCTGTGTCGGAAATCCGACCGAGCGGTTCAGTGAGGATGCACTGCGGATCCTGCGTGCCCTCCGCTTTTCCGCACAGCTCGGCTTCAAACTCGATCCGGCAACACTGGATGCCATCATAGCACTCGCGCCGACGCTTGAAAAAATCAGCGCCGAGCGGATCCGTGTGGAACTGAATAAACTGCTGATCTCGAAGCGGCCGGAGTACATGGAGGCCGTTTATGAGGCGGGTATTACAAAAATTGTGCTGCCGGAGTTTGATGAACTGATGAAAACGCCGCAGAACAATCCGCACCACTGTTATAATGTTGGTGAGCACACGATTGCCGCTCTGCAGCACGTTCCGGCAGATCCGATTCTGCGCTGGACGATGCTGCTCCACGACATTGCAAAACCGGCGTGCCGCACAACGGATGAGCCGGCATCGATCATTTTAAAGGCCACGCACCGGCGGGGGAGAAAATGGCGAAAGCGATTCTGCGCCGTCTGAAATTCGACAACGAAACCATCCGCCAGGTCGCAGCATTGATCCGCTGGCATGACTGCCGCATGGCTCCGGAGAAACCGGTGATCCGCCGTATTCTGAACAAACTTGGCCCGGAGCTGTTCGAAAAACTGATGATCGTGCAGGAAGCCGATACGATGGCCAAAAGCCTGTACCAGCGGGAGAAAACCCTGGAACGGATCGAAAAGGTAAGGGAGTGCGTCAGAGAAATTCTCGATAACGGCGACTGCTTTACGTTGAAAATGCTGGCCGTTTCCGGCAAAGATCTGATGGAACTCGGTGTCCCAAAAGGCCCGAAAATCGGCGAATGCCTGAACGCGGCGCTGGAAGAAGTGATGAAAGATCCGGCGAAGAATACAAAAGAATACCTGACAGAGTACGTAAAAACACTGCTGTAAAGCCAAAACGGCAAACAAAAGAGAGCCGGGGACAGAACAATCCGTCCCCGGCTCTCTTTTGTTTTTTGCTGGTTTTATGCGTTCAGATCACGCAGCAGATCCGCATACCAGCAGAACACATGGGCAATGCGGTACAGTTCGCTCTCCTTGGAGACGGTGCGCCACAGCTCTTTATAGCTGTGCAGCCACCGTTCGAGATCTCCGGCGAGTGCAAAACAGTCTTCTTTCTCCGGCAGAGTGCCCTCGGAAAGAAGGGAAGCGCGCAGGAACGGCAGCAGGCGGTTCAGCACTTTCAGGCCGTCTGCGGCGAGCAGGTACGCATAGATCATCGGACGGTTCTCCGGGCGGACGGTGCCGGCTTTCTCGTACAGAACGGCGCAGAGCGCGTCGATTGAAGCATTTGCTGCATCCGCATCGCCTTCCGCGCAGGAGCGGAGCAGTTCGGCAGCCTCTTCTTTGTCCTGATGCAGTTCGAGTGCTTCCTGTACCATAACGGCAGTGCGCCACGGATACGCATCCTGATGGCAGAGAAGATCGAGCACGGAAACGAGTTTTCCGGAAGCATCACCAAATTCCAGCACGGAAATCTGGCGGTTGATTTCCTCCTCCGGCAGAATGTCTGCATTCCAGGAGAACGCCGCGCCGTAGATCATGCCGATGCGGGAGAAGTCCGGGTGATTGATGTGGCCGTAATCGCCCCAGTCAGTGTTCAGAAGTCCCATCGCATGGCATTCGTGGCCGTAGCGCGCCATTCTGGAAATGTTTTCATACGCCTCATGATACTTGTTGATGAGCTGGTTCCATCCCTGTACGCCCGGGCACACATACAGATGCTCGGCACCGGAATTGGCAAGGCGGGTCAGACGCTCCGATGAAACATTTGACGCATAATCCCAGTGGAGGCAGATCAGGTTCTTCGGCAGGAGATGATAAGCTTCCGGCTCCTGGCTGATGACATCACTCCAGAACATCGGCGTGCGGCCGGATTCAGTGATATAGTTGGCAAGCTCTGTCACAAACTCGGTGTAGATGACGGTGGTTCCCTTTTCCTCGGCGAGTGCGCGGGAAGCCCCTTTTCCAAGGTCAAACGTTTCATCCGCGCAGAGATTGAAATACTTCGAGGAGAAGAGCTGCATATATTCGGAAAGAATGTGTTTGGCAAGGGAGAGGCTCTCTGGGTTTGTGATATCGAGCGTATGGTGCGCCTGGCGGTCATAGAAGGAGAACGGAGCCGAAGCAGAGCCTTCCAGTTCGCACAGATGTGCATACGATTTCGTGCAGAGCAGCTTGTACAGATGGCCGAAGCTTGCAAGCGACGGAACGAGATCAATGCCAAGTCCCTTGCAGTAGCGGTCCAGCTCGAGGATGTCCTCTGCAGTGAGCGGCGTATCGTCGCGCCACATCTCGGTCAGATCGTCGAAGAGATAGCTGTGCTCGATGTAGAGCTGAAGCTGATTGATTTTATAGAAGCTCAAGGTGGCGGCAAGCTGTTTCAGATAGGAAAGCGTCGGAACACGTCCGCGGGTCGCATCGTGGTAGAAGCCGCGGTTTTCCATGGCCGGTTTGTCGGAGATCAGGACGGTTGGAAGAACAGCACCTGCCTGGCGGATCATCTGACGGAGTGTCTGCACGCCGTAGAGAACGCCGCTTTCCAGAGATCCGCAGATCGTGATGTTTTCCGGTGTGACAGCGAGGGTATAAGCCTCACGGGATAATTCCGGAGAGGCAGTCAGATAGATCAGGTGTGATCCCACCGGCTGATGACGGCGGCAGATGGCAGGACGGAATCCCGTCTGTGTCTCAATCTCCTGCTGCAGAAGCTGTGCGGCAGAAAAAAGCTCAGCCGGGCTCTCGGAATCGAGAAAAATGCGGCTGTCATAGTGAATTGTAAAGGTGCCCTCTCCGTAGGAAAGGGAAGATGGCTGTGGTAAGAAAATCATAAAAACCCTCCTTAAAATAAAATGATTTTAGAGAACCCCATAACAGGTGTTTTTCATCCTGTCAAGTTTGGAATATTTTACCATGCGGTGAAATTAAAAACAATAAAATAAGAGAAAAAGAAAACACTTTCAACATTGCTTTTGGGATGAAAGAAAAAACAGAAACCAGTATGCATGGCACAGGCGGATACGCATACATTGAATCGTGACCCCAAAAACGATCACAACAGGGAAAGGAGTCAGGCTCTTGTATGATTATGGATTGAGTGTGCTGTCCCATTACGGTCTTACGGCTTCCGGCACAATGCGGGTGCGGGGCGCTTTATTGTGCCACACCGAACAGGGGGGATAAGCTGATCAGCGAGTTCGGGACGGCGGCAGAAAAACTGGAGCAGCGGTATCTTCTACAGTGCCGCATCACGGAGTCGGGGCTCCTGCGGTGCGATCAGATTCTGCGGAACGAAGAGGGAGCGCTTGCAACGCGCGGGGACGACGGAGGAACGTACATTGTGCGGAACTGGTACCCGGGCCGGGAATGTGAGACGGGAAACAGTGAGGATCTTATCCGCGCCTCGGACGCGCTGGCGCGGCTACATACGGCAGCTCATCTGCCGGTGAAAATGGAATACCGGAGGGAATCCATCGTGGAGGAGTGCATCCGCCACAATGTGGAAATTCGAAAGATCCGAAAGTATTTGCAGACAAAAAAGAAGAAAAATGAGTTCGAAAAACTGCTGCTGGCAAGCGCCGGTCCGTATCTGGAACAGGGAGAGCGGGCGGCCGCGGAAATGAAAGCTTCTTCCTATGAAAAACTGCGGCAGCGGGCGGACGAAGAAGGCGCCGTCTGCCACGGGGAATTCAGCCAGCACAATATTCTGCTGGAAAACGGCAGAGGCGAAACGGCGGTCAATTTCGACAAGTGGAACTTCGATCTCCAGGTGGCAGATCTTGGCTATTTTATGCGGAAAATTCTGGAAAAACACGGCTGGAGCGAGCGCGCGGCAGAACGGATTTTAAACGCCTACAGCGCCAGACGGCCGCTCGATGAGGGGGAAATCGAGACACTCCGCCTCTATCTTTCCTATCCGTGGAAATACTGGAAACTGGCAAACCGCTACTACGGAAGCAGAAAATCGTGGATATCCGGGCGGAATACGGAGAAACTAAAAACACTCAATGCGCAGCAGGCAGACTGGCTGCGGTTTGTTAAGGGATCCTTCTTTTAACCGTGCGGTGGAAAAGAGTCTGTTTTGGGCAGAAATCGCCATAAAACCGCTGGTATGGGGGACTTTTTTCTTGACAAGAGAGACGCATTAGTATATAAATATATACAGCTACGCGAAAAAGCCGGTCAACGTAACAGACTGATCATCCGGAAGAAAAACAGCCGGCAGGGCAGGTCGTGTGTATCAGCGGGCCCGCGTACCATGTAAAAAACAAATGTAAGATACAGGAGGAGTAAAACTCATGAACAAAACAGAATTAGTTGCAGCTATGGCTGAGCAGACAAATTTATCCAAAAAAGATGCAGAGGCTGCTTTAAAAGCATTTATCGATGTAGTATCTGAAGAATTAAAGAAAGGTGAGAAAGTTCAGCTGGTAGGCTTTGGTACCTTCGAAGTATCCGAAAGAGCAGCAAGAGAAGGAAGAAATCCGCAGACTGGCGAGACCATGGAAATCAAAGCTTCCAAAACTCCGAAATTCAAAGCAGGAAAAGCTTTAAAGGACATGATGAACTAAGTAAAAATCTATGCGCTTAGATAAATTTTTAAAAGTATCACGACTGATCAAGCGGCGTACCGTACCAATGAAGCCTGTGATGCAGGCCGTGTCCTCGTCAACGACAGACCGGCAAAAGCATCCGCACAGGTCAAGGCAGGAGATGTACTGGAAATTCAGTTCGGAAGTAAATCCGTCAGGGTAGAAGTGCTGAATGTGCAGGAAACCGTGAAAAAAGAAGAAGCACAGGAGCTTTACCGCTACTTATAAGAAGTGCGGCAGGATTCATGTGCAGCGAATAAAAAGAGAAAACCTTCATATAATGGGTGTATAGACCATTGTATGGAGGTTTTTTGCATGGGGGAGATGAACGAACAGGTGCACCGCCTTTTGCTGGAACAGCGGAAAACACTTTCTCTTGGCGGCGTGCAGGATGTGAAAAGCTTTGATGAGAACGAAGTTCTGCTCGTGACCGTCTGCGGTGTTCTTACCATCCGCGGAAAAGAGCTGCATGTGGGCCGCCTGGAGCTGGAAAAGGGAGAGGCGGATATCGAAGGCAGCATCGACAGCCTGGTCTATACGGAACATGGGCCGCTGCAGAAGAAGGGGTCTGCGCTTGCGCGGCTGTTCCGGTAAAAATGAGTGCGTATGTCAACCGGGAGCTGATTCTGCTCGCCTGTTCCATCTGGCAGGGGGCAGTCCTGGGGTTCTGGTACGATCTGATCAAGACAGCGCGGAAACTGATCCGCCACAGCATGCGGCGGTATCTGCAGAGGACCTCTGCTACTGGATTGCGGCAGCGCTGTATCTGTTTGTACGGATTTACGGAGAGAACAGCGGCATTCTCCGTGGGTATCTGTTTGGCGGCATCCTTGGGGGCGCTGCATTGTACCACGCATCGTTTGGACGCTTTCTTCCGGAACTTCTGGCAAAGGGAATCAAAAAAGCAGGGCGAATCCTCGCTTTTCCAGGAAAATGGCTGGTAAAAAGTATGAAAAAACGGAGAAAAAGGTTGAAATTTCATGGGAAGAACGGTAAGATGTAACTACACATGTAAGAACAAAAGAAACAAGTCTGCGGACGAAAAACAACAGATAGTTTGGCTGCAGATGGTTGGAAAATAGAAAGCAAGGGTAAAGAAAAGAATGAAAGAAAGGGAAGAAAAGAATTCTGGCCGAAAGAAAAAAGTCAGAAAGAAGAGCCGTACAACAGAGTTCTCAATTACCGTAGTCCTGTGCTGCCTGGTTGCAGTCCTTACCGTAAAGGGAATCAGCCTTCAGCAGAAGGTCAATGCAAATGCATCCCGTCTTTCCAGTCTGGACAGCCAGATTGAAGAGGAGAAGCAGCGCACCGATGATATTACCGCCTTGAAAGAATACATGCAGACCGATGAGTACATAGAAAAAACGGCAAGAGAAAAACTTGGCATGGTAAAGGATAATGAGATTTTATTTAAAGAATCCCAGTCGAAATAAACAAAACAGATAAAGAAAGGGCATGATTTCGCAGTCCCCTTTGAAGTCCAGAACAAAGAGAGGAGGAGCGGAACATGCGGAGTGGATCATTGCCATGTTCCTGATCGGCGCATTGCTGTCAGCAGGGGACATGGCTAAAATTTTTTTGGAAGCCAGAAGAAGCCGCCGGGAAGCGGCCGTCTATGACAATCATCCGCAGAAACTGCAGATGGAGCACTACGCCGATTCGTTCCGCGTTCTGGCAGAGAGCTTTTACCAGATGCCGTCAAAAAGTGTGATGCCGGAGACGGGCCGGGTGGACAAGATTCTGGAAAAAGAACAGCAGGAAGTCTGTAGCCGCTGTGCGAAGGCGTCGTGGTGCTGGGAGCAGTACGGAAACCTGACGCGCGAGCGGTGCCAGGAACTTCTTCAGACAATCGCCGACGGGGATGAGGACGAGATCAGCCGTGCAAAAGGCGAATGGAACGCCTCCTGCCTGAACGGCTCCCGCTTTCTGGAAATGTTCTGGAACCGCTACCAGCAGGAACGCCAGACGGCGCTCTGGTCGGGGCGTGTGGCGGAGAGCCGCCGCGTGGTGGCAGAACAGTTAAGTGAAGTCGCCGGGATTATGGACCGCGCCGCGTGTGATCTGTACAGCCTCAATAGTCTGCCGGACGAGCTCTCGGAAAAATCTGCCGCCAGATGAAGAAAAACGGGGCTTTCGTCCAGAAAATCTGGCTCCAGGAGCGGCCGAAAGAGCATTTACAGATCTATATGACGGTCAAAGCGGGCCGTCACTGCCGGATCACGCTTCGCCAGACGGCGGAACTGATCGGTTCCCTGTGCGGAATCCCGATGGTTGCGGTACGCGACGGGGCACAGGTCTTAAGCGGAGAATACCAGACGGTGCTGTTTCAGGAGGATGTGAAATTCCAGGTTCTCTACGGTGTGGGACGCATCACCAAGGAGCAGGAGAGTATCTCCGGGGACAATTACAGTGTGCTCTGCGAAAACGGCCAGTTTGTCCTCTGCCTGTCGGACGGCATGGGTTCCGGGATCGAGGCAAACAGGGAGAGCGAGACGGTGGTGGAGCTGTTTGAACAGTTCCTGCGCGCCGGATTCCCGCGGATCATGGCGGCACGGATGATCAATTCGATGCTTCTGCTGCAGCCAAAGGAAGGGATGTTTTCCACGTTTGATGTTGCTTCGATTAATCTCTACACAGGCGTCTGCAGCTTTTTGAAAGGAGGTGCATCGCGACGTTCCTTAGGCGGGATACGTGGGTGGAGGTTGTGGAGTCGACCAGTCTTGCCGCAGGTCTCGTTTCCCAGACGGATTTTGATACCACAACGAAAAAGCTGTACGACGGTGATTACCTTGTGATGATGACGGACGGAGTGCTGGACGCGCTGCCCGGGGACAGGACGGAGCAGATGAAGCAGCTTCTTCTCGAAGTGAAAAACAGCGAGCCGCGGGAATTTGCCCGGGAGCTTTGGAACGCGTGCTGCGGCCTCGGCGGCTGCCGCGCACGATGATATGACGGTTCTGGTCGCCAGAATCTGGAAAAAATAGGAGTAAAAACGAAGGATGCGAGAGAAAGTAAGAGCCTTTATGGAACAGTATCATATGGTAACGGCAGGCGAACGCGTGCTGCTCGGCCTTTCCGGCGGCGCGGATTCCGTCTGCCTGTTTCATCTGCTGCGGGAACTGCAGGAGCCGCTTGGCTTTTCGCTGCTGGCTGTCCACGTCAACCATAATCTGCGCGGCGCGGAAGCCGGGCGGGATGCGGCATTTGCAGAAAATCTGTGCCGGGAATATGATGTTCCGTTCTATCTCTATTCCTGTCCCGTGGAGAAGATCGCAAAAGAAAAGCATCTCTCGACGGAGGAGGCGGGACGCGCGGCGCGGCAGGAAGTTTTTGCAGCGTGCGCAAAGGAGCAGAGGGCAGTGAAAATTGCGCTCGCCCATCACCAGGATGACGTTGCGGAGACGATGCTGCATCACCTGGCACGGGGAACGTCGCTGGCCGGACTTGCTCCTTACGCCCCGTGCGGGGGAATGTGATCCGTCCGCTTCTCTGCGTCGGACGAAAAGAGATCCGGCAGGAACTGGAAAGCCGTAAGTGTTCCTGGTGTGAGGACAGCACGAATGCAGAGGATGCCTACACGAGGAACGGAATCCGCCACCATGTGATGCCGTATCTGACCGAAGAGGTCAATCCGCGTGCCGCCGCGCATATGGCACAGACATCGCTGGACCTGCTGGAAACGGAGGAATATCTGGAGCAGCAGACGGATCAGCTGATGGAGCGGTATGCATCCGCAGAGAAAAATGCGGTTGTGCTGCGTGATGCGGTGAGCAGCGAAGCGCCTCTTCTGCAGCGCTACGTGATCCGGCGCGTTCTGGAACAGCTGGCGGGAAAACGGAAGGATCTTACCAGGGAGCATCTGGAATCTGTGCGGGAACTTTTTGAAAAGCAGGTCGGAAAAAGTGTCTGCCTGCCGTATGGAATCACCGCCGTGCGCGGATACGAGACGCTCCGCCTGGAAAAGCAGGGAGTGCATTTAAAAGAAGAACGGAAAAGGAAAAGCGGCGAAGAAGTTCCAATTCCGGTTCCGGCCGGGTGGGAAGAGGAAAAAAAGTCTCGCATTTGCAGAAAATCCAGTCACGATTGTGAAAAAAACATCGATTTTTCCCGAAAGAATTGAAGAAAAAAAGTATACGAAATGCTTTGACTGTGATAAAATAAAAGACGGTCTTGTCCTCCGCACGAGAAGAAGCGGAGATTATCTGAGAGTAACCGCAAAAGGCGGGAAAAAGAAACTAAAAGATTATATGATTGATGCCAAGATACCGAAAGAGGAGCGGGATTCCATTCTGCTGCTCGCCGACGGACCGGAGATCTGGTGGGTCGTGGGGTATCGCAGAGGAGAGAGCGGCCGTGTCGGGGAAGACACGAAAGCAGTTCTGCAGATACAGATTGGCGTTGGTAAGGAGGAAAACAGATGAAAGAGACAATCAGAGTATTATTAAGCGAAGAAGGAGTAGACAGACGAATTAAAGAAGTAGCAGACCAGATCAACCGCGATTACGCAGGAAAGGAAGTGCACCTGATCTGCGTTTTAAAAGGCGGCGTATTCTTTATGTGCGAGCTGGCAAAACGCATCACAGTGCCGGTAAGCCTTGACTTTATGTCCGTATCAAGTTACGGCGATGACACCAAGTCCAGCGGAGTTGTCCGTATTGTAAAAGACCTGGATCAGCCGCTGGAAGGAAAAGACGTTCTGATCGTGGAGGATATCATCGATTCCGGAAGAACGCTTTACTATCTGATCGACATCCTGAAAAAGAGAAATCCGAAATCCGTACACCTGTGTACTCTGCTCGACAAGCCGGAGCGCAGAGTGCGCGATGTCAAAGTAGATTATACCTGCTTTAATATCCCGGACGAGTTCGTCGTAGCTACGGCCTGGATTACGCACAGAAATATCGGAATCTTCCATACATCGGAGTAGTGGAGTTTCACGAAGACGAGGAGTAAAAAGAAAATATGAACAGACAGCGCAGTGGATTTGGACTCTACGCGGCGTTTATGGTGATTATCGTGCTTGCCATGTTCTATATCACCGGAAAAATCAGCGCAGGCAGCAGTCCAAGTCAGCAGAAATTTGAAACCGCCGTAAAAGACGGCAAAGTGACATCCGCGCAGATTGTCCAGAACAAAGAAGTGCCGACCGGCTCCGTCGTGGTACAGGAGCAGGGCGGTGACAGTTATACGGTCAATGTGACCGACGTAAACGCAGCTATCAGCCTTCTGGAGGATGCTGATGTAACGTACACCGTACAGAATGTCCAGAGAGACAGCATTTTCATGACGTCCGTCCTGCCGGCCCTGCTGCTCGGTATGATCCTTCTTTTCGGCATGTCGATGATGAACCGCTCCATGGGCGGCGGTGGAGGCGGCGGAAACAAAATGATGAATTTTGGAAAAAGCAACGACCCATATGTCCCACCGACAAAGACAAAAAAGTCCTGTTCCGACGAATGTTGCCGGGCTTAAAAGACGGC
>ENA-OPZM01000356-OPZM01000356.1-human-gut-metagenome-genome-assembly--contig:-NODE-356-length-20337-cov-2.480059_pt1 | contig 20337 bp, 37 predicted proteins | sample MGYA00242478_ERZ504493 | MGnify/ENA primary metagenome ERZ504493 (study PRJEB26092, sample SAMD00036227) | human gut metagenome | host: Homo sapiens | study: EMG produced TPA metagenomics assembly of... | reverse complement strand
CAACCGAGAAACTGTAAACACGGTGCCCTTGCCGGACAAAGGACACGGAACGAATAAAAAGGGGCGTATAAAATATGCGCCGTATAGATAGGGAGGAAAAATCGCTATGAAAACAGGAAGAAAATTTGCAGGAAGTCCTGGTCGAACTGAACCGTCAGAATCAGGCAAAGCAGGACTTTATCAGTCCGGCACAGGGGATGCACCTCCGGGAAGATGGACACACCTTTGAGATCAACCATCTGACACGAATCAGCAGGAGGTGTTCGGGACAACTTCGCTGTTCCACCGCCAGGTGGCATCGGCACTGGGCATCCCGGCAAAATATTATGATCTCATGCAGAAAGAAAAGCCGGAACTGCTGGCAGAGAATGTGAACAGCTGGTTTGCGGACAAGCCCAGCTCTTATATGGTTCGCTCTATGGATTACGGTGCCGGACAGGTAGCCCGTGCGCTGCTGTCGGAACGCTATCGCCGTATCGACAATATGGAGATTGCCACAGCTGTCCTGCCGCTGTTCGCAGGTAATGATCAGTACGAGGTGATGTCCTGCGAGGTAACGGAAAACCGTCTGTACCTCAAGGTGGTCAATCACCGTCTGGAGATGGAAGTCCGCAAGGGTGATATCGTCCAGGCTGGCGTGATGATCTCCAACTCCGAGGTCGGTCTGGGAGCTGTGTCGATTCAGCCGCTGGTATACCGTCTGGTCTGCACCAACGGTATGGTGGTCAATGACATGGGCGAACGCGTCATCATGTGGGCCGTCAGGCAAAGGCGGTGGAGGACAGCTTCACGCTGTATTCGGACGAGACGATGGAAGCGGAGGACAAGGCATTTCTTTTGAAGCTGCGTGATACCACGATGGCTGCCATTGATGAGGCTCGCTTTCCCAGGTGGTCGGCCGCCTGCAGGAATCTATGGCAGTGCCGATCACCGGCAGTACAGGATGTGGTGCAGCTGACTGCCCAGAGCTATGGCATCAATGCCGAGGAGCAGGAAGGTATCCTCAAGTACCTCATTGAAGGCGGCGACCTGTCTCTGTACGGCCTGTCCAACGCAGTCACCCGCACATCGCAGGATGTCGTTTCCTACGACCGTGCCACTACACTGGAGGGCATCGGCTGGCAGGTCGCCACGATGGAGCCGCAGCAGTGGAAGCAGATCAATCAGTAATGGGGAGGGAATCATCATGCAGAAAGAAACACAGGTTATCCGTTGGGTCGATCATAAAGAAGAAAAGGTGCCGGAATGTCGCAATAACCGAAGTCATTCTGATCCGACTGCAAATGAGGCTATCGGGAATGTGATGAGAGAAGAACGGCGAAAAGAGAAAGAGAAGATGTTGAAAGAACTGCTTCCACCAAAGCAGCTAGAATTTGACCGTCTCTTTAAAGCGGAAACCGTCCGGAACTGAAAGATATTCTCAGCTGGTTTGGTAATGATACGGTCCTTCATATCGGGTCGAAATCGGCTTTCTATTTTATCGGCACGGCTAAGGAACTCAAGAAGGATATGGCTTTTGTCGAGAGCAATATGCAGCCGAAGAAGAACGCAGACGAACCTCCTAAGCGAAAAGCTGTTCCTGTACTTAAGCGTAAAGTCATTGAGGTATACTCCAAGCTTGACCCTTCTGAGGGTGTGATTATCAAAACGGAAGGTTCTGAGAGTGGTAACTTCTGGTTTGGAGCGGAGTATTACGCGGCAAAGAAAAAATACCTCCGGGATTGTAGAAAGAGAAAGGCATCCGTATGAGAGAAAGTGAAGTAGAAAAACAGTTCGTGGCTGCGGTAAAGGCTGCTGGAGGACAGGCACTTAAATTTACCAGTCAGACCATGAATGGCGTGCCAGATCGTCTGGTTCTACTGATTGGCGGCAAGTGTGCATTCGTGGAGCTGAAAGCGCCCGGCAAACAGATGCGTATCCTCCAGCGAAAGCGCAGACAGCAGCTCGAAGCCTGGGCTTCCCGGTGTTCTGCGTTGACCGCTTGGAGCAGATCCAGCCTGCTGTGGATGCGCTCCTGTGCTGGACACCCGGTGAGCCTATCCCACAGGGGATCGGGGCAAAGATACCGGAGATGCCGGAAGTGAATCTTCCGGAGAAAGGAGGCGGTGTATGAGATTTGTCCCATATGAGTACCAAAGATACTGCACAGAGTATATCAAGACGCACCCAATTGCAGCTCTTTTTCTGGATATGGGCTTAGGCAAAACTGTAATCACCCTTTCCGCAATCAAAGACCTTATGCTTGAGACCTTCGAGGTCAGCAAGGTTCTCATCATTGCTCCACTGCGTGTTGCTCGTGACACATGGCCGGCAGAAATCGAAAAGTGGGACCACCTGAAAGGGCTGGATATTTCCGTCATCGTTGGAGATGTTAAGACCCGGATCGCAGCAGTCCACCACCCGGCAATGATTTACATCGTCAACCGGGAGAATATCAGGTGCTGGTGGAGTATTACGAGAAAAATGGAATGCGATGGGATTTTAGCATGATCGTGATTGATGAGCTGTCATCATTCAAGAACTATCAGTCCCAGCGTTTCAAGTTCTTACGAAAAGTCCGCCCGTTCGTGAAGCGGTGGGTCGGATTGACCGGCACACCTTCTTCCAACGGTCTCATGGACCTGTGGGCAGAGATTGGAATTTTGGATGGCGGGGAACGGCTCGGCAAGTTTATCGGCCGGTACCGGGAACCTACTTCAAGGCGGGTGCGTTGAATCCGGCAACCGGCATCGTGTTCCAGTATGTTCCTAGACAGGGGGCAGAGGAGATGATCTATCAGCGGATCTCGGACATTACGATTTCCATGAAGCTCTGGATTATCTCAATATGCCGGATTGTGTACCTACAAGGTGCGAAGTCGAGATGAACACGCAGGAAAGGGAACTCTACGATATGCTCCGGCAGGATCTTCTGATTCCGCTGAAAGACGGTGACATAGACGCTGCCAATGCTGCATCACTGACAGGGAAGCTGTTGCAGATGAGCAATGGCGCGGTCTATGACGAGAACGGCAAAGCACGAGTCATCCATGACCACAAGCTGGAAGCTCTCGAAGACCTGATCGAAGCGGCCAACGGACAGCCGGTGCTGGTGGCCTACTGGTTCAAGCATGACCGGGAGCGTATTATCAACCATCTGTCGAAACTGAAAATCAAAGTCCGGGACATCAAAAGCAGTACCGACATTAAGGACTGGAATGCCGGGAACATCCCAGTTGCACTAATCCACCCTGCATCGGCCGGACATGGTCTGAACATCCAGCAGGGCGGACACATCCTGATCTGGTTCGGGCTGACCTGGTCTTTGGAACTGTATCAGCAGACTAATGCTCGTCTTTGGCGGCAGGGCCAGACGCAGGTGGTCACCATCCACCACATCATCACCAAGGACACTGTGGATGAGGATGTCATGGCGGCTTTGGAGCAGAAGGACATGACACAGGAGAAGCTGATCTCAGCGGTCAAAGCGCAGTTGGGAGTTTGATTTCCATGCGGTGTAGGGCGGTAATGTCCTGCACCGCTTTTCTTTAAAAAATTCTCCATTTATTTTTTGGAAGAGGTTCGATTTCTCCACTTTTTCATCGCCTGTGATTTAGAAGCAGACGAAGGGAGAAAGTGGAAGATGAATACACAGGATATCCGAAAAGAACAGGAACAGGTGCTTGCTCACGCTGCCGAAAGGCCGTCTGAGCTGTTTGGGTTGCTGGATTACATATTTGATCATGCAAATGGAGACGTTGACGAAGCAGAAACCAGGATTCTGGACGAAATAAAACGCTGGGTTCGAGATATGTGTAAGATGATTGCAGGGAAAAAAGTGCAACTTAAGAAGCTGAAAGAGCAGCTGCTGTCTGCACCGACACTGACACCTGTAGAAGCCTACTACGCCATGAATTCTGGGTGCTCTGGGGAAGGAGAACGAGTCCAGAGCAGTCATATCTCAGACCCGACTGCAAAAGCAGCAATCGGCGCACTGGATTACATTATCCGAACCTGGCGGGATGATTACAAGAAATCATTGAAAAAATATGGGACACTGGCAGGTGATATTTATCTTCTGGAAATGGCTGCAGATTATGTGGGCGGAGAACAGGGGACGGTTGTTCGGCAGATTTATGTGGATGGAGTTTTCTGGAAAGATGCAGTGGGGTTAGAGGGAAGTCGCTGTCGTGGCAAGTCATCCGAAAGATGGAACGACAGGCGCAGGAAGAAATGGCTGAATTTATTTTGAAGTACTGGAAAACACAGCGGGAAGAAAATGAGGAGGACATGAAGGATGGCACGGAGAAAGTTGTTTGATAGACCGGTAGATAAGGAAATGGTAGAACGAGCAAAACAGGTCTGTAAGGAATACACAGTGGCGAAGCGGGAACTGCCGGTACTGGAACAGGATCTTGCGCGGTTGGCAACTAAGCGGACTGAGGAAAAAAACAAAGTAATGCGGCAGTTGTATCTGGAAAAAGAGCAGGAACTTCAGAAAATGGTTGACCAGGATAAAGAAATCATCACACTTTTCACAGCTGGAGAGGAGTTTTTAGAAGGAACACCCAGAGAAGTTATTATCCAGAAATTTCTCAACGGAAAAGGATGGAACGAAATTGAAACCCCAGAAAGTAGTGTGGTAAAAATGTCGAATGGCTGTGTAGACCACTATCTCAAAATCGGATATCAGATGATGGGGTATGGAATCCAGCGGTATCTTTCAATACGGGATAAGATGTTGGGGAAGTGAACTTCAGGAGTTCACTTCCCTTTTTTGAATTTTTACCAGTCACGATAAAACATCGAGAGCTATAACTTTTCAGAGCTTTTCATCATAAATGGAGAGAATTGCTTTTAATTGGAGAAAAATGGCTTATATTGGAGAAAAAACGCATTGCATCGTATGTAGACCCGTGCTATAATATAAACTGTCAAAAGCTAAAGAGAAGCAAACAAACAGCCGATAGGTCAAAATCCTGTCGGCTTTTTTTCATGCCCTCTTTGGCTTTTTTTTATTATGCGTCAAGGAGGTGGAACCGTATGGGGCGCAAGAAGAAAAATGCAAGACATAGTGTGCATGGTCGCAAGATTCATGTCAACAAGTACATCAATCAATGCGGAAAAACCAAGAAGTGCCGCAAGTCAGCAGTATCCTGGCGGCCGGCATCGAAAGAAACACCGTTTAATGATATGCCGACCTACCAGTGGCCGACTGTGAGAACTCCAAAACAGTATGAAGTCTGGTTCGCAGAGCTAGGCGATCACTCTGGCACTTCGGTGCAGAGCGGTACACGTCCAGTTCTGGTCATCAGCAATGACGTGGCGAATCGTAATTCCCCGGTCATTACAGTGATTCCGCTGAGTTCCAAGTTGAAGAAGCTGGAACTTCCGGTACACATCGTACTTACAGAAAAAGAGTGTGAGATGCTCAGGGATGAGCATTTGGAGGATTCCATCCTGCTGGTGGAGCAGATCACAACCATCGACAAGTTGGTTCTGTTTAATCGGTTTTGCTGTGTGGTCTCCGTTCAGAAGAAGTACGAGATCGAAGCCGCTGTTACAAAGCAGTTTGCGATGCGGGCTTCAACACATGGCACGAATCTACGAGAAAGGAGGTCTGACCGCTATGGTGGATATCAAAAACATCCCGCGGAGCTGAAGTCCTCCTGCCGGTTTTGTGTCTGGAAATTTGAAAAGCGGAACGGTCAGAAGACTAAGATGCCGTATAACCCGGAGAACGGTGACAGAGCCAGGATCAATGACCTTCGCACCTTTGCGGATTTCAAGACTACGCTTGTCACTTACGCGATGGGCGGCTATGACGGAATCGGCATTGCGGTTGGCAGTGGCATCGGAGCTTTCGATATCGACCACTGTATCCGTGAAGACGGCACACTGAACGATACGGCGGACACCGTACTTTCAATCTTCCCTACAGCGTATGTGGAAAAGTCACCGTCCGGCAAAGGACTGCGTGGATTCTTCCATGTGCCAGAGGACTATGTTTACGACAAGACAGTCTACTACATCAACAATCGCAGCAAGGGTCTGGAAGTGTATATGCCCAGTGCGACAAACCGCTTCGTCACCGTAACGGGAGATGTTTACCGCACAGGTGAGATCCCGAACGATGAAACGGCGATGACCACTCTGCTGGATACGCTGATGAAGCGAAACAAGCAGGTGCAGCAGACACATTTCCAGCACCATTCGTATCTGGATGATGAGGCTGTCATCGCACACGCCAACGAGGCCAGCAACTCCGAAAAGTTCAAAAAGCTCTTTGCCGGTGAGTGGGAAGACCTCTACGGCAGCCAGTCGGATGCAGATATGGCGTTCCTGTCTATTCTGGCATTCTGGTGCGGCTGTGATGAGGAGCAGATGGACCGCATCTTCCGCACATCTGGTCTGATGCGCCCGAAGTGGGATCGCAAACAGGCTGGTTCAACCTACGGTGCCCATCTACTATCCGCAACACAGTCAATACCTGCGCTTCCGTTTACATTCCTGTCAACGCGCAGGACATTGTGGATGAGGAGTTTGCAAATCTTGACTCTGATGATAAAGAGGCGGAGCGGCACCGGACATCAGCAAGCTCACGCTGTCGCTGGAAGAAATGGCTCCGCACACGAATCCGCGCTACGGCAGGGATGAGATCGGTTTGGGCAACATGTTCGCCGATTTTTTCAAGCCTATCGCACGGTACAACAGTGAACGCGGCATCTGGTTTGTCTATGATGGAGTTGTCTGGCAGCCGGATATGGAGAACCTTAAGGTGGCAGAGCTTGCGAAATATCTGGCAGATAAGCTGTATCTGTTTGCATTGAAGATTACAGAAGAGGATGTCAGAAAGCGGTTCATCGACCGCGTCCGGAAACTCCAGCAACGCAAGCACCGTGACACGATGCTGAAAGACGCGAAGTCCGTATTCCCACTGTCCATGAAGCAGTACGATCAGGATATCTATCTGTTCAACTGCAAAAATGGAACACTGGATCTGCGGACGATGGAATTCCGGGAACACCGCCCGGAGGATTTTCTCACAAAAGTGTCCCCTGTGATATATGCCCCGGATGGCCGACTGCCTCGCTGGCGGACGTTCATCACGGAGATCATGCAGGGGGATAAGGCCAGAGCAGACTATCTTCAGAAGGCTATCGGATACTCGTTGACTGGTGACACCCGCATGGAGTGCTTGTTTATTCTGTACGGTCCGACATCCAGAAACGGTAAGGGTACCACAATGGAGAGTATTCTGCGTATTATGGGCGAGTACGGTAAAAATGCAGATCCGACCAATGCTGCAGGCGAAGTTTAACAGCCAGAGCGGAGGACCGTCTGAGGAAATCGCCCGGCTTGCCGGCTCTCGTTTTGTAAACATCTCCGAGCCGGAGAAAAAGATCACTCTGGATGCAGCTCTTACCAAACGACTGACCGGTAACGATACGATCACAGCCCGGTATCTGCATGAGAACAGTTTTGAGTTCCGACCGAACTTCAAATTTTCATCAACACGAACCATCGTCCGAATATCACAGACCTTACGCTGTTTGAGTCTGGCCGAATCAAAATCATTCCGTTTGACCGGCATTTTGAAGAAAATGAACAGGATAAGGATCTAAAGTCCACTTTTGCTAAACCGGAAAATATGTCCGGCATTCTGAACTGGATGCTCGAAGGCTATAAGCTGTTCCGCAGTCAGGGACTTGCCATGCCGGATTCTGTCGTTCAGGCAACAACGGACTATCAGATATTCTCAGATAAGATGGGTCAGTTTTTGATGAATGCATTGAAGAAAAGGAAGGGTGTGAGCTTCGGCGCGGTGCAGTTTACACACGCTACAAAGAGTGGTGTGGAGAGAATGGCTACCGGGCAGAGGCAGCCAAGAATCTAAACCAGGAGATTGAAAAGCGGTACAAGACTGCAAGAAAGCGTCCGAATGACGGTGCCTCCAGCAGTACGACTCCGATGGTCCTGGATGTGGCGTTCACGGCAAGTGAAGAGTCAAAAGAGGACTTTGCACCATTGACATCATGAGCTTGAAATTCAAGGTACGGACGGATTTGTTGCGGCTGTTGCTGGAAGAACACAGTGAAATCTATTGTTTTTTGATTTTCATAAGTTCCCATCAAAATACCAGCAACACACGACTTCGGAGTCACGTTACCAGCAACAGCAGCAACGCCCCAGCAACAGAAAAACGTAGGAAAATCAAAGGTTTTCGGTGCTGTTGCGAGTGTTGCGAGTGAAAACCCTATTTTATTTATATTATTTTCTTTTATATACTATTTACTTTTTACTAGCAACAATAGCAACAAAAGAAAAAATATAGATCTTAACACCCCTGAAAAGTGCGTAAAATCAATATTTTTGGGGACTGGACACCTCGCTTTGTGAGGAAAGCGCCAGCAACACACCAGCAACAGATTCAGAGGACACATTGGAACTACACAATGGAACATCGCAGGCCGCTTTTGTGGGAGCCTATTTGTGGGCATGGGCAAAGGCGGCCTGCTTTGTGATACATGAAAGAGAGGACAGAACATGAGTAAGATTATTACCTGTGAACAGGTCAGCAATGGTCATCCCGATAAGATCTGTGACCAGATCGCAGATGCCATCGTGACCGACATTCTCCAGCATGACAGGAACGCCCGTGTGGCAATCGAGTGTCTGCTGAAAAGAGCCAGCTTTTTATTGCCGGCGAAGTCACTACCGATTATCGGCCAAACTACAACCAGATCGTTCACGATGTGTTCAACCGCATCGGTGCTGAAAAGCTGGGCTGGAACCTGACCGAGCTTCTCCGCATCGGCATTCTGGTGGACAAGCAGTCGCCGGATATTGCAATGGGTGTGGACAAGGGCGGTGCCGGTGATCAGGCATCATGTACGCTACGCCACCAACGAGACGGCAGAGCAGATGCCGATTCCGTACATGGTCGCCACCAAGTTCCTGCAGTTGCTGAAGAACCATCCGTCCAAGATGTTTCGAGCAGATGCCAAGGCGCAGGTCAGCTACGATTACGACACCGGCCGAATCACCACCTTCCTCTGCTCCGTGCAGCACAGCCCGGATGTGGAGGTCAGCGACTTCCGGCATATCATCGAATCCATGATGGTGCTGGCCGCCTGCGAGTACGGTCTGGATGGTGACTTCACGAAGCTGGTTAATCCGACCGGTCGTTTCGTGCTGGGCGGCAGCTATGCTGACTGTGGTGTGACTGGCCGGAAGCTGGCGTGCGATCCTACGGTGGCATCGGTCGCATGGGTGGCGGTGCTCTGAGCGGTAAAGACCCCACCAAGGTGGATCGCTCCGCAGCATACATGCTCGGAAGATCGCCAAAGACATCGTGCAGGCGGGCTACGCTGACAAGTGCGAAGTCCAGCTGGCCTACGCTATCGGTGTGATACAGCCGGTGGGTGTGGCTGTGGAGTGCTTCGGTACGGAGCACCAGTCCCTTGACTTCATCGAAGCCTACGTCCATGACAGCTACGACCTGACCCCGCAGGGTATCATCAAGCGGCTGGGACTGCTGGATGTAGATTACAACAAGGTCAGTGCTTACGGTCACTTCGGTAAGGCTGGGCTTCCGTGGGAGGACTGACCTATGCCGTACAGACCAAAGACACCGTGCCATCACCCCGGCTGTCCGGAGCTGGTCGAACCCGGCCGGCTTTACTGTGAGAAGCACCTGCCTCTCCACCCAGAAGCCACCCGCCCGGCAGCGAAGCGTGGATACAACAGACGGTGGCAGAAAGCCAGAAAGTCGTATCTGGAAGCCCATCCGCTGTGTGTGCAGTGTGCCAAGAAGGCAAGTACGTCCGGGCAACGGTGGTGGATCACATCATTCCGCACCGTGGTGACCAGAAACTTTTCTGGGACCAGAACAACTGGCAGTCGCTGTGCAAGAGCTGCACGATAAGAAGACGCTGACCGAAGACATCAACCCGACCTACACCTACTGACACCCCCGCTGGGGCCGGGGTCACTTCTCTACGGTGAAGTCACACGGAGACCGGTGCGCCCTTTTCTGTGAAAAACCGCAAAATTGATAGGCCGGGGGTCAGAGGATTAACGGCGCAAAATGAAACAGGAAAATGTACAGGCATCGGAGCTTCGGTTCCGGTGCCATTCTTTTTCCCCGAAATGAACCAAAGTGTGTGAAACCTCTTGTAAACAGGGAGCTTTCGCACATTTTAGCTTGTTCCGGGAGGAACAGGGGCGAGCGGGAATCGGCCGCCGCAACAACGATCCAACCTGGCGGTGCAGTGCCGATTTCCACTTCGCTGCTTTTCGTATGTATTTTGAAATTTTTCTAAGAAACCGCCGAAGAAACGGCGAAAAATGAGAGTGAGGTGAGGGCGGATGGAAGATTACACGGCTGAGATGATCAGGACATGGCGTTTTCCTTCTGCCTCAGTGCGGTACGGCAATCGTACCAAACCATAAAGGCAGACCACGGAAGTTCTGCTCACCGGAATGCCGGTCACGGTGGAACAACACCCATCCAAAGCCGGAGAACTGGAAGACCGTGCGGTCGAAGATCTGCCCGGTGTGCGGCAGGGAGTTTTCCTACCGGCACCAGTATGGTCTGGAACGGAAATATTGCAGCCGTGCCTGTGCAAACAAAGGACGCTGGAAGGAGGGCGATGCAAATGGAAGAACCGCTGAACATAGAACGTGATGTGGTAAAGAACGGTGTCCGGCTGGACTGTGTGTTTGAGGCTATGAGTACCGCCCGGAGAGAGAAGAAGTCCGAAGCCAGCGGCTTGCCGGGTTTGAATGTGTGGAGATCGCAGAAAACACAGGGCTTTCTTTGGAACAGGTCACAGATTACTGCCGGGAACTGGGTCTGCCGGAAACGGGGAGCTGCCAGTTACAGCCACCGGATGGGTCGGGGGAACGGCGCTGTCCGGTTTGCGGACGCATTCTCGTACAGAGAGGAAACAGTGGTCGGAGACGGTTCTGTTCTCCGGCTTGCCGGGAGGAATATTACAGGCAGCATAAGCCTTTTCGGATCGCGGTCTGTAAAAACTGTGGAAGGGAGTTCCATGCCGTAGATGAAGGAAAACGGCAGCGGAAGTTTTGCAGCCTGAATTGTTATTGGGATTATCGATACGGGATGAAGGGAGTGGATGAGGGTGAGTAAGATTATCGGTGTGTTTCCGATGTTCAACACCGGGGGTATCTGTGTACATGCGATTGACGATGCGGAAGATAAGGTCCTGGCATCCGTGAACGGGGAAAACCCGGAATGGTGCGAGATGCTGAACAGCCGCAGGAAGATGGAGATGAGATGGAGTCGGGCTTTTTGTTCGGCTCCTTTTTCGTGCCGTTCTCCGGGGTCATGCGCATGTGAATCTGAATTAGGAGGGCTTACATGAAAGCGACTGCTGAACTGAAGATGCTGCCGGTGTCCGTACTCAAGCCGGCCGCATACAATCCCCGGAAAAAGCTGAAGCCGGGGGATAAAGAGTACGAGAAGATCAAGAACTCCATCACGGAGTTCGGGTTCGCAGATCCTTTGGTGGTCAATGCCGATAGGACAATCATCGGTGGCCACCAGAGATTGACCGTAGCGATGGAGCTGGGCTATACCGAAGTGCCTTGTGCGGTGGTGGACATCGACAAGACCAGGGAAAAAGCCCTGAACATTGCGCTCAACAAGATCACGGGTGCATGGGATGATTCCCTGCTGGCCGACCTTCTGAAAGACATCGAAGATTCCAACTTCGATCTTGGCAAGACCGGCTTTGAGCCGCCGGAGATTGAGACGCTGTTCAACAAAGTCCACAGCAAAGAGGTCAAGGAAGATGACTTCGATGTGGAATCCGAGCTGAAGCAGCCATGCTTCTCCAAAGAGGGTGACCTTTGGCATCTGGGAAAGCACATCGTTCTGTGCGGTGATTCCACCAAAGCAGAATGCTACGACACCCTGATGGATGGAACCAAGCAAATATGGTCCTTTCCGATCCCCCTTATAACGTGGATGTGGAAGAGACGGCCGGTAAGATCATGAATGACAACATGAGTGATTCGGAATTTTACCAGTTCCTTCTGGCAGCGTTCCAGCAGATGCACGGTCATCTGGCAGATGATGGTTCCATCTATATCTTCCATGCCGATACCGAGGGTTTGAATTTCCGTAAGGCATTCAAGGATGCCGGGTTCTACCTGTCCGGGTGCTGTATCTGGAAGAAGAATGCGCTGGTGCTGGGACGCAGTCCTTACCAGTGGCAGCACGAGCCGTGTCTTTACGGCTGGAAGCAGAAGGGAAAACACCAGTGGTATTCCGACCGGAAGCAGACGACCATCTGGAGTATGACCGGCCGAAGTCCAACAAGGACCATCCGACCATGAAGCCCATCGGCTGATGAGCTATCCGATCCGCAACTCCACCATGACCAACGGTATCGTTCTCGATCCGTTCCTGGGCAGCGGCTCGACCCTGATCGCCTGTGAGGAGACCGACCGTGTGTGCCGGGGCATCGAGCTGGACCCGAAGTTCGTGGATGTGATCGTGAAGCGGTACATCGAACACAGCGATGGTCACTACGATGATGTGTTTGTTGTCCGTGACGGTCAGAAGCTGAAGTTCGAGGAAGTGGCGACCTTCGAGCCGGAAAGCGAGGATGCTGATGCCTGATGTAAAATGCGTCCTCATCCATGACAACTTCCAGAATTTCAAGTCTTATAACATCCCCAAGGCGCAGCTGGTGATCGCAGACATTCCGTACAACATCGGTACAGATTTCTATGCCAGCCGGCCGGACTGGTATGTGGATGGCGACAACAAAAACGGGGAGAGTAGCAAGGCGCGGAAGGCGGCATTCAATACCGATTTCACCTTCAACATTGCAGAGTATTTCCACTTCTGCAACCGCCTGCTGAAGAAAGAACCCGGCACAGGAGAGAAGGATGCGCCGTGCATGATCGTGTTCTGTGCGTTTCAACAGATCCCGAAGGTGATCACCGAAGCAGAGAAATACGGTTTCAAGAATTATATCCCGCTGGTGTTTTGCAAGAACTACAGTCCGCAGGTTTTAAAGGCCAACATGAAGATCGTGGGTGCAACGGAGTATGCTCTGGTTCTGTACCGGGGAAAGCTCCCGAAGTTCCGTAATCTCGGTGAGGACGGAAAGCCCCATATGATCTTCAACTGGTTTGACTGGAAGCGGGATGGCAGGGAATATCCGAAAATCCATCCTTCCCAGAAACCGATCTCCGTGCTGAAACGACTGATCGAGACCTTTACAGATGAGGCGATGTGGTCATTGACCCCTGCGCCGGCAGCGGCTCCACGCTGAGAGCAGCAAGAGAACTGGGGCGCAACAGCTACGGATTTGAAGTATCCAGAGACTTTTACCAGAAAGCAAATGAGCAGATGCTCGGAGAGGAGGTCGCCGGATGAGCACAGAACAGAATAAGACTTTGACCCTCGGCAGCCTCTTTGATGGCTCCGGGGGTTTTCCATTGGGCGGTCTGTTGACCGGGCAGATCACTCCGGTGTGGAGCAGCGAGATCGAGCCGTTTGCCATCCGGGTCACGACCAAACGTCTGCCGCAGGTGAAGCACTACGGAGATGTGTCTGCCATCAGCGGAGCAGACCTGCTCCAGTGGACATCATCACTTTTGGGAGTCCCTGTCAGGATATGTCCATCGCCGGTAAGCGGGACGGTCTGGATGGTTCACGGTCCAGTCTGTTTTACGAAGCAATCCGAATCGTGAAGGAAATGAGGTGTAAGACCAATGGAGAAAAACCAAGATTTATCGTGTGGGAGAATGTGCCAGGGGCCTTCTCCTCAAACAAAGGGCAGGACTTCAAAGCAGTCCTCGAAGCGTCATCGGTGTTAAAGAACCGGCCGCTCGGTGCCTGCGCCTGAGAAGAAAGGATGGCCCGATGCCGACTACTATGTGGGAGACGGATGGAGCGTCGCGTATCGAGTTCTTGATGCACAGTGGTGGGGCGTTCCCCAAAGAAGAAAACGTATCTACCTTGTCGCAGATTTTGCAGACAGAGTGCCCCAAAGGTACTATTTGAGTCCGAGGCGTGTCTCGGTATTCTGCGGAGGGCTTCCGTGCGTGGCAAAGAGCTGCCGCCGGTGCTGAAAGCGGCACTGGAGAGGCAGGCTGTAACGGAGCAGGAGGACGGATCTGTCTGAACGACCAGGGCGGCAGGCAGATGGATGTTTCCAAAGATGTGACCGGAACCCTACGGGCAGAGGAGCATGGGCATCAGCCGTGTGTTCTGGAAGCCGCCGGTTTTTGTACCGAGCATTCCGCAGATGCCAGAAGCATCGGATACGAGGAAGAGCGGTCACCGACCCTCCGAGCTGGTGTTGTGCCTGCCGCCATCGCACTGGAGAATCATCCTGCTGACAGCCGGGTGAAGATTTCCGAGGACGGTAAGGTGCAGACACTGACAAGCCGGTGTGTACGGGTGGCGGCAATGTCCCGATGGTCATGGATGCTGTTGAAAATTCAGTGGAAAGCTCGGTGAAAGATGTTGAAAACTCCCCGGCAGTCACACTGAAAATTCGCTCCGGTTGCGAGGGCGGCGGGAAGGGAGCCATCTGGCAGGAAGAAAAGTCGGCCACCCTCGGCTGCAACAACGACCAGACACTGTTCGTTCCGAAATGCTATGGCGTCTGTTCCAAAGCCAGCCATTCCATGATGTCCGATAATCCGCACAGCGGTTTTTATGAGGCCGAAACTTCCCGGACACTGGACCGCAGCGGCGGTGACCCGACCTGCAATCAGGGCGGTATCTGTGTGGTAGAGCCGGTCGCCTTTACCCAGAACCAGAGGATGAAGTCCGGGATCTTGGAGAAAAGTCAGCGGCACTGGCAGCAGATCCGGGGATGAAGCAGCAGACCTTTGTGGCACAGCCGGAAGATGTGACAGTCTTCCATGTGAACCAGCGCAATGAGCTGATCGATCTGCATGGTAAGTCCGGCGCTTTGATGGCGACCCGGAGTGACCAGATGCAGACCTTCGTCCTGCAGGGCAACATGATCGGCCGCAAGGATGAGAACGGTCCGCAGGGGGATGGTGTCAATGAGGATGTCTGCTTTACACTGGATGCCACTGACCGCCATGCAGTCTGCGCACCGGAGGATGTGTATGCCATGACCACCGGCTCCTATATGCAGGTGGCAAAAGAAGTCGCACCGACCCTGATGGCACGGGATTACAAAGACCCGACCACCATCGCACCGGTACCGCATTTGAACGAGGGTGTCATGGGAACGGTGGCAACCGGGGCACATCCCAGCGGCTTCAACGGGCAGGATGCTTTCAATGACCGTCTGGTCATCGACAATCCGGAAGCACAGCCCGCACCTGTGACCTATACAGTTCGCCGTTTGACACCGACCGAGTGTGCCAGACTGCAGGGCTTCCCAGACTGGTGGTGCAGAGACCTCGGAACGGAAGACCCGACCGAAGAAGAGCTGGCATTCTGGCAGATGTGTTTGAAACGCACCGTAAGATCGTGACCCATGCCAAGAAGCCGAAAACGGAGAAGCAGATCCGGAAATGGCTGGCTGACCCGTATACGGATTCGGCCGAGTACCGTATCTGGGGCAACGGCATTTGCTTAGCCAACGCATTCTTTGTTCTGGCCGGCATCGCATGGTGTGCAGGTCTGGAAGAATAAACTGGCCCGCTATATTACTAGGTAGAAAGCGACCTGGTGATATGGTGGGCTTACATATTGGTCCTATTTACACAACAGATTTTGCGGTCCCTTGTGTAAATGGTCGAACATGAAGAATATCGGGAAATGGCCTTGCTATTCATCCGGTTTAGAGTGATATATGTGCTACCGAAAAGAACATCGGGATGCACAAAAACAAATGAACGAGAAGGAGCGATGAATCATGTTGAAATTTAAACTGAACGTAGCCGAGCGCAAGACCCTCGCAAAACGCATGGAGGAGCTGACCGGCATCCACCCTTACTATACCAAAGCACCTCTGTATTCTTACGACATCGGGAGCTACACCATCGACCGGAATGGCAACCTTCTGGTCGAGCCGGAGAATGCAGATGCCGAGCTGCTGACGACCCTGCTGAATGAGGGACTGATCCGCGGTGGCGAGAGCATTGAGAGCACGGATGACCAGATGGAAAACACGGAGCCGACCGACCATTTGGAAGAGGATCCTGTGACCGAGGATACCGAAGCAGAGACGGAGGTTTTGGACGAGCAGGAATCTGAAGATGAAAGTACACAGAAGGGAACGAACCTGCGGAAGCCGAATCCGAGGAAGCATCGGAGCCGGATAATGCGGCAGAGGATGAGCCGGATGCAGAGGAGCCGGAAAGCGAGGAGCAATCAGAAGCAGAAGACCAGCCGGAAGAAGTGCCACTGGACTTGGAGCTTGCATTCCCGGTCAGCCAGCACAATGGTGTCACTCTCCGCAACCTGGTCAACCTTCTTTACAGCCGCGGCAAGCTCATCGGCAAGGCGACTGGCGGACACTTTCATGTGGAAGAGGGGCTGGTCGAGAAGCTGAAGGACGATAGCTGCACCTTTGCCATCATGAACTTCATAAACGCGGTCAGCGACTATGAGGCTGAGCATGGTGCTGCACTGGAAGGCTGAAGATCACCACCGAGAAGGTCATCTTCACCGGCTTCCCGACTGCATCGGACCACGAACACCTGACGGCTTTTGCACAGCTGGCGGTGCTGATGAACCAGCAGGCGATCAGCCAGAAGCGCATCCAGGCAAAGGATGTCAACGATGAGAATGAGAAATACGCACTCCGCACATGGCTCCTGCGGCTGGGGATGAACGGTCCGGATTTCAAAGAGACACGCAAGATCCTCATGGAGAACCTTTCCGGCCATGCGGCTTTCCGCACGGATGAGGAAGCACAGAAGTTCCTTGCAAGGGAAAAGGCAAAACGGGATGCCCTGAAAGCCGCGAAACTGGCGGCACAGAACGGCGATCCTGGCCACAGGGGAAACGGTCGCACCGGATACGACCCGGCCGACACAGCCCGACTGTGGGGCAGACACGGCGCAGATGCTGGAGGCGGGAGCGTAAGCTCCCAATCCCCCAATGGGGGCCGGAAAATATGCGAGACCCTCTTCCATTGTACCGATATTAGCTCTGAAAATGTACATTATCAAGCGGATAAACTGCAGAAATGTACACGATCATTCTGCCTTATATTTGTCGAATATATGTTCTTTTATATCCTTGCTATTATCCGCACCTGACGGTAATATGCACATACCGAAAGGGAAAACAAGGAAAAAACAAAGGAGAACATACCATGAACGATAAAACAAGAGAGCAGATTGAAGCCATGAAGAACCAGACCATCGGAGTTGAGATCGAGATGAACAACATCACCAGAGAAAAAGCGGCAAGAAAGGTCGCCGAGTACTTCGGAACCAGAGCATGGAACGCCGCCGGCGAGTACGGATATTACAGCTGGGCTTGCAAGGATGGACAGGGCAGGGTTTGGAAATTCCAGAGGGATGTGAGCATCTACGGACCGGACGCAGAAAAATGCGAACTGGTCACCCCGATCCTCACCTACGACGACATCGAAACCTTGCAGGAAATCATCCGGCTGCTCCGAAAGGCAGGCGCAAAGAGCGGCCCAAGCCGCGGATGCGGAGTCCACATTCACATTGGCAAAGGCGACCACACCGCAAAGACCATCCGCAACCTTGTGAACATCATGGCGGCGCACGAACAGCAGATCGGCAGAGATCCGGATCGATGCAGGGCGCACCGGACAATATTGCCAGGTGGTCAACCATCGCTTCCTCGACCGGCTGAACCGCGAGAAGCCGACCACCATGCACAGGCTGGAAGACATCTGGTACGAAGGCAACGGTTCCAGCTGGGAAAACCGGAATGCCCACTACAATTCAAGCCGGTACCATATGCTGAACCTCCATGCCACCTTTACAAAAGGGACCATTGAATTCCGCCTTTTCCAATTCGCAGACCCAGCGGACGGAAAGTGCAACGGACTGCACGCCGGTGAGATGAAAGCCTATATCCAGCTTTGCCTCGCAATGAGCCAGCTTGCCAAGATGGTCAGGACGGCAAGCCCAAAGCCCCAGCAGACCGACAATGAAAAGTATGCGATGCGGTGCTGGATGCTGAGGCTGGGATTCATCGGGGATGAATTTGCAACGGCAAGGGAGATCCTTCTGCGGAACATGGAGGGCAACGCATCCTGCGGAACAAATAAGCCGGGATGCACGGGCACCTTTTGGGCGGGCAACCGCCCTTGAGGTGGTAGAAGGAGGTGCAGGTTTATGAAAAGCACGTTAAAAAATGAAAACACACCGGGTGGCAGAACCTTTAAGGTGACCATCACCGAGACCTACCAGAGAACGGTGACCATTTATGAATCCGAGATGAAAGAGCCGACCGTGGAGGAAGCACAGCGTGTGGCAGAGGACTGGTGGCAGGACAGCCAGATCGAGCTTGGGACAGAGGATTTCCAGGGCGTGGAATTCACTGGCAGGGAGGACGGTGAGGCAGATGTTTGAGTTGATCAGCCGAGTCCCATCCAGATATTATCTTGCCTACGGAAGCAACCTCGACATGGAGCGGATGGGAAAGAGATGCCCCTACGCTGTGGTGGTCGGCACGACCGAGATCAAGGGCTACCGGCTTCTGTTCAAAAAGAGCAAGACCGGCTGCTATGCCACCATCGAGCAGGATGCCAATGAAAGCGTACCTGCGGTGGTCTGGAAACTCTCGGAATACGATGAACTCCTGCTGGACCGGTACGAGGGCTGCCCACGATACTACTACAAGAAGCAGTTCCAGCTTCCGGTCTGGAACCTGAACGGGAACCGCATGAAAAAGGCAAAGCCTGCATCGCTTATGTGATGCACGAGGACCGGCGGCTTGGCTGCCCGGATGCCGAGTATTTTGAACTGCTGCAGGGCGGATACAGCGACTGGGAGTTTCCGCTGGACACACTGAAGCGTGGACTGGCAGCCAGTATCGGAAGGGCGGAAGCCATCCGGTATCTGAAGAAGCGGCAGATGATGTAAGAGTACACGATCAAAAGCAAAAAACATTGTGCAGTATATGATGCTCATCGGCCTTGATAAATCAGGCAGAAGAGTGATATATACCATACCGCCAGACAAGAGCGGAGAAAACCGAAGGGAGAGATTCAAATGAAGAACAAGAAATATTACATCGCCTACGGCAGCAACCTGTCGGTGGAGCAGATGGCAGACCGATGCCCGGATGCAAAAATTGCAGGGCAGGCGGTGCTGGCCGGCTGGGAGCTTTTGTTCCGTGGCTGCGCCACCATCGCACCGAACCCGAAGAAGAACACGCCGGTTCTGGTGTGGGAGATCTCGGAAAGGGACGAAGGAAACCTCGACCTCTATGAGGCTACCCGAACTACTACCGCAAGGAAGATCTGAACATCGAACTGCTCCGGGAAAGGGCAGAGCCGGAGATGGTGACCGCAATGGTCTACATCATGGAGAACGACTTCGGACGCCGCGCACCGAGCCGGTATTACTACAAAGTTCTGCATGACGGCTACAAGGCATTCCACTTCCCGATGCACATCCTCGAAGGTGCGCTGAAGGAATGCATGGATAAGGATGCCGCCCAGCGGATGATCGAGGAGGTGCAGGCATGAATTTCGCAGATAAGAAAACGGTCGAGAAGCTGAGAAAAGAGTTCCCGGTCGGATGTCGGATCGTCCTCGATGAGATGGATGACAGGCAGGCACCGACCATCGGAACGCAGGAACCTGCAACGGGTCGATGATGCCGGAAACATTTTAGTGAGCTGGGATACCGGAAGCCATCTAAACGTTGCCTACGGCGCGGACAGTTGCCACCGTGTGGCAACGGATGCCGAGGTCAAGGTGTCGCTCGACCGCCTTGGTAAAACGCGACAGACCGGCCCGCGTTGCCCCAGGTGCGGAGCAAAGCCCGACTGCTACGACCATCAGCAGCAGGCACTCAGCCGAAGGGCGGACATCCAGATCTGCAACCGCTGCGGAACGGAGGAAGCATTAGAGGACATTGCATGGGGCGGACAGCAGAAGATGCATCTTGCAGACTGGGCAATCGTGAAAGGGGGCTGGGTCGAATGAAAGTTCTTCTGATCAAACCGATGGAGCATCCGCAGGTGGTGGACATTGAAAACTCTCTGAAAGAGTTCTACCGCATCCTCGATTGCGACTGCATCACAGCCACCTACCGTGGGAAGAATGCGCCGCCCTGGTCACCGATGACAACGGGCTGTTCACCGAGAAGTCATTCAGCAGATACATTCCAGAGCTGGAGCAGCCCATCAAGGGAAACTTCTTCATTTGCGGATTGGGCGAGGAAGATT
>ENA-OPZM01000355-OPZM01000355.1-human-gut-metagenome-genome-assembly--contig:-NODE-355-length-20344-cov-2.092200_pt1 | contig 20344 bp, 29 predicted proteins | sample MGYA00242478_ERZ504493 | MGnify/ENA primary metagenome ERZ504493 (study PRJEB26092, sample SAMD00036227) | human gut metagenome | host: Homo sapiens | study: EMG produced TPA metagenomics assembly of... | reverse complement strand
TTAACACAGAGATTATTGATGGATTAGCCGATTTAACACGAGATTATGAAGCGCCATTTTTGTAGGTATCATGCCGATTACAAGCTATAATAATGCTATTTTTCTTCATAATGAAGTTCCTGGTATCCAACTATCAGATGAGTTTTTAGCAAAATTAGAAGCTGTTAAAGATGATAAAGAAACCTGCCAAAAATTGGCTTTGGAAGAAAGTAAACAATTAATTGACCGCGCTTTGGAGCATTTTAAGGGGATTTATCTCATCACACCATTTATGCGCTATGACTTGACAGTTGAGTTGATTGATTACATTCACCAAAAAGTTGAGTTAAAAAATCAAAGAATATCTTAAAAATTGAGAATGGGAAAGCTGGGACGAAAGTGCCCAGCTTTTTTAGCTGCGAGATATGGTGATTGGCCTTTTAAAATCTGAAGATGAGAGCAAAAGTGGAGAAAAATATTTTTTGAGTTGTTTTGGCTAGAAGCGTTATAGCAGTAAATTTTCATCGTTTTTTTGTTATAATAGACACAAATAAATTAAGGTTTAAGGGGAAGAAAGATAGTTTCGATGAAGTACAAATTGGGTAAAATAGTTTAACCAATATTTTATTGCGGAAGAATGGTCAACGAATTTTGTGCCACTTATTTTACCAATGGCTTTTATTTCTCTGTTTCTTTTGTTGCAATATGTGATTGCGTATTTCAATACTAAAGCAGAAGCAGACCGTAGTTTGATTTGTCAATATTTTGGGAATACGTTCTCTGACTTTGTTTATTTCAATTTTTTACCTTATCAGTTCGGGCTGATTTTGCCGGTTTATGGTGTGCTGTTAATGTGGATTTTACTTAATCCCAAATAAGGTCATGTCTCATAGAAAAGGTGCACTATTAATTTTCTGCATTTGGTTGGAGGCTTATCACTTCTGGTGAAATGATTATCGCATAGCCCCGTATTTTTCAGTGGATAATTTGTCTGTGGCTTCTTTCTTAATTTTCATCATTGTAACCAATCTTTTTATGGTGTATATTATTGAAATTGATCACATGATGGATGTCAGCCAAAACCGTGTGATAGGAAATGGTGCAAGCTACTATTTTCAGTTTACCTTCTTATCTTGGTATATTACTGTTTGATGCATTTTTACATCAGCATAATAATAAATCAAGTCATCAAAATACCAATAGGCTTTATGGGGTTGAATTTGGTATGCCAATACTAGGATTGCTTTTAAGTTTCTTGATGCTTCAATCCGCATTTGCTTTAATTGCAATTGCTTGTCTTGTGACACTTATCATGATTTCCTTTAACTTAAAACGAATTTAATGTGAGAGTTTATCAGTTTTTGGGGGTGATAAACTTTTTTATTTTTTAAAATAATGTTTTCACTTGACTTAGAGTTAACTCTAAGGTGTACAATGAAAGCGTTCAGAAAAATTGAAATATCTTGGAGGTTTCGTATGGAATACACAAAATTTGGAAATACAGGTCTTGAAGTGTCAAAATTGTGCCTTGGTTGCATGAGTTTTGGTGATGCTAGTCTTGGTTTTCATTCTGGTTGGCTTTTAGATGAAGAAAAATCACGTATCATCATTAAGAAAGCTTTAGATTTGGGTATTAACTTTTTTTGATACAGCAAATGTTTACGGAAAAGGAACAAGTGAGGAATATCTTGGTCGTGCTATTCGTGATTTTGCGGACCGTGATGAAGTGATTATTGCCACTAAGGTTTTCTTTGGTGATGGTTTACACGAGGGACGAAATACAACTGGTTTGTCACGAAAAGCAATTTTTAGCCAAGTTGAAGCTAGTCTTAAACGTTTAGGAACAGATTATATTGATGTGCTTTACATTCATCGTTGGGATTATAACACACCGATTGAAGAAACTATGTCTGCACTTAATGATTTAGTGCGCTCTGGTAAGGTACATTATCTTGGTGCGTCAGCAATGTATGCTTGGCAGTTCCAAAAGGCGCAGTATGTGGCTGAGAAAAATGGTTGGACAAAATTTTCAGTCATGCAAAATCATTACAATATGCTTTATCGTGAGGACGAACGTGAAATGATTCCGTTTTGTAAAGATTCAGGTGTTGGTTTAGCGCCTTATAGTCCTTTGGCAGCAGGTCGCGTGGTGCGCGATTGGGATGCGGATACTGCACGTAGTAAGACAGATGAAACAGCCAAAATGAAATACGATAGCACTGAAGAACAAGATAAGGCTATCGTAGCGCGAGTGGCAGAAGTTGCAGAAAAATACGGTGTTACTCGTGCTCAAGTTGCTCTTGCTTGGCTATGGCAAAAAGGGATTGACTCACCGATTGTTGGAGTGGCAAAAGAAAAATACTTAGATGATTTCATGGGTGCTTTTGACGTGACTTTGACAGATGACGATATGGCTTATTTGGACGAAAAATATTTACCACATAAAATCGTTGGTGCTTTGTAGGGTGACTTTTAATCTTTGCTTTCGGTTCAAAGCGAAAGGAGAAAGTGATGCCCACATTGAAATGGATAATTTGCTGAAAAATCCTGTCAAGGGGCGTATTTTATCAAGCGAAACGTCAATTAATAGCTGGTTGGCAGATAACGGTCTGATTAGTTAGTTTATTATTATTGAAAAAAATTAAAAAAGTATTTGACTTGGAGTGCACTCTATGGTGTATGATAGCATTACTTGCAAAAATTAGTGAGTTTTTAGCTAATTTTTGAAGATATAAATCAATTTGAGAACAGAATGTTATGAAACTTTTCAATTGATTCTTAGATGAAAGAAGGAGAATTTATGGTATTTGAAACAATTTCATCACCACAAGATTTAAAACAATTATCACGTGAAGATTTGCACCGTGTTGTTGATGAAGCACGACAAGCGCTTCTTGAAAAAACAAGCCAACATGGTGGACACAACGGACCAAACTTTGGTATGGTTGAAATGACAGTTGCTATGCACTATGTCTTTAATTCACCAGTAGATAAATTCATTTTTGACGTGTCACATCAATCATACGTTCATAAAATGTTGACTGGGCGTGCGCAAGCTTTTCTTGACCCAGCGCATTATGATGACGTATCAGGTTACACAAATCCTAAAGAAAGCGAACACGACCTCTTCACAGTAGGTCATACGTCAACATCATTGTCACTTGCTTCTGGTGTGGCTAAAGCGCGTGATTTGAAAGATGAAGCTTATAATGTTGTGGCGGTTATTGGTGATGGTTCTCTTTCAGGTGGTATGGCGTATGAAGGGCTAAACCAAATCGCAACAGAAGGGACAAATACGATTGTCGTTATTAACGATAACGACCAATCAATCGCTGTTAACCCAACTGGCGGTATTTACACAGCACTTCGTGACTTACGCGAAAGCAACGGTCAAGCTGATAATAATCTTTTTAAAGCTCTCGGTTTTGATTATCATTACCTTGACGCAGGAAATGATCTCGACCAATTGATTGCTTTATTTGAAGAAGTCAAAGACGCTAGTCACCCAGTTTGCTACACATTCATACGCAAAAAGGACACGGTGTGTCATTCATGGAAGAAAATCGCGAAGCTTTCCATGCAGGTGGACCATACAATCCTGAAACAGGAGAATATCTTGGTGGTGCAGGTGCTGCTGAAACATACAATAGCATTACAACAGATTTTGTCTTAAATAAAATCAAAAATGACTCAACAGTAGTTGCCGTCAATGCAGGAACACCAATGTTTATGTTGAGCCAAGACCAACGCAAACAAGCAGGTAAACAATTTGTTGATGTGGGTATTGCTGAAGAAGAAGCAGCTACAATGTCAGCTGGGCTTGCTAAAAACGGTGCAAAACCAGTCTGGTATGTTGCCTCTACATTTATGCAACGTACTTATGACCAATGGTCACATGACATCGCTTTGAATAATTTGCCAGTAACAGCTCTTGTTTACATGGCGTCTGTTAGCTCTTTGAACGACGAAAGTCACCTCGGTTTCTTTGATATTCCATTCTTAGCTCACATTCCAAACGTGGTTTACATGGCACCAACAAGTAAGGAAGAACATCTTGCCATGCTTGATTGGGCAATTGAGCAAAAAGAACACCCAGTAGCTATCCGCATCCCCAGTTGGTCCACTTCGTGAAACTGGTATTGCAGACACAACGGATTACTCGATTCTTAATAAGAACCAAGTGACTCAAAAAGGTAGTCAAGTAGCGCTCTTTGGTCTTGGTAATTTCTACGGATTGGCAGAGGAAGTTGCTAAAGAATTGGCTGACAAACATGGTATTACAGCGACAATTGTTAATCCAAAATTCATCACAGGATTGGACGAAGAATTGCTTGATAGTTTAGAAGCTGAGCACCAAGTCGTGGTTACTTTGGAAGACGGTATTTTAGAAGGTGGCTACGGTCAAATGATTGCAAGTTACCTTGGTGATACGGAAGTTAAAGTCCAAAATTACGGTGTTGAAAAAGCCTTCCATGACCGCTACAATGCGCAAGAATTGTTAGCAGAAAATGGCATTACTGTCGAAAATATCGTTAACAACGTTTTAAAAAATTTGGCAGAATAAAAACTTTTCAGTGTAAGTAACAGTCAACATGATAAAAGGCAAAACTTGCCTTCCAAGAAGCTGAGACCAAGTGCTCAGTTTCTTTGTTTATGCAGTTACAAATCTGTAAGACGCAGTGGTTTGGACTTTAACAATTCAGAAATAGATTGTTAAAGGTCGCTGTCAAGGCATATTAAAACAGCGCTTGTCACCTTTGGTTAATTTAGATTTCCCATGCTCAATTGATTAGGCACTTTTTAATATTTGCTTTGTAAGCTAGATTTCCAACCTCAAACAATCAATTACTGGGGTCTAATACGCTGATAATCGGCACTCTTTTGGGTGCTGATTTTTATTTTTGACAACAGTTATCAGTCTCTTTTTTTATTAAAAATTTGTTATACTGGAAGGTGAATTTGCGAAAGGATTGACAGATTTGACAAAACAAGAAAACGCAAGATTAGAAAAAAAGCGAGAAGTCATCGTCGGCAGAAAAAAGTTCCTAAATGGGCTTTATATGGCATGAGTTTGTTGGCGGTTTTAGCTTGTGTCACCCTAGTGATTTTTACTTATCAAGCGCAAGAAGCAGATAATACGGCAACTGCTGACACCACAAGTCCTACTACAATACCTGACCAAATAACGATAAATTTTATTGAAAGTATTGGCGAAGCCGCACGGCAAATTGCTGCGCAAAATGACCTTTATGCTTCGGTGATGATTGCGCAAGCGATTCTAGAGTCAAACAGCGGTCAATCAGCTCTTAGTCAAGCACCTAATTATAACTTTTTTTGGCATAAAAGGGGACTACAATGGGCAATCAGTCACGATGAAAACGTGGGAAGATGACGGAAGTGGTAATGCTTATACCATTGATGCCCAATTTCGCTCGTATAGTAGCCAAGCAGAGTCATTGGAAGACTATGCCCAATTTCTCCAAAAAGATATTTATGCTGGTGTGCATAAATCAAACACAACTTCCTACAAGGATGCAACCAAAGCTCTTACAGGTACCTATGCTACGGACACTTCATATGGGACAAAACTTAATCGACTGATTGAACAATACGGACTTACTGTTTATGATAGTTGGTGAGTGTGACTTTTTGTATTTTTCGATAAAAATAATGTTCAGTATTATTTCAAACTTCAAAGAAAAAATGTGCAAAATATAGGCTATTTATGCTATAATGAATGGTGATATACAAAATAGGAGACCAGTATGGAATTAGTACGCGAAAAAGAATTTGTAAACCAGTACCATTATGATGCAAGAAATCTCGAATGGGAAAAGAAAAATGGTACACCAAAGACTAATTTTGAAGTGACGTTTCAGTTAGTAAGAAAAGATACAGAAAACAACCAAACGATGATTGTATCAGTATTACAATTTACGGTTGTTAAAAAAGAATTCGTTATTAGTGGTGTTGTTTCACAAATGGTTCACATTAAAAAGCGTATTGTTAACGAACCAAGTGAATTCACCAAAGAAGAAGTTGAAAATTTAGCCGCACCGCTATTAGATGTTGTACAACGTCTAACATATGAAGTAACCGAAATTGCCCTGGACCGTCCAGGGATTAAATTGGAGTTTAGAAACTAATGAAATTAGCAGTTATTACAGATACAACCGCAGTTTTGTCAGATGACATCAAACAAAAAGAGAACCTTCACATTTTGGATATTCCAATCATGATTGGTGAGATTAGCTACCTTGAAGGTAAGGATTTGAGCTTAGATGATTTTTTATAAGAAAATGGCAATGTCGCCTGTTCTTCCAAAAACAAGCCAACCAAGTTTGGCAAAATTAGACGAGATTTTGTCACAGTTGTCTTCAGAAGGTTATACACACGTTATCGGTTTATTCTTATCTTCAGGAATTTCAGGATTTTGGCAAAATATTCAATTTCTAGCTGACGATTATCCCGAATTAACCATTGCTTTCCCAGATAGCAAAATTACATCCGCACCTCTTGGTAGCATGGTAAGAAACACATTGAATTGGGCAGAAGCTGGTGTGGATTTTGATGATATTTTAGCTAAATTGCAACAGCAAATTGACGGAACAAGTGCTTTTATCATGGTTGATGACTTGAATCACTTGGTAAAAGGTGGGCGTTTATCAAATGGCTCCGCACTTATCGGAAATTTACTTAGTATCAAGCCAATTCTTTATTTTAATGAGAAATGTGTTATTGAAGTTTCGAAAAAAGTGAGAACTGAGAAAAAAGCTATCAAGCGTTTTGTTGACGTTTTGTCTGAAGTGACTGTTAACGGTGATTACGAAGTTTCATCATTCATTCACGAGCTGAAGAAAAAGCGCAACAGTTTTATCAGACTTTAGCTGACAGAGGTCAGGCTGAAAATCTTAAAATTGTCACATTTGATGGCGTTATTGCTACTCATTTAGGGGAAGGCGCAGTTGCATTTGGTTTCACACCAATTGTTTAAGTGTTAGAGAGGAAAAAACATGAGTATTAAAGTTATCATTGCAGGTTTTAAAGGACGAATGGGCTCAGCAGCAGTTAATATGGTTAAGGGAGATGACGAATTAGCCTTAGCCGCATTACTTGACCCATTTGCGACAGAATCAGACGTGGACGGTGTTCCAGTATTTACAGACAAATCACAATTAGTTGGGTTTGATGCAGATGTTTGGGTTGATTTTACTATGCCAGCAGTTGCTTATGAAAATACCCGCTTTGCTTTGGAAAATGGCTTCGCTCCCGTTGTTGGAACGACAGGATTTTCAGAAGATGAAATCGCTGAATTAATCGCTCTTTCTGAAGAAAAGAAAACAGGTGGTTTGATTGCTCCAAACTTTGCAATTGGTGCTATTTTACTCATGGAATTTGCCGCTAAGGCTGCCAAATATTTTCCGGACCTTGAAATCATTGAACTACATCATGACAATAAGAAAGATGCTCCTTCAGGTACAGCTGTGAAAACAGCGGAATTGATTCGTGAAGTTCGTCAACCTAAAAAACAAGGGGCTGCAGATGAAGTTGAAACGTTAAAAGGAGCGCGTGGAGCTGATTTTGATGGTATGCGTATCCATAGTGTTCGTTTACCTGGATTGGTTGCGCACCAAGAAGTCATCTTCGGTGCCCAAGGTGAGGGATTAACACTTCGTCATGATTCTTATGATCGTATTTCGTTTATGAGTGGTGTTAATATTGGAATTAAAGCAGTTGTCAAACGAGATAAACTCGTTTATGGTTTGGAAAAATTACTATGAAATTAAACAATCTGCCTTCTGAATTTCAGGAGGCTTTACCAATCTTGAAAAAAATTCGCGAAGCTGGCTACGAAGCTTATTTTGTCGGTGGTAGCGTTCGTGATGTTTTACTAAATCGTCCGATTCACGACGTTGATATTGCAACAAGTTCTTATCCAGAAGAGACAAAGAGCATTTTTCATCGTACGGTTGATGTTGGGATTGAGCATGGCACAGTTCTTGTTTTAGAAGAAGGTGGCGAGTATGAAATCACTACTTTCCGTACAGAAGATGTTTACGTGGATTACCGCAGACCTAGCAGCGTGTCATTTGTTCGTTCTCTAGAGGAAGATTTGAAACGCCGTGATTTTACAGTCAATGCTTTTGCACTTGATGAGACAGGTTTAATTATTGATAAATTCAACGGTTTGGCAGATTTGGAAGCTAAGTTATTACGTGCGGTGGGAAATCCTGCGGAGCGTTTTAACGAAGATGCGCTGCGTATTATGCGCGGTTTCCGCTTTGCGGCTAGTCTTGATTTTGATATTGAACCTGATACGTTTACTGCTATGGCAGCACATGCGCCCTTACTTGAAAAAATTTCGGTAGAGCGCTCTTTTATTGAATTTGATAAATTATTGATGGCACCTTTCTGGCGTAAAGGGATTAAAGCCATGATTACTAGTCAAGCTCAAAAATATTTACCATATCTTGAGAATGCTCATGACAATTTACAGCAATTACTTGACGATTTGGCTTGTAATTATCACTTTAAAACGTCTGAACAAGCTTGGGCAGCTTTGCTATTAGCTTTAGATGTCAAAGACGTTCGTGTCTTTTTGAAAGCATGGAAAACATCAAGTCAATTTCAAAAAGATGTCGAACAGATTGTGGCGATTTACCGTTTCCGTCTAGAAAATGAGCTTGATAAGATGGAAATGTACCGTTATGGCAGTTGTTTGATTGAACAAGCAGAAGATTTGCGTGCTGGTTATGGTTTGCCAGTTGATTTTAAACGTATTGAGCGTTAGATAAAGAATTAACCATTCATGATAAACACGAAATTGTTATCAATGGCGGAGTTTTAATCAAAGAATTACAATACAAACCTGGTCCAGAATTAGGGCAGGTATTAAAAGAAATCGAGGAAAAAATTGTTCTTGGTGAGCTTGCCAATGACAAAGAAGCTATTTTTGACTTTATTAGAAAGGAAAACAAATGAAGTGATTTTATCGTAGAACACTTAACAAAATCAGTCGGTGATAAGACTGTTTTTCGTGATATTTCCTTTATTATTCATGATTTTGACCGCATTGGGATTATTGGTGTCAATGGAACGGGGAAAACAACGCTCCTTGATGTCATTTCTGGTCGTCTTGGCTTTGATGGCGATGTGTCGCCGTTTGCAGCTAAGAACGGTTATAAAATTGCTTATTTGACCCAAGAGCCTGAATTTGATGATGATAAAACTATTTTGGATACAGTTTTGTCGTCTGATTTGCGTGAGATGACTTTGATTAAGACCTATGAGACCTTGATGGCTGATTACAACGAAGCCAATCAATCTAAACTTGAAAAAGTCATGGCAGAGATGGATTCGCTTGATGCTTGGGCGATTGAGAGTGAAGTCAAAACTGTTCTTACGAAGCTAGGTTTGGACGACTTGTCACAAAAAGTTGGTGCTTTGTCTGGTGGACTTCGTCGTCGTGTTCAGTTGGCGCAAGTTTTGTTAAATGATGCAGACTTGTTATTATTGGACGAGCCAACCAACCACTTGGATATTGATACCATTGCTTGGTTGACGAATTTCCTAAAAAATTCTAAGAAAACGGTACTTTTCATCACCCACGACCGTTATTTCTTGGATAATGTGGCAACGCGTATTTTTGAATTGGCTAATAGTCAATTGACTGAATATCAAGGAAATTATCAAGATTATGTGCGTTTGCGTGCGGAGAAAGATGAGCGTGATGCTGCAACGCTTCACAAGAAAAAACAACTTTACAAGCAAGAATTAGCTGGATGCGTACGCAACCACAAGCGCGTGCGACAAAACAGCAAGCTCGTATCAATCGTTTCAACGAGTTGAAGACTGATTTGTCAGGAGCGACACAATCAACAGAGCTTGAGATTAATTTTGAAACAAGCCGAATCGGTAAAAAAAGTTATCAATTTTGAGAATGTTTCCTTTGCTTATCCTGATAAACAGATTTTGACTGACTTTAACTTTTTGGTGCAAAATAAAGACCGAATCGGAATTGTTGGTGATAACGGTGTCGGAAAATCAACGCTTCTTAATTTGATAAATGGTGATTTGCAGCCGACAATTGGGAATCTTGAAATTGGTGAAACGGTTCGTATTGGCTATTTCTCACAATTGACAAAAGACATGGATGAAATAAACGTGTCATCAATTATTTGCAAGAAGTAGCAGATGAGGTCAAAACAAGCGTTGGAACAACAAGTGTCACAGATTTGTTAGAACAATTCTTATTCCCACGTTCAACACATGGCACATTGATTTCAAAATTATCTGGTGGTGAGAAAAAACGCCTTTACTTGTTGAAAATTTTGATTGAAAAACCAAATGTGCTTCTTCTTGACGAACCAACCAATGACCTTGATATTGCAACCTTGACAGTTATAGAAAGTTTCTTGCAAACATTCTCAGGACCAGTTATCACGGTTAGTCACGACCGTTATTTCCTTGACAAAGTGACTAATAAAATCTTGGCGTTTGAAAATGGTCATGTTCGTGAATTCTTCGGAAATTATACGGATTATCTTGATGAAAAAGCGTTTGAAGAAAATGCCGTAGCGGAACAAGCTAAAAAAGCGTTCTCACAAAAGACTGAGAAGGAAAAAACGAAGAAAAAACGCATGTCTTACTTTGAAAAACAAGAGTGGGAAGTCATTGAAGATGAGATTGCCAAATTTGAAGAGGATATCGACACTATTGAAGCGCAAATGCAGGAAAATGCCAGTGATTATGGCAAACTAGCAGAGCTTCAACGTTCATTAGACAAAGCTAATGAAACCCTACTTGAAAAATATGAAAGATATGATTATTTGAGTAACTTAGCTGAATAAGCCCAGTCACTCTTTCTTGCAGAAAGAAGGTATTTCGTTACTTAAAAATAGAGAAACAGATTAGAAGGGAAAGTTACTATGAAACTAGTTTGGACTTATTTGAAAAAATATCCCAAATGGCTCATTTTGGATGTGTTAGGAGCTTTTACATTTGTCGTGGTTAATCTTGGTTTGCCAACAGCACTAGCTCGTATGATTGACCAAGGGATAACAACTGGAAATAAAGATAAGGTTTATTTCTGGGCAATTGTCATGTTTATCGTGATTATTGTTGGAGCGATTGGTCGTGTTACTCTGGCTTATGCGGCAGGAAAAATCACAACTAATATGATTAAAGACATGCGTAATGACATGTATGATAAATTGCAGGAATACTCACACCATGAATACGAACAAATTGGTGTGTCATCACTTGTCACTCGCATGACAAGCGATGCTTTTATTCTTATGCAATTTGCTGAACAATCTTTGCGTATGGGGGTTGTGACACCGCTCATGATTATTTTTAGTGTTGTCATGATTTTGGTAACAAGTCCGTCTTTAGCATGGATTGTTGCGGTGGCTATTCCCTTTTTGGTACTTGTGGTTTATTACGTCGCGACACATACACGGCCTCTATCTGAAAAACAACAAGGCACTCTTGATAAAATTAACCAATATGTTCGTGAAAATTTGACTGGTTTACGTGTCATTCGCGCCTTTGCCAGAGAAGATTTTCAAGAAGAAACGCTTTGATAGTAAAAACGAAGAATATAAAGGCATTTCAAGTCGGCTGTTCAAGCTAACTGGTTTAACAGAGCCATCATTTGTCTTTATCATCATCTCAATGATTGTTGCCATTGTTTGGTTTGCCTTGAATCCGCTCTCAAGAGGTGATTTGCAGATTGGTAATTTGGTTGCTTTTATTGACTATGGCTTCCATGCGCTCTTTTCATTCTTACTTTTTGCCAATCTCTTTACCATGTATCCTCGTGTTGTTGTCTCAAGCGAGCGTATTTCAGAAGTTATGGCAATGCCAATTTCAATTACTCCTAATGAAAATGGTGTGACTGAGACTGAAACAAAAGGTTATTTGGAATTTGACAAGGTGACTTTTGCTTACCCTGGTGAGACAGAAAGTCCAGTTTTAAAAGACATTTCCTTTAAAGCCAAGCCTGGGGAAACTATTGCCTTTATCGGTTCAACAGGTTCTGGGAAATCTTCTCTGGTTAATCTGATTCCACGTTTTTACGATGTCACACTTGGTAAAATTTTGGTTGACGGTGTTGATGTTAGAGACTATCAATTGAAAGCTCTACGTCAGAAGATTGGTTTTATTCCTCAAAAAGCGCTTTTGTTTACGGGAACTATTGCCGAAAATCTAAAATACGGTAAAACGGATGCAACAGTTGATGAATTGCAAGAAGCAGCAGATGTTGCACAAGCTAAGGAATTTATCGAAAGCCGTGATGAGCGTTACCAAACACATTTGGCAGAAGGCGGAAGCAATTTATCAGGAGGACAAAAACAACGGTTGTCCATTGCGCGTGCAGTTGTTAAGAAACCTGATATTTATATTTTTGATGATTCTTTCTCGGCTCTTGATTACAAGACGGATGCGCAATTGCGTGCGCGTTTGAAAGAAGTCACTCAAGAAGCAACCGTCCTTATTGTGGCACAACGTGTGGGAACTATCATGGATGCTGATCAAATTATTGTACTCGATAAAGGTGAAATTGTGGGACGTGGCACACACGATGAATTGATGCAAACAAACACGATTTATCGTGAAATTGCTAACTCACAATTGAAAAATGCAGATGAGATGAAAGGAGAATAACAATGTCAAAACGCAATGTTTTTCTACGTTTATGGGATTATCTCCAACAATATAAAGGTGCGCTTTTTCTTGCCATTTTCTTGAAAGTTTTCAGCAGTGTCATGAGTGTATTGGAACCTTTTATTTTAGGGCTTGCCATTACAGAATTGACGGCAAACCTTCTTGACATGGCGCACGGTGTAGCAGGTGCTCATATCAATATTTCTTATATTGCAAATGATTTTAGCTCTTTATTTCTTGCGAGGTTTGGGTTATGAGCTAGGAAGCTATTTGGTCAAACTATTTCATGAACTGACAGCTGTGCAAAAAAGTATTCTATGATTTGCAGCCGAGATTTAAGTGAAAAAATCAATAAAATTCCAGTTTCTTATTTTGACAGTCAACAATTCGGAAATGTCTTGGGGCGTTTTACGTCAGATGTTGAAACAGTTTCAAACGCTTTACAACAAAGCTTTCTTCAGATTATCAACGCCTTCTTAACCATTTTCTTGGTTATTTGCATGGTGCTTTATCTCAATTGGCGTTTGGCTTTGGTGGTTATTTTAATCATTCCAATCACTTATATCAGTGCTCAGTTTATTTTGAAAAAATCTCAACCCTATTTCAAAAAACAAGCTGACGCTCTTGGTGATATGAACGGTTTTATTCAGGAAAATCTAACTGGCTTTAACGTTATCAAACTTTATGGTCGTGAAGAAATTTCAAGTGAAGAATTTCGTGAAATCACTCAAAATTTGCAAGAAGTTGGTTTCAAGGCAAGTTTTATTTCAGGAATTATGATGCCAGTTCTTAGTGCAATTTCTGATATGGCTTACCTGATTGTGGCAGTTTTGGGAGCTTTGCAAGTTCTTTCTGGGAACTTGACGGTTGGTAATATGCAAGCTTTCGTTCAATACGTTTGGCAAGTCAGTCAACCCGTTCAAACCATTACACAGTTGGCAAGTATTCTTCAAAGTGCCAAGTCATCACTTGACCGTATCTTTGAAGTTCTAGATGAACCAGAAGAAGTTGCTGATGTAACAGAGCATTTGACACATGATTTAACAGGTCAAGTTAGCTTTGAAAATGTTTCCTTCCAATACGTGGCAGACAAACCATTGATTCAAAATTTCAATCTTGATGTCAAAACCGGTGAAATGGTGGCGATTGTTGGTCCAACAGGAGCTGGTAAGACAACGCTGATTAATCTTTTAATGCGATTCTACGACGTTACCTCTGGTTCGATTAAAATTGATGGGCATGATATTCGCAACTTGTCACGTCAAGAATATCGAAAACAATTTGGAATGGTCTTGCAAGATGCGTGGCTCTATGAGGCAAGTATCAAGGAAAATCTCCGTTTTGGAAACTTGGATGCGACAGATGAAGAGGTTGTTGAGGCTGCTAAAGCTGCCAATGTTGACCACTTTATTCGCACGCTACCTGGTGGTTACAATATGGAAATGAACCAAGAATCAAGTAACGTATCGCTTGGTCAAAAACAATTGTTAACCATTGCGCGTGCCTTGCTTGCTGACCCTAAAATCTTGATTTTGGACGAAGCAACGTCATCTGTTGACACACGTTTGGAATTATTGATTCAAAAGGCTATGGCTAAATTAATGGAAGGGCGTACAAGCTTTGTCATTGCTCACCGCCTATCAACCATTCAAGAGGCTGATAAGATTTTGGTGCTTAACAATGGTCAAATCATTGAACAAGGCAATCATGAAAGCTTACTAGCTGCTAAAGGTTTCTATTACGATCTTTACAATAGCCAGTTTACTAAAAACAAATAAGCTATCTTGGTGATAATTATTAATAAAAAACAGGATTTTATTTTAAGCAAGTCCTGTTTTCTTATTCTTGCATTTTTTAGTCATTGAATATCTGTTGCAAAGATGATATGATAGTAATGTTAATAATAACGATGTTTGGGAAAAGCCATCGCTAAAAAAAACCAGCCTAATGACTGAATTAGCGCCCTTGTGGATTCCCATGAGGGCTTTTCTTTTGCCCAAATATCTGAAAAGATATAGAGGAGATAAGATGAAACGTCAATCTGCACTTGTCGTCTTTAGTGGCGGACAAGATTCAACAACTTGCCTGTTTTGGGCTTTGAAACATTACGACCACGTGGAAACTGTCACGTTTAATTATGGTCAACGTCACAGTTTGGAAATTGAAGTAGCCAAACACATCGCTGCCGAACAAGGGGTTAAAAACCATTTGCTAGACATGTCTTTATTAGGACAATTAACTGAAAATGCCTTGACTCGTGATATTGTAATCGAAAATCCAGACGATGATTTGCCAAATACTTTTGTTGATGGTCGAAATCATTTGTTTTTATCGTTTGCAGCTGTGCTGGCGAAGCGTCTTGGTATCACAGACATTATTACTGGCGTTTGTGAAACGGACTTTTCAGGTTATCCAGACTGTCGTGATGCCTTTGTCAAATCACTCAATGTTACGCTGAATTTGGCAATGGATTATAATTTTGTTATTCAAACACCGCTGATGTGGCTTGATAAGTCAGAAACATGGGAATTAGCTGACCAACTTGGCAAATTTGATTATGTTCGAGAAAATACGCTAACGTGCTACAACGGCATTAAAGGAAGTGGTTGCGGTGAATGTCCTGCTTGCAAGCTTCGTCAGGCAGGTCTTGAAAAATACCTTGCAAAGAAAGGGCAAGCCTAATGTTTGAAATACCAAAAGAGCTAAAAGTCCCAACTGGTGAATCCTTGGTTTATTGCCCACGTCGTGTCATGGTTTCAAAAGAATTCACCTTTGATGCGGCACACCATTTGTTCAATTATGATGGTAAATGTAAGGCTTTGCATGGGCATACTTATCGTTTGCAAATTGCGGTTTCTGGACTGCTTGATGACCGTGGTATGGCAGTTGATTTTGGCGACCTCAAACAGATTTACAAAAACATTTGGAACCAAGTTTAGACCACCATTACCTTAATGAAAGCCTGCCCTACATGAACACTACAGCAGAAAATATGGTTTACTGGATTTTTAAGCAAGTCGCGCAGTATTTGCCAAAAGAACGTGAGATTCGTGTAGAATATGTCCGCTTGTATGAAACGCCGACATCATTTGCGGAATTTAGGAGGGAGTGGGAGCTTGATGACTAAACGTCAGTTAACCCTTCCGATTCTTGAAATTTTTGGTCCAACTTTTCAAGGCGAGGGCAGAGCAATTGGGCAAAAGACCATGTTTGTGAGAACGGGTGGCTGTGACTATCATTGCGATTGGTGCGATTCTGCTTTTACTTGGGATGGCTCGGAAAAGCCTAAGCGAATGACTACTGATGAAGTGATTGAGCAGCTTGACCAATTGGGAACGTACGATTATGTGACTTTATCAGGTGGCAATCCATGTTTATTGGCGAATAATATGGCAGAGCTTGTTGCCAAATTAAAGGCACGTGGGGTGACCTTAGCTATTGAAACGCAAGGCTCGCGCTGGCAAACGTGGCTAAAGGACATTGACCAAGTAACGCTTAGTCCCAAGCCACCGTCAAGTAAGATGACGGTTAATTTTGAAACGCTTGATTTTATTGTTTCGCAATTGAAAAAAGACCAAATCACCTTTAAAGTTCCAGTTTTTGATGATGCTGATTTGGTATTTGCTAAAATGATTCAAAAACGTTATCAACCTGATGTTTTGTATTTATCAGCTGGTAATCCAGAACCGCACGCCAACGGCAATATCGTGGAACACCAGCTCGAGCGTTTGCGACAACTATGGGAGACAGTAGCAACTGACCCAGAATGGCAAAGCGTGCGCGTGTTGCCACAATTACACACGCTTTTATATGACAACCAACGCGGTGTTTAAAAGGAGAATGAGATGACTAGAACAGATGAAATGAAAGATTTGACCCTTTTGGGAAATCAAAAGACGACTTACACTTACGATTACGACCCAAGTATTCTGGAATCATTTGATAATCGTCATGTTGACAATGATTACTTTATCAAATTCAATTGTCCAGAGTTTACATCACTTTGTCCGATTACTGGGCAACCAGATTTTGCAACGATTTATATTTCTTATATCCCAGATAAACTTTGCGTGGAATCAAAATCATTGAAACTTTACCTTTTCAGCTACCGTAATCACGGTGATTTTCACGAAAATTGTATTAATACGATTGGTAAAGATTTGGTTGACTTGCTTCAGCCACGCTTTCTTGAAGTCTGGGGAAAATTTACACCACGTGGTGGCTTATCAATTGACCCATATTTTAATTATGGAGAGCCAAATACCAAGTATGAAAAAATGGCAGATTATCGCCTAATAAATCACGACTTGTACCCAGAAAACATTGATAATCGTTAATTGAGAACTAAAAAAGAACTTCGTTCAAAAAAACGAAGTTCTTTTTATAGTCATAGTTAAATACGGAATGAAAAGGCGATTCCTGACCCCCCAACTGCCATTAAAAGTAATCCTGTTAGACGCCCAATAAAAATAGCTGAAAGTGCAGGATTGAGCAGGAGGAAGAGTCCTAAAAGAATGGCAAGGACCGCAGAGCCTAGGAAACGATTAGCGTCATAAAACCCTGCTTTACGCATTTGGAAACCACCAATTAAACGAAGGATGCCGCTAATAAGAATCCAATAAGCAGCAATCGTGATAACAGCACTCGATAAAGACATGGCTGAGCTTGATAGAAGAATAATTCCAAAAATAATAGATAAAATACTTTGCAACAAATACCAAAATGATCGCTCGACACTATTGGTATACATCAAAAGGCTGGTGATTCCAGACATGAAAACTAATAAAGCGATTATCCAACCAATCATTGCAGTCGTGGTAAAAGGATGCACAAAAAGAAAAATACCGATAAGTAGTGCTAGAATACCTGACCATAGTGATAAACGTTTCATAATATACCTCCTAATAATATACCATTATATTACCATATTTTTCGTGAAAAGGAGAACATAAAGTCCGCCAGAATGACGAAATCTAGCCCTCAACTTCACAAACGATGTTATATTTTATGACATAAAAACGGAATTTTTTCAAAAAAAGTACGGTAAATACTTGACATAAATTTTCAGAAAATTTATAATATTCCTTGTAGTCTATTGATTACAAGATTTATAATCTGATTTTCGGAGGAAATATATATGACAACAGGTAAAGAGTATGTAGCTGGTGTCTTTGATAAAGTCAAAGCGCAAAATGCTCATGAACCAGAGTTTTTACAAGCAGTAGAAGAAGTATTTGAGTCACTTGTTCCAGTGTTTGATAAATATCCAAAATACATTGAAGAAAATCTTCTCGAACGTTTGGTTGAACCAGAACGTATCGTTTCTTTCCGTGTTCCTTGGGTTGATGACAAAGGTCAAGTTCAAGTAAACCGCGGTTTCCGCGTACAATTCTCATCTGCTATTGGACCTTACAAAGGTGGTCTTCGTTTCCACCCATCAGTAAACCAATCAATCATCAAATTCCTTGGTTTCGAACAAATCTTTAAAAACTCATTGACTGGTCAACCTATCGGTGGTGGTAAAGGTGGTTCAAACTTTGATCCTAAAGGTAAATCAGACAACGAAATTATGCGTTTCTGCCAAAGCTTTATGACAGAGTTGAGCAAACACATTGGTGCGGATACTGATGTTCCTGCTGGTGATATCGGTGTTGGTGGGCGTGAAATCGGCTACCTTTACGGTCAATACAAACGCCTCCGCAATGAATACACAGGTGTTCTTACTGGTAAGGGACTTACTTACGGTGGTTCTCTTGCTCGTACAGAAGCAACTGGTTACGGTGCTGTTTACTTTGCAGAACAAATGCTTAAAGCTCGTGGTGAAGATTTTTCCGGTAAAGTCGCTCTTGTTTCGGGCTCAGGTAACGTAGCGATTTACGCTACTGAAAAACTTCAATCTCTTGGTGCTAAAGTTGTTGCTGTTTCAGATTCATCTGGTTATGTTTATGATCCAGAAGGTATTGATGTCCCTCTTCTTAAACAATTGAAAGAAGTTGAACGTGCACGTATTGTCAAATACGCTGACGCTCGTCCAAGTGCAACATTTACACCTGCTGGTGAAGGCTCAATCTGGTCAATCAAAGCTGACCTTGCATTCCCATGTGCTACACAAAATGAAATTAACGAGGAAGATGCGAAAGCTCTTGTAGCTAACGGTGTTATTGCTGTTACAGAAGGTGCAAATATGCCTTCTACACTTGAAGCTATCGAAGTTTTCCAAAAAGCTGGCGTTTCATTTGGTCCTGCCAAAGCTGCAAATGCTGGTGGTGTAGCGGTATCAGCTCTTGAAATGGCTCAAAATAGCCAACGTACACCTTGGTCATTCGAAGAAGTAGATGCTAAACTTTATGACATCATGAAAGGTATCTACGATAATTCTGCAGCAGCAGCTAAAGAATTTGGTGCTGAAGGTAACCTTGTTGTCGGTGCCAATGTTGCTGGATTCCTTAAAGTTGCAGAAGCAATGTCAGCACAAGGTATCGTTTAAAATCTTGTCTTTCACAAGACTGTTGTATAACTCTTAATGACTTAATCAACAATCTTTTATAATCTTTAATTACATTCTCTAATATCAAATAACCGAAAATGAGTCCACGAAGTGTGGGCTCTTTTGGTTGGTATCGTTGCAACTCATTTTCTTTGAGAATTAGTTATTCTCAATTTTGTTGGTGCAATAAAATCTTGTGACAAATGTGAGAAAGCGCATGGTAGCAAGGTTTTATTTATTTTGTTATAATGTTTTTAGCGAAAGCGAGGGCTTGATATGGTTATAGTGAGAAATGCTTTGGCTAGTGATGCTGGGGCTATTTTGGCATTTTGCCAGCAGATTGGTTCAGAAACAGATAACTTGTCTTATGGAGAAGAAGGGGTGTCTGTTTCTGTTGCAGATGAGGGAATCTTATTAAGTGAGATTCAAAAATCTAAGACATCACATTTCTTAGTAGCCGAAGAAGCTGGTGAGATAGTAGGAACGTGTAATTGTAGTGCTTTTCGTAAAAAACGATTGGCGCATCGTGCAGAAATTGGTATCGCGGTGAAAAAGCTACTGGAATCAAGAAATTGGGCGTCAGCTATTAACGCGATTGATTGCAGCAGCGCAGCAATCAGGCTTAAAAGTCTTCTCACTTGAAGTTCGGTCTGATAACGACCGAGCGATTCATCTTTATGACAGTCTTGGTTTTCAAAAGATTGGAACGTTTAAGCACTTTATGGAAATTGATGACCAAGCTATTGATTTTGATATTATGGAATTACTATTGGAGAAAAAATGATTAAACAGATTGTAAGAGACACCTTTTTCTTGGCGCAAAAGTCAGAAGAAGCAACAAAAGAAGATTTGTATTTGGCACAAGACTTGCAAGATACTTTAGTGGCAAACCGTGATAATTGTGTCGGCATGGCTGCTAATATGATTGGCGTTAAAAAGCGAGCAATTATTGTTAATATGGGAGTAGCAGATTTGGTGATGTTCAATCCAGTTTTGCTTAACAAATCACTTCCATTTGACACGAAAGAGTCTTGTTTATCATTGACAGGAGCACGACCAACACGTCGTTACCAGAAAATTGAAGTGGCTTTTTTTAGACAAAAATTGGAGCCAACAAACCTTAACCTTGACAGGGTTGCCAGCACAAATTTGCCAACACGAATTAGATCATTTGGAAGGTGTTATCATTTGATTTTCAAAAAAAACAAA
>ENA-OPZM01000354-OPZM01000354.1-human-gut-metagenome-genome-assembly--contig:-NODE-354-length-20355-cov-4.230225_pt1 | contig 20355 bp, 26 predicted proteins | sample MGYA00242478_ERZ504493 | MGnify/ENA primary metagenome ERZ504493 (study PRJEB26092, sample SAMD00036227) | human gut metagenome | host: Homo sapiens | study: EMG produced TPA metagenomics assembly of... | reverse complement strand
CTATGAAGCCGGAATTGAAGTGACTTCACTTCCGGGTCCTGCTGCCTGCATCACTGCTCTGACTTTGTCAGGCCTGCATACCAGGCGTTTTTGCTTTCGAGGCTTTTCTTCCGGCGGATAAGAAAGAACGAAAAACAATCCTGGAGGAGCTTTCCTGTGAAACCAGGACTATTATCCTGTATGAGGCGCCTCACAGGCTTGTAAGGACCTTGGTGAGCTCAGAGAGGCGCTTGGCAACCGCCGGATGATCTTTGCAGAGAGCTGACCAAGAAGCATGAAACGGCATTCCGGACTACGATCGATGATCTGATGGATTTTTATAAAGATGAGAAGCCGTTGGGTGAGTGTGTTCTCGTGATCGAGGGCAGGAGCCGCAGTGAGATGGAGGCGGAGAAGCGTGCTTCCTGGGAGGAGATTTCCATTGCGGAGCATGTGGCGATGTATGAGCAGCAGGGGAATTCCAGGAAGGATGCCATGAAGCTTGCTGCCAAGGATCGTGGTGTTTCCAAGCGGGATATTTATAAGGCGCTTCTGGATGGAGAAGGTTCTGCTGAATGATCAGGTGTAAATTGCGGTATGGATCGTAATAACGTGATCGTGGATGATTGAATAAGCTGCATACTGTGACCAAGGATTTTTTTGGGAGCGTATGTGGCTTTTTTTTATAGTAATAAAAAGATTACTGTTCACTGGCATCGCGAAGCGTGTTACTGAGAACGGAGTGAACAGTAATATAAAAAGTACTGTACGGATTTTGTCGAAATGATTTGCTTGCAGTACAGACCATATTGTGGTAAGCTGATCTTATCAAAAATAAAAAGCAGTTCCGGGATTCTATGGAAATGCTGTAAAAGCATATTTTCTAAAAATAATCTTATTTTTCTATTACATTTCATATATCAGGCAGATTGCCTGTCATCTCAGAAAATTCATGCTTTTTCCATTTTTCAGCAGGAGTTTTCAGATGAGGCTCCTTGAGATCAAAATAGAGGAGTCGTGTATGATCGTAAACAAAAACAGAACAAACAGCTCTAATCTGCGGCAGTGGCATCCTGCATTTTTTGCTGATATCCAGATAGAACTGGAGTCAGAAAAGGAGAATCTGATTTTTGAGAATGAGCATCAGCTTGGGACGAAACCAATGGAGATCGATGCGCTTGTGATCAAAAAGAAGACCGATATCCCCATTAATAAAAACATCGGAAGGATCTTCCGGAAATATAATATCATTGAGTATAAGAGTCCGACGGATTATATAAGCATCAATGATTTTTATAAGGTGTGCGGATATGCATTTTTTTATAAAGCAGATACGGTAACTGAGGATGAAATCCCAATTGAGGAGATTACGATCTCTTTGGTAAGCAGGGCATATCCCCGGAAGATGCTCCGGCATTTGAGGGAGTTTTGGAAATGCCGGATAAAAAAGATAGAAGAGGGAATTTATTACGTAACAGGGTCTAAGATCCCAATCCAGGTTATTGTAACGGAGCAGTTGTCGAAGAAGAAAAATCTGTGGCTGAGAAGTCTGACTGATAGAATAAAAGATAAGGAAGATATGAAACGACTTCTCAATGAATACAGAGAAAAGCAGAAAAATCCTTTGTACGAATCAGTCATGCAGATGATCGTAAGGGCTAATGAAGAAAAATTCAGGGAGGCGGATTGTATGTGTGAAGCATTAAATCGGATCATACAGGATCAGATTGAGGAAAAGATAAGAAAAAGTTTACAGGCTGGCTATGATGAAGGTTATGGAATTGGAATGCAGGATGGAATAAAGGATGGGATGCAGCAGGGAATGCAGCAGGGAATACAGCAGGGGATACAGCAGGGGATACAGCAGGGGATGCAACAGGGGATGCAACAGGGAGAACATAGTATTAATAGTTTGATCCTCTGTCTTGCTGAACTGGGCAGGACGTCTGATATTATAAAATCGGCATCAGATCCGGAATACCAGAAGAAATTGTTAAAAGAATTTGGGCTTTTACTGGAGTAGCTGAATATTCCATATATTTTAAGCGCATATTGTGCTATGTAATTTGAAATTGCATTTAATAAGATACTTTTTTGCCTGTATTTCCTATGATTTTGCGTGGAAATACAGGCTTTTTTGTGCTATAATAAACTCTGTATTCGTATGTAAAAAATATTTATTTTACAGGTATAAATGACACTTCCGGAGCGGGTTTGAGAATTGCTTTCTGCAAAATGAAAATACAGTATTTTCTGAAATTAACAGATCAGTTTTTCTTGCTCAGGATTTGATGTAATAATTTCTGAAGCTGCTATGGTTCTGCAGAAATGAATTTTCAAATACGTCCGGATGACAAGAACAGGAGGAATGACATGGGCGCAGAGAATACAGAATACGGCGCGGATCAGATCCAGATCCTGGAAGGACTGGAAGCCGTACGTAAGAGGCCTGGAATGTATATCGGAAGTACCTCCAGCCGTGGACTTCATCATCTCGTATATGAGATCGTGGATAACGCAGTCGATGAAGCACTGGCTGGTTTTTGTACGGAGATCCATGTAGATATCAATCCGGATAATTCCATTACAGTTACAGATAATGGTCGTGGTATTCCGGTTGGCATCAATCATAAGGCTGGTATTCCGGCAGTTGAGGTTGTATTTACCATTCTTCACGCAGGCGGTAAGTTCGGCGGTGGAGGATATAAGGTTTCCGGTGGTCTTCACGGTGTTGGTGCATCTGTTGTAAATGCACTTTCCGAATGGCTGGAGGTTACCATCTACCGAGAGGGTAAGGAATACAAACAGAGATATGAGCGTGGCAAAACTATGTACCCGCTGAAGGTGGTAGGTGACTGTGATCCGGGGCTTTCCGGTACGAAGGTTTATTTCCTTCCGGACAAGGAGATCTTTGAGGAGACTGTTTATGATTATGATATCCTGAAACAGAGACTTCGTGAGATGGCTTTCCTGACTAAGGGTCTTCGTATCGTACTGGAGGATAAGAGAGAGGGACAGGAGCGAGAGAAGGTATTCCACTATGAGGGTGGTATCCGTGAGTTTGTAAGTTACCTGAACAGAAGCAAGGAGGCTCTTTACCCGGAGATCATTTACTGTGAGGGTGAGAAGGACGGCGTGTCTGTAGAGGTTGCGCTGCAACACAATGACTCCTATACAGAGAACACCTATGGCTTTGTAAACAATATCAATACACCGGAGGGTGGTACACACATTACCGGTTTCCGTAATGCGATCACCAATACATTTAATGATTATGCACGTAAGAACAAGCTTCTTAAGGACAGTGAGCCAAACTTAAGCGGTGATGATATCCGTGAGGGCCTGACTGCGATCGTCAGTGTTAAGATCGAGAATCCGCAGTTTGAGGGTCAGACTAAGCAGAAGCTTGGAAACAGTGAGGCCAGAGGTGCGGTAGACAGTGTTGTAAGTAAACAGCTGGAGATTTTCCTGGAGCAGAATCCTGCAGTTGCCAAGCTACAGTTGAGAAATCTGTTCTTGCACAGAGAGCCAGAGAGGCAGCCAGAAAGGCACGTGACCTTACAAGAAGAAAATCCGCACTGGACAGTATGTCACTTCCGGGAAAGCTTGCAGACTGTTCTGACAAGAATCCGGAGAACTGTGAGATTTATATCGTAGAGGGAGATTCCGCGGGTGGTTCTGCCAAGACAGCGAGAAACCGTGCCACACAGGCGATCCTTCCACTTCGTGGTAAGATCCTGAATGTTGAGAAGGCACGTCTGGATAAAATTTACGGAAACAAAGAGATCAAGCAATGATCACTGCCTTCGGAACCGGAATCCATGAGGATTTTGATATTTCCAAGCTTCGTTATCACAAGATCATCATTATGACCGATGCCGATGTTGACGGTGCACATATCGCAACACTGCTTCTGACTTTCCTGTATCGGTTCATGCCGGAGCTGATCAAGCAGGGATATGTATACCTGGCACAGCCTCCTCTCTATAAAGTGGAGAAGAACAAAAAGGTATGGTATGCATATGACGATAATGAGCTGAACAATATCCTTACCGAGATCGGACGTGACGGAAACAATAAGATCCAGCGTTATAAAGGTCTGGGTGAGATGGATGCCGAGCAGCTTTGGGAGACTACTATGGACTGAGAAGAGAATCCTTCTCCGTGTGACCATGGATGAAGCTGCCACATCTGAGATCGATCTGACATTTACCACTCTTATGGGAGACAAGGTAGAGCCAAGACGTGAATTTATCGAAGAAAATGCAAGATTCGTTAAGAATCTTGATATCTAGGAGAATAAAGAAGAATGGAAGATAATATTTTTGACAAAGTCCACGAAGTGGATCTGGAAAAAACGATGAAGGAATCTTACATCGACTATGCCATGAGTGTTATCGCCTCACGAGCCTTGCCTGATGTAAGAGACGGTCTGAAGCCGGTACAGCGCCGAGTTCTGTACTCTATGATCGAGCTGAATAATGGTCCTGACAAGCCACACAGAAAATGTGCGCGTATTGTCGGTGATACCATGGGTAAATATCATCCGCATGGTGACAGTTCCATCTATGGTGCGCTGGTTAATATGGCTCAGGAATGGTCCACAAGATATCCGCTGGTTGATGGACATGGAACTTGGTTCTGTGGATGGTGACGGTGCGGCTGCCATGCGATATACAGAGGCACGTCTCAGCAAGATATCCATGGAGATGCTTGCTGATATCAACAAGGATACGGTTGATTTTCAGCCGAACTTTGATGAGACAGAGCGTGAACCGGTTGTGCTTCCGGCACGTTTTCCGAACCTTTTGGTAAACGGTACTACAGGTATTGCGGTAGGTATGGCAACCAATATTCCGCCGCATAACCTTCGTGAAACTATCAATGCAGTTGTTAAGATCATTGACAACATTGTGGAAGAAGACAGAGAAACAGCTATGGAGGAGCTTCTTGAGATCGTAAAGGGACCAGACTTCCCTACAGGAGCGACCATCCTCGGAACGAGAGGTATCGAGGAAGCTTACCGTACCGGACGTGGCAAGATCCGTGTCCGTGCGGTGACGAATATCGAACTTTGCCAAACGGTAAATCCCGTATCGTAGTTACCGAGCTCCCGTACCTTGTAAACAAGGCACGTCTGATCGAGAAGATTGCAGAGCTTGTCCGTGATAAAAAGATCGACGGGATCACAGACCTGAACGACCATTCCAGCCGTGAGGGTATGCGAATCTGTATTGATCTTCGTAAGGATGCCAATGCCAACGTGATCTTGAATCTGCTCTACAAGCATACACAGCTGCAGGATACTTTTGGTGTGATCATGCTTTCTCTTGTTCCAAATCATGGAAGCATGGAACCGAAGGTTCTGAATCTGAAAGAGATGCTGGAGTACTATCTGGAGCATCAGGAGAATGTAGTTCGCAGAAGAACACAGTATGATCTTAATAAGGCACAGGAGAGAGCCCATATTTTGGAGGGTCTTCTGAAGGCACTTGATAATATTGACGAAGTGATCCGCATCATCCGTGGTTCCCGCAACGTACAGATCGCCAAGCAGGAGCTGATCGACCGTTTTGAGCTGACAGATGTGCAGGCACAGGCAATCGTGGATATGCGTCTCCGTGCACTGACAGGTCTGGAAAGAGAGAAGCTGGAGGCTGAGTATGCAGAGCTTATGGAGAAGATCCGCAAGTTCCAGGCAATCCTGCTGACCGCAAGCTCCTTCTCAGGGTGATTCGTGAGGAGATTCTTGCCATTGCAGAGAAATACGGCGATGACAGAAAGACTTCCATCGGATACGATGTATATGATATCTCTACAGAGGATCTGATTCCGAGAGAAAATACAGTGATCGCAATGACAAAGCTTGGTTATATCAAGCGTATGACCGTTGACAACTTCCGTAGCCAGAACCGTGGCGGCAGAGGAATCAAGGGTATGCAGACTATTGAGGATGACTATATCGAAGAGCTTCTGATGACGACAACGCACCATTATCTCATGTTCTTTACTAATACAGGACGTGTATACAGACTGAAGGCATATGAGATCCCGGAGGCCGGTCGTACAGCCAGAGGAACTGCGATCATCAATCTTCTGCAGCTTGCACCGGGAGAAAAGATCACAGCTGTGATCCCGCTTCGTAAATATGAAGAGGGTCACTATCTGATGATGGCCACCAAGAAAGGTCTTGTGAAGAAAACTCCGATCAAGGATTACGAGAATGTCCGTAAGACAGGTCTTACAGCAATCGTTCTCCGTGATGATGACGAGCTGATAGAGGTTAAGGCTACTGATAATAACAAGGATATTATTCTTGTGACCAGGGACGGACAGTGTATCCGCTTTAAGGAAACGGATGTCCGCAGCACAGGCCGTGCGTCCATGGGAGTAAGAGGTATGAATCTTACTGACGGTGATGAAGTTGTTGCCATGCAGCTGAACACCCAGGGAGATTATCTGCTTGTAGCTTCTGAGAACGGAATGGGCAAACGTACAGCATGAGTGAGTTTGCTGTCCAGAACCGTGGCGGTAAGGGTGTGAAGTGCTACAAGATCACCGAGAAGACCGGAAATGTTGTCGGCGCCAAGGCTGTCAATGAAGAGAACGAGATCATGATGATCACTACAGAGGGTATCATTATCCGTCTGCAGTGTGCGGATATCTCTGTTCTTGGAAGGATCACCTCCGGTGTGAAGATGATCAATCTTACAGAGGGTGTAACCGTTGCAAGTATCGCCAAGGTAAGAGATAAAGATCCGGAAGCAGATACAAATGCCGAAAAAGCTGACGGAGAAACTGGCGATAACGAAGAAGGCTCTGCAGAGGAAGCTGTCACAGGCAGTGAAGAAGAATAAGGTCGAGGATAAGTCATGACGATGACAAAGAAAAAACGCAGAAAAAAATCTGTAAAGAAGCTGAAATACTCTAATAAAAAACTGAATTTTGTCCACATTGCGACACTGGCGGGTATCATTTTGATCCTGCTGGTGATCGTTCTGGCGGCCAGAGGCTGCGGAAAGATCAGCCACAGAACTCCGGAGGGAGTTGTGGAAGGCTACATCAAAGCGGCAGCAGCAGGCAAGAATAAAAAGATGCAGAGCTGTTACAGTGCGGATAAGCTATCGGATGAGGCGAAAACAGAGATTTCCTCCACGATAAAATATTTCCAGGCCCATGGAGTAAAGGATGTAAATATCGACAGCTGTGGCTCCATTTCTGAAAACAAAAATTATTCTTATGTTTATATCCGCTATAATCTTGTTCTGGAGAACGAGCAGGAATATCCATGTATCAGTACCTATCTTGTAAAGGTCCAGGACAAAAAGTATTATCTGTATGCGCCTTCTGAGATTTCAGATAAGATCAGCCAGCAGGCTGCCCAAGACTATCAGAAATTTATGACTACGAAAACCTATACAGATTATACAAAGGCTTATGAGGTTTTTCTGAAAAAGAATCCGGGATACGAGGATAAGATCGCAGGGAAACTGAACGGATAAAGCAAAGGCGGGAGGATGTAAGAATGAAGCGGATTTTACTGATGGTGCTCAGAAATATAGTCTTTGTTCCTTACTGGTGGATCAGGCTTTGCTGGTATGCAGCGCATACAGATGATTATCCGGAAGAGAAGAAATACGCATTCCTGAGACAGGTAGATGAGCGTGCCATTGAAGGCGGAAATATCCATATTGATGTGCATGGAGCTGAAAATATCCCAAAAGAAAAGGGGTTTATGTTTTTTCCGAATCACCAGGGTCTGTTTGATGTGCTGGCGATCATCCGGGCATGCCCGGTTCCTTTTTCGGTGGTTGCAAAGAAGGAAGTTGGAGAGATTCCTTTTCTGAAGCAGGTTTTTGCCTGTATGAAGGCCTTTATCATTGACAGGGAAGACCTGAAGCAGTCCATGCAGGTTATTGTCAATGTAATACGGGAAGTGAAGGCTGGTCGTAATTATCTGATCTTTCCAGAGGGAACCAGAAGTAAAAACGGAAATTATCCGGGACCGTTTAAGGGCGGCAGCTTCAAGACTGCCACCAAGACGAAATGCCCGATCGTTCCGGTTGCACTGATTGATTCCTTTAAGGCTTTTGATACAGGTTCTACAGAGAGGATCACCGTACAGGTGCATATCCTTCCTCCGATGTATTATGAGGAATACAAAGATATGCATACCACAGAGATCGCAGAAGAAGTGAAGAGACGGATCGAAAAGGTGATCGAAGAGAATATCTGAAAAAACAGAAAATACTCCGATGATGTTCAAATAAAAATATCATCGGAGTATTTTTTACTTTTAGAAATGTGTATATTGCACAAAAACGAAACGCTTTATTTGTGAATTGTTGAACGTATACAACTAAAAAGTTTGATGGTAACATATAAGCATCTGTTGAAAATGACCAAAAAATATAAAAGAGGGTTGCAAAATGAAAAAAGAAGAATACCTTTCTCTGATCGATGAGGTGATCGCACAGGGACCATACACGGATACCTGGGATTCTCTTTGTGAGCATCCTGTACCGAAGTGGTATGCAAGAGATAAATTCGGAATTTTTATCCACTGGGGTGTTTACAGTGTTCCGGCATTCGGAAACGAATGGTATCCCAGAAATATGTATGTGAAAGGCTCTAAGGAGAACCTGCATCATACAGAGAAATACGGAACTCTAGATAAATTCGGCTACAAGGATTTTATTCCTCAGTTTAAGGCTGAGAAGTTGATCCGAAGGATGGGCGGCATTATTTAAAGAGGCGGGGGCGAAGTTCGTAGTTCCGGTAGCGGAGCATCACGATGGATTTCAGATGTATGCCAGTGACCTTTGTCGCTGGAACGCCGCTGAGATGGGACCAAAGAGAGATATTCTCGGAGAACTGAAGACAGAGGTTGAGAAAGAGGGAATGGTTCTCGGTGCTTCTTCTCACAGAGCAGAGCATTACTGGTTCTTTAACGGAGGTCGTCAGATTCCGGAGGCTGATGTCAATGATCCGGAATATGCGGATCTTTATGGGCCGGCAGCAGGAATTACCAGAGATATGACTGATATTTATGACAATCCCCCGACGGAGGAGCATATGCAGGATTGGCTTGTCCGCACCTGCGAGATCGTGGATAAATATCAGCCATCCATCGTATATTTTGACTGGTGGATACAGCAGTATGCATGGAAACCGTATCTTCGTAAATTTGCAGCATATTATTACAACCGTTCTGCACAGTGGGGAAAAGAAACAGCCATTGATGCCAAATTTGACGCATATGTTTACGGCAGCGCAGTCAATGATCTGGAAAGAGGGCAGTTAGACCATATCACACCGGATCTGTGGCAGAATGATACTTCTGTAGCTAAGAATTCCTGGGGCTATACCATTGGAAATGATTATAAGAAGCCTTCCGATGTAGTGCTGGATCTGATCGATGTAGTCAGCAAAATGGTGCACTTCTTCTTAATATCGGACCGAAGCCGGATGGAACAATTCCGGAAGAGGATGCACATATCCTGAGAGAAATGGGAAAATGGCTGAAGGTAAACGGAGAGGCAATATACGGAACCAGACACTGGAAGATATTCGGAGAGGGACCGACGGTAGTTCCGGAGGGACATTTCACGGATACCTATGATAAGAACTTTACTTCTGAGGATATCCGTTTTACAAGTAAGAGCAATCATATTTATGCGACTGTTCTGCACTGGCCGGAGGATGGAGAGATCCATATCAAAGCTCTTGGCAATGATATGAAGCTTTTGAAATCCACGATCCGGGATATTGAGATCCTCGGAACAGATCTGCATCCGGCATTTGCGAGAAATAAAGAACTGGATATTTCCTGCGGAAGAGGTACGGTTGATGCAGGGGATATGCCGGTTGTGTTAAAGATTACGATAGAATAAGCGACCGGGAAAGACGGCTCTGTTTCGAATAAACCGGATAAACACAGCTGATTGGACAAAAGCCATATATCAAGTATAAATGGGAAATATTGTTGAAATTGGATTTGTTCCGTCAGAAGAAAAATTCAGGAAATCAGCATAAACTTATATATAACAGAAAGGGTTTGGGGATTACACTATGGAAAACAAAAGATACACAGGAAACTGGAACTCTGTAAATGCACACACAGTTCCAAAATGGTATGATGATTGTAAATTTGGAATTTTTATCCACTGGGGAATTTATTCCGTGCCGGCTTTTGCACCGCATACATGGGAACTGGGAGAGGTTGATTCCAAGGAATGGTTTGCGGATAATCCGTATGCAGAATGGTATTACAATTCTCTGAACATTGGAAAAGGCCCTACATATAAGCATCATATAGAAAAATACGGAAAAGATTTCAAATATGAAGATTTTATTCCTATGTGGAAAGCTGAAAACTGGGATCCAAAGCAGTGGGCAGAGATTTTCAAAGAAGCAGGTGCGGAGTATGTTGTTCTGACAACTAAGCATCATGACGGATTCTGCCTGTTCCCAAGTAAATATACACATTTCAATTCCGTAGAAATGGGACCGAAGAGAAATATCACCGGTGAGCTGACAGAAGCTGTCCGTGACGCAGGAATCCGTATGGGTCTGTATTATTCCGGACTGATCGACTGGCAGTATGCAAACGATCCTATTTTTGAGGATGATGATCTGTTTGGAACAGCCAGCCCGACATTTGCATATGCAGATTATTCCTATAATCAGATGAAAGAGCTTGTAGATGATTATGCACCGAGTGTGTTCTGGAATGATATCGGATGGCCGACACAGAGTGAAGAGATGATGCCGTATTTCTTAGCACATTATTACAATAAGGTTCCGGAGGGTGTGGTAAATGACCGTTTCAACGGACGTTATCACGATTTCCTTACTAAGGAATATAAATCCGGTTCTGTAAACAGAAATGAGAAATGGGAGATGTGCCGTGGAATGGCTTATCCTTCGGTTATAATGCCAACGAAGGCGATGACAAGCTGATCTCTGTTCCGGATCTGATCTCACTTCTTGTCGGAACAGTGGCAAATAACGGAAATCTTCTCCTGAACATCGGACCGAAGGCAGACGGAACTATCCCGGAGGAGCAGGTAAGAAGACTGAAGATCCTGGGTGCATGGCTGAAGGTAAACCATGACGGTATTTACGGAACACGCTGCAGTGACCGTGAATCTGAGCTGCTTGAGAATGGAATCGAGCTTCATTATACACAGAAAGACGGAAATCTGAATGTGTTTGCAGATCATCTTAAGGAAGGCGCAAATGAATTCCTGATCAAAGGCTACCACGGAGCGCTGAGACCATTTGATCCGGCAGTGAAGGTAGAAACTGAAGATACTGCAGAGGGACTTCTTGTGAAAATCCCGGAATATAAAGAAGATATGTATGTGGTTGGATTAACCAACAGATTCTAAATGATGAACATGAGGACCGGATGTATGCTGGTCCTTTTGTTGCTGCATGGGAGAAGATCGTGGATATCCGATCGATTCTCAGGGAGGGAGCTTTTATGTTTGGGAAAAAAATCGCAATACTGTTATCAACGGCAATGATCCTGACAGGGTCCTGTGTATCTTCTGTGGCTGTACATGCACAGACCGGTTATGCGGCTGAATATGCACAGGAAGCATCGGCAGCAGGCGTGCAGAGCACTGCAAAGCTTGTTGCGAAGGGCTCCTGCGGAAGTAAAGCTGTTTACCGGTTGTACTCCAATGGAAACCTGCAGATACAGGGAAAAGGGGAGGTTAAGGTTACCGATAATTTTTCATACAGATCAGCAATGATAAAAACAGTAACCGTTGCATCTGGGATCACGGGAATCGGTGACAGAACCTTTTCAGGCTGCAGAAATATGAAGAGGATTTCGTTGCCGGGAACTTTGCGGAGTATTGGGGTAAGAGCATTTGGAGATACTGCGATCACCAGGATCAAGCTTCCTGATGGACTGAAAAGCATTGGTGCATATGCTTTTTACCAGAGTAAGCTTACGAGTCTGGATGTACCGAAAACTGTAACAAAAATTGATGAATATGCTTTCAGTTACTGTAACAGTCTGGAATCTGTCAGCATTCCGGGAAGTGTGAAAATATTACCGGAATCGTTATTTGAGGCGGATATGAAGCTGAAAAAGGTTACGCTTGGACCGGGTGTTTCCAGGATAGAAAGAGCGGCCTTTCGGCATTGCGGTTTGACAGGAGTAAGTTTTCCGGACAGTGTCACGGTTATTGGTGAAGGTGCGTTTTCTTTTTGTGCAGATCTCAGAAAGGTGTCGTTGCCGAAGAAGCTTACAGAGATCGGGAACGGTGCATTTAATAATTGTCGAAAACTGGGGAATATTACAGTACCTGCCAGTGTGAAAAAGATCAGAAGCCATGCTTTTTATGATTGCCTGGCTATGAAAAAGATTACGATCCTCAACAGTAAAACAGTGATAGAAAAAGAAGCGATCGGCTATAATTTCAATAGTGGAAAAAATAAAACTTTTTGTCATTGCCGGAAAAAAGAGTTCTACTGCTCAGACTTATGCAAAGAAAAATGGGTTCCGTTTTTTTGAACAATACTGCCGCAGTAAGGACCGCAAAGATGACCGGCGTGCCCAAAACAAAAACCATACTTCGTGGAAAAACATACACGATCCAGGCAGTGACCGTGCCGTATTACAGCGACGAGAAGATTCTTTTCCGTTCCTCGGATCGCAGGATCGCTACGGTAAATTCCAAAGGTGTTGTAAAAGGAATCCGAAAAGGGACGGCCGTGATCACCGTGCAGAGCGGAGCGAAAAAACTGAACTGTAAGATAACGGTTAAATAATTCAAGGGATATTAGCAATCCGCATTTGTTATTTGCTCATAGTTATATCTTATATGTTTGAGCACGCAAAACAGACTGGAGCTTGATAAGAATATATATCAGGTTCTCAGTCTGTTTTTATATATTGCAGGCAAAAAAAGAATACGTTTTCACAAAATAAGATTGACTTTTTTAAAAACCCTTATTATCATATAAAACATATTTAATTACTATGGAATGAGGAATAATAAAAAGTTCTGTTACACAGATGACGTTGAGCAGCTTACAGGACTGGCAGCGGGCAGACCTTTTTTCAGAGGGAGGGGACGGGGTACATGTCCATCAAGAAGATCGCAGAAAAGGCAGGGGTTTCACCGGCGACGGTTTCCAGAGTTTTGAATAATCCCAATTATAAATGTTCTGTTTCCGGCCTCCGGGACAAGATATGGAAAACAGCTATCGAGATGAATTATGTGCCCAACGAGGCGGCCCGGAATCTGAAAAAAGGCGTTTCCGCAAAGCAGGAGAAAACCTGGTACATCAATATCCTGATGACAAGAACCGATTCTTCCACGACCGATCCGTTTTTTGCGGAGCTCCTTCGGGTGATCGAAAGTGAGATCCATGATAAAAACTGCATTCTTTCCAAAGTATGGTATATGTCTGTGTTTTCCGATGACCGGAAGTGCCGAAGGGAGAATCTGGACCGGCTGATCGACGGAATGTATGACGAGGTGGACGGGAAAAGGGATGGCCTGATCATCATCGGCAGATGTAATAAAGAGGCTTTGAAGAAGCTGAATAAGAAGTATAAGAGTGTAGTATCGGTGAACCGGAATTCTACCAATTATGAAGTGGATGAGGTCCTTTGTGATGGGAAAAAGATCGCAGCAGCGGCAGTGGAATATCTGATTTCCCTGGGACACAAAAATATCGGTTATATTGGCCAGTGTCACAGCGAGGACCGGTATAACGGGTATCTGGAAACACTGAAGAAGCATGATCTGGATGTGATACCGGAGTATGTTATCGAAACAAAGCAGACTGAGGCCGAGGGCTACGAGGCCATGGAAAAGTTCTTTCAGTCGGACGACATGCCAACCGGAATTTACTGTGCCAATGATATTTCAGCGATCGGAATGCTGAAGTGCCTGAATAAATTTCGGAACAGGTATTATATGCCTTCGATCATATCCAGCGATGATATACAGGAGGCACAGTTTACCAGACCGATGCTGACAACGGTGAGTCTGCCCAAGGAGGATATGGGAAAATTTGCATTATACCTGCTGCTGGACCGGCTGAAGGGCGGGCATTCCGGTATTGTGCGAATGGAGCTGGAAGGCAGACTGATGATACGGAACAGCTGCAGCAGTGTGGAGGACAGTATGTGGAGCGATTATTGTATCTGAGGATTGCGGATACGCAGATATAATGACAGACAGGATGCGGTTGCGCTATGGCCAGAATATTTTCTATGAAAACGTTTTCAAATATTCCTATTTAATTAATGGGAATAATATGGTTTAATGTATTCAATTCAAAAAAAAATTACAGAACCACAGTAAACGGAAAGAACAGGTATGATTTGACAGCGAAATGAAGCATTTACATTGTTGGGAAAAAGATTTCCAAATAAAAATGTGGTTGTAAAGGAGTACACAGATCATGAAAAGAAAACGCATCGCAGGTGTCTGCATCACACTGGCAGCAGTGGTACTGGCAGGAACTTTTGCAGTGTCGGGAAACAATACAAAGGATAAAAATCACGTGGAAATCACCAATGTATCCTATGATCCGACCAGAGAATTTTATGAAGCATATAATAAGAATTTTTCAAAATATTGGAAAGAGAAAACGGGTCAGAGTGTGGATGTGATCCAGTCTCATGGCGGTTCTGGAAAGCAGGCTCTTGAGATTTCCAATGGACTTCCTGCGGATGTGGCGACACTTGCACTGGAATATGATATCGATGCGATCCGGAATGCCGGTCTGATCGACAAGGGATGGATCGATGAATATCCGGATGACAGTGCTCCTTATACTTCCACCATTGTATTTCTTGTTCGGAAGGGAAATTCGAAGAATATCCACGACTGGGATGATCTGACAAAGGATGGTGTGGGAGTGATCACTCCCAATCCGAAAATATCCGGTGGCGCCCGCTGGAATTACATGGCAGCATGGGCTTATGCCAATGAGAAATATAACGGCAACGAGACAGAGATGAAAGCCTTTATCAAGAAGCTTTACAAAAATGTCCTGGTTCTGGATTCCGGTGCAAGAGGTGCCACAACCTCTTTCGTGGAAAACGGGCAGGGGGATGTGCTGATCGCCTGGGAAAATGAAGCGTTTCTTTCTGTAAGGGATAATCCGGATGATTGCGAGATCGTAACGCCGGGCATCAGTATCCTGGCACAGCCATCCGTTGCTGTTGTAGATGAAAATGTGAAAAAGCATGATAATGCAGAAGCTGCGAAAGCATATCTGAAATATCTGTATTCCGATGAAGCTCAGGAGCTGATCGCTGAGAATTACTACAGACCGGTTGATCAGACGATCCTGAAAAAGCATGCAGATACTTTTAACCTGGAGGTGAAGCTGACAACGATCAAAGATTTCGGCGGCTGGGATGCAGTTCAGAAAAAGCATTTCGCAGACGGCGGAGTGTTTGATGAGATCTATGAAGAGTAGAAGAGTCAGAGATTTACGGCAGATCCGGGATTTGTAGAAGAGTCAGAGATTTACAGCAGATCCGGGATTTGTAGAAGAGTCAGAGATTTGCAGCAGATCCGGGATTTGTAGAAGAGTCTGAGGTTTTGTAACAGATCAGAGATTTGTAGAAGAGTCAGAGATTTGCAGCAGATTAGAGACTTAGAAAAGAGGGGAGACAGAAATGAAGAAACAACAGAGTAAACGCGTGATACCAGGCTTTGGACTGACAATGGGAGTGACTTTGGCGATGCTGAGTATCGTAGTTCTGATCCTCTTGCGTCTTTGGCAGTATACTCGGCGCGGCTGGGTTTTCGGGAATTTTTTGAGGTGATCACACGGCCGAGGGTCCTGTCGGGATTCTATGTAAGCTTTATCACCGCATTTGCGGCCACAGTGATCAATGCCATTATGGGACTGGTCCTTGCGTGGGTGCTGGTAAGATATGATTTTCCGGGAAAAAGGATCATGGATGGAATGATCGAGCTGCCTTTCGCACTGCCGACTGCGGTTGCCGGTATCTCACTGACATCCCTGACATCCGATAAAGGTCTGGTGGGAAGCTTTTTGCAAATTTCGGTATTAAGATCGCATATACCAGGATCGGTATCACGGTAGCGCTGATTTTTGTGGGACTTCCTTTTGTAGTCAGGGCTATTCAGCCGGTTCTGGAGAAGCTGGACGGTTCCTATGAGGAGGCGGCCCGTGTTATGGGTGCAAAACCCTTCACCATTTTCCGCAGAGTTATTCTTCCGGAGCTTCTGCCGGCAATGCTTTCCGGGGCGGGACTTGCTTCGGACGCTGCCTGGGAGAATACGGAAGCGTTGTTTTTATCGCAGGAAACAAGCCTTATTATACAGAGATCACGCCGCTGATCATTATGTCAAAGCTTCAGGAGTTTGACTATGAAAGCGCAACAGCTATCGCACTGGTTACACTGGCGGTATCATTCCTGATCCTGTTTGGTGTGAATCTGGTGCAGGCAAGAAATACGAAACGTATCAGAGGGAGGGATGCATAATGGATGAAAAAAAGAAGCAGGCTTCCGGGCCGGTGAAATGGATCCTTATCGGGATTTCCGCAATCTTTCTTTTTGTGATGCTGGTACTTCCCCTGGTGGTTGTTGTAACCCAGGCACTGAGCAAGGATGGCAGTGCTATGTGCAGGCGGTGACAGATGAGTATACACTGAAGGCGCTGAAGCTGACCATTGAGGCGACGGCTGCGGCTGTTGTATGCAACACGATCTTTGGTTTGTGTGCGGCATGGGCAATGACCAGATTTCATTTTCGGGGAAAAAAACTCCTTACCACTTTGATCGATGTTCCGGTTACGGTATCACCGGTTATCGCAGGTCTTATCTATATCCTGGTTTTTGGAAAGCAGAGTCCTCTTTATTCTGTTCTTGAAAGTGCAGGAATCCAGATTGTATTTGCAGTTCCGGGAATTATCCTGGCAACGATTTTTGTCACGTTTCCATTTGTGTCCAGAGAGATCATACCGGTTCTGGAATCCATAGGGTCCGATGAGGAAGAGGCGGCAGCACTGATGGGAGCAAAAGGCTGGACGATTTTTACCAGAGTGACATTTCCGCATATCAAGTGGGCATTTCTCTATGGTGTTGTGCTGTGTACAGCCAGAGCATGGGAGAGTTTGGAGCTGTGTCCGTACTGTCCGGACATCTCCGTGGAAAAACAAATACACTTCCGCTTCATGTGGAAATTCTTTATAACGAATTCCAGTATGTTCCGGCATTTGCGGTTTCTTCGATCCTGGTGATCCTGGCGGTGATCCTTCTGATCGCAAGAAATGTTCTGGAGCATAAAGGAAAGGGGGAAAAAGGCGATGTACGTTGAGTTAAAAAATATCAATAAAACATATGGGGGTTACAAGGCATCTGATAATGTAAGCTTTGGTATCGAAAAGGGAAAGCTGATCGGTCTTCTGGGTCCCAGTGGAAGCGGAAAGACTACGATTCTCCGTATGATCGCCGGTCTGGAGCAGCCGGACAGCGGAGAGATCATCATCGATGGAAGAGTAGTCAATGATGTGCCTGCCAGCGAGCGAGGCATTGGATTTGTGTTCCAGAATTATGCTCTTTTCCGGTATATGACGGTGTATGATAATATTGCATTTGGACTGAAGGTACAGAAGGCGGATAAGAAGTATATCAGACAGAGGGTTATGGAGCTGGTAGAGCTGATCGGGCTGAAAGGCCTGGAAAAAAGATATCCAAGTCAGCTGTCCGGTGGTCAGAGACAACGAGTTGCTTTTGCCCGGGCTCTGGCTCCGAATCCGCAGCTTCTCCTTCTGGATGAGCCCTTTGCGGCGATCGATGCAAGATCCGTACGGAGCTTCGAAGCTGGCTGAAGGATATGATCGAGAAGCTGGGGATCACCAGTATTTTTGTTACCCATGACCAGGATGAGGCTATTGAGGTGGCGGATGAAATTATTATTACCAACCGTGGACGGATCGAGCAGAAGGGAACTCCACTGGAGGTTTATCAGAATCCGGATACTGCGTTTACGGCGGGATTTTTCGGGCAGACTTCTGTGATCGATGATTACCAGGTGTTCAATCACTTCGAGGAAGTTCCAGGAGGCGAAAAAGCCATTGTCCGTCCGGAGTTTGTAAAAGTGACAAAGAAGAACGAGGAACAGAAATATAAAAGCTCTGCAACAGAGGGCGTCGTAGAACGAGTATCATTCCGCGGCAGCAGCCTGGAACTGAAAGTCCGTGTAGGAAACACCATACTCAGCGCCAGAAGAAGCCTTGACGAAGAACCCGTCCTGGAAGGTGAAGTTGTGGATGTGTTTGTGCAGAGGATTTTTGTAACGAAGGGAAATGAGGCAGTGCTGCTACATAATACGGCTATGGTTGAGGATTGGCTTGTGATATAAAAAAATGCCGCGGGAGCGGCATTTTATGAGCAAGTAGCGTTAGCGGATTGCGAATATCATTAATTGTTGCCGCGGGAGCGGCATTTTATGAGCAAGTAGCGGAGCGGATTGCAAATATCATATGATTTGCCGCGGGAGCGGCATTTTTTTATATATGTGAAATTTTCACACCGTAATATTCTGCAAGAGAATCTACCAGGTCATCACGGATTTTTTTGTGGTCATTGCCATCCAGGGACATGACACAGGATACCATCTGATGTTTTTTGTCAATGATGCAGTATTGGCCGTAATTGCCGGACAGGATCAGAGTATCTTCCATAGGTCCCATATATATGAAATATCCATAACCATAGCTCTGGTAATCTGGATGTTCCGTCAGTGGATTGTAAGAATCAATGTGTTTCTGACAGGCATCAATAACGAATTTTTTTGGGACGATCTGTTTTCCGTTCAGGGAACCCTCATGCAGAAGCAGATGTCCAAAACGAGCCAGTTCATCAATTGTTAGATACAGTCCGTTAGCTGCCATGCAATGTCCTTGAGGGCAAAGGGTCCAGTCAGGATTCGGAATACCAACCGGTTCAAAGAAACGATATCGCAGATAATTCAGCAGACCCGTTCCGGATTTCTCTTCCAGAAGAACAGACAAAATATAGGAACAGAAATTGCTGTACACAAAATGAGTACCGGGTGTATAGGGAAAAGAATCATTCTGAAAGAAATATCTTACCCAGTCCTTTTCTCTGTATCGTTCCGGTCCATCGCAGAAAAAGAGCGGATCGTTCTGACCGGATGACATGGTAAGAAGATCACGGACCTTTATTTTATAAAGATTTTCGGAAGGATTTGACGGAAAATATTTTTCAAACCAGGGATAAATATATTCATCAAGTGTGATCAGTCCTTCACGTTCTGCGATACCTGCAGCCATTGCAACAAAGGGCTTGCTGACAGACCATATATTTAATCGGGTTTTTACCGGAAAAAGTCTGAATTCTTCTTTTAAAACGTCATTTTTGTATATCTGGGCATAGATAATATTGGAATGATGCTGTTTCGATTTTTCCAGGAAAATATCTAAAATTTCATGCATGATAATCCCCCCTGAAATTATTATTCGTAAAAAAGATCAAAGTCTGAATAAAGTTCTTCCAGGTCATGAAGTCGTGTACTGATGGATTTGCACCTGGTTTTTCGGATTTTTGCAACAATACTGTCAAACAGACAATAGAGGCATGAGAAGGAGTTAAATCCCATTTCATTGAGATTGATTTCTGTAATGATAGCGTGGTCTGCCAGCGCCCATGCCGGTGATGAAATACTGTCTGTGACGGCGAGTATCTTTGCACCATGGTTTTTGGCAACCTGTGCATATTTCAGAGACCATTTGGTATAGCGGGCAAAAGAGATCAGAAGAACAACTGTATCCTCGGATGCTTCTGTGAGATATTCGAAATTGGAATCGTAAAATTCGTGAACCACCTTGGTATTTCCAAGAAGCTGATTCAGCAGAGTTCCCATCCAGAGTGCTGCACTGTAAGAGGAACGGGCACCGACAATCAGACGTTTTTTCGCATTGGTCAGATGAGTAACGATCTGATCCATATCTTCCCGATTCAGGTGGGAAGCCCAGTTTTCCATGGAATGGAGCTCTTTTGCAATGATGTTCTGATAGAAATTTCCGTTATCCAGTGTGTCATCTGATGTAGTTGTGGGAATGGAAAGGATGTCATTCTGTACAGTTCTCTGCATTTCAGAAAAACTTTCAAAACCCAGAGAATAAGCAAGGCGTATGATAGTGGTTTCGCTTACGGAAATTTCCTTGCTGAGTTTCGCAAGGGTGGAATAACTGAAAGAATCAAGGTGTTGTAATATATATTCGGCAACTTTCTTCTGACCGGCAGAAAGAGAAGATATTTTTTCACGGATCAAACTGTTCTACTTTCATGAAAAACCTCCTGTTTTGTGTAGTTTGTATAATGAATTATAAC
>ENA-OPZM01000352-OPZM01000352.1-human-gut-metagenome-genome-assembly--contig:-NODE-352-length-20423-cov-2.906090_pt1 | contig 20423 bp, 24 predicted proteins | sample MGYA00242478_ERZ504493 | MGnify/ENA primary metagenome ERZ504493 (study PRJEB26092, sample SAMD00036227) | human gut metagenome | host: Homo sapiens | study: EMG produced TPA metagenomics assembly of... | reverse complement strand
AGCGGAAGAGAGATTTCCTCATCCTATGTGATCAATGTCAGTATCATTGGTATCTCCCTGAAATCCGGCGCCTCCACTTTCACATTGTTGGCAGCCACCATATCCAGATTTTTCTTTGCCAGCTTGGCTCTGGAATTGTCGATCACATTCTGTGTCTCCATGGAAAATCCGCAGAGAAACTGTCCATGCTGTTTGTGTTCCCCAAGAAACTTCAGGATATCATCTGTTCTTTCCAGTTCTATGGACATCTGTCCATCACTTTTCTTAACTTTTTCTTCACTGATCCTGGCAGGGCGGTAATCTGCCACAGCAGCAGCTTTAATAATGATGTCCTGTTCGTTGCTGACAGAAGTTACAGCTTCATACATGTCTCTTGCAGTCACAACAGGTATCAGATTTACAAACATGGGAGGTTCAATTGAAGTACGTCCGCTGACCAGCGTGACATCTGCACCTCGGAGCATGGCAGCTTTCGCAATAGCATAACCCATTTTTCCTGAAGAATGATTTGTAAGATAACGAACAGGATCGACAGATTCCTGTGTAGGACCTGCAGTTACAAGGATTTTCTTTTCTTTCAGATCTTTCTCACAGGCAGTTTCACGTTCAATATAGGCAAGTAATGTCTCAGGTTCCGGCATTTTTCCTGTTCCTGTGTCGCCACATGCCAGATATCCGCATACCGGAGCAATCACTTCATATCCGTAATGCTCCAGAATCTTTAAATTATCCTGCACTACAGGATTCTCAAACATATTGATATTCATGGCCGGGGAAATGAATTTCTTACATTTGCATGCCATGATCGTAGTAGTAAGCATATCATCTGCGATCCATGTGCCAGTTTTCCGATCACATTAGCACTTGCCGGTGCGATCATCACTACATCTGCTTTCTTTGCAATCGATACATGCTCTACCTGAAACTGAAAATTCCGGTCAAAGGTATCCACCAGACATTTATTTCCTGTGAGAGTTTCAAAAGTGATCGGATTGATAAAATTCGTGGCATTCTCTGTCATCAGCACATGAACATCTGCATGGCGTTTCTTCAGCGCGCTTGCCAGATATGCAATCTTATACGCCGCAATGCTGCCTGTCACTCCCAGTAATACTGTTTTTCCTTCCAGTGTCATTTTCCTTTACCTCTTTCTCCGAACCATATTATTTCTGGCTGTTTCTACGTCTTTATACTTACATGTCAAAATCTATCATAATTCATCTTTGATAACAGGATTCTGACTTTTACAATTCTATTTATTATAGACTAATTATTATCAAAAATGCAATAAGTGATTTGTTTTATTTGCGAAACAATCTTGGATGGAATTTTGGCTCGTATGTCTCGGAATTTTGGCATATTCATGCCAAAACACCTCGCGGGATAGTGGTGTGTGAACAGTAACGGTGAACCTCAGCAAGATTACACTTAACCGTTGTTTATAAAGATTTCCTGCATTATAATAATAATCAGTCAGATATCCATAATTTGCGCTGGACTCTACCTGACTTAACTGACAGACCGGATTACTATAATATACTGATATCAACATATAAATCCGGTGTATGACTTTGTGGAGGAATATAGGAATATATGAAGAATTATCAGATCACGCAATGGTGCGCAGCTTTTATCAGACAGCAGGTACAGGAAGGAGACTTCTGTATTGATGCTACAATGGGAAACGGAAATGATACGCTTCTGCTTTCGCAGCTATGCGGAGAATCAGGAAAGGTTCTTGCCTTTGATATTCAGGAGCAGGCACTGACTGCAACCCAAAAGAGACTGAACGCCGGACATGTTCCGGAAAATTACAGACTGCTTCTGGAATCTCACGCAAATATGGCAGAATATGCCACACCAGACAGTGTAAGCTGCATTGTATTTAATTTTGGTTATCTTCCCGGTGGAGATCATTCACTTGCAACCAGAGGTGAAACCAGCATTCAGGCATTGACCCAGGCTTTAACCCTTCTGAAAAAAGGCGGAATGATTTCTCTTTGCATCTACAGTGGCGGCGATTCCGGATTTGAAGAGAGGGATCAGATCCTTGACTGGCTGAAAAATCTTGATTCCCATCAATACCTGGTAATCAAAAGCGATTACTACAACCGCCCCAACAATCCGCCAATCCCGGTACTGGTAATCAAAAATTAATCCGTAATTGTTCCCTTCTTAAACCAAACAGCAGGAAAGATTTTTTCATATCTTCCATGCTGTTTTTTGCTGTGCCTTTTTTCAATTTTTGTTCTGTTTTTCGGACACTTGCTTTATTTTCTGCTTTACTTAATCCGTAATTGTGATTTTCTCAATAACCGGCTGCTGATCTGACGGGATTGTTCCATTGTCTCTGTCGGTTTTGCATCCTCGCAGATCTTATCAACAATATCCATGCCTTCTGTCACATGGCCAAATCCTGCATAATCTCCGTCCAGAAATGTACTATCTGCCTGAACAATAAAGAACTGCGAGCTTGCGCTGTCCGGATCACTGGCTCTTGCCATGGAAATAGTCCCTCTTGTGTGGGAAATATCATTGTCTACTCCATTGTTGCTGAACTCACCCTTAATATTCTCTTCAGATCCACCTGTTCCGTCTCCGTTGGGATCACCACCCTGGATCATGAATCCATCCATGATACGGTGGAATGTCAGTCCGTCATAAAACCTTCCTGTGCAAGTTTCACGAAATTTGTCACTGTGATCGGTGCTGTATCTGCATCCAGTTCCACATCAATCGTACCGTAATCCTTTACTTCAATCTCTGCGTGATGAATTCCTGTCAGTTCTTTGGAAGTATCCAAAAGCACACTGGTTGTACTGCTGTCTGAAGAATCTTTATTTTCAGAATCTGTATCAGCAGAATCACTCTTTTCATCAGAACCATCAGAAAATCCGGCTTTTTCTGCCTCTTCTTCACTTGCTACATTATCACTGTCAGAAGAAGCAGCTTTTGTCTCCGTCTCTTCCTGAGAAGAAGTCTCCTCTTTCGCTGTTTCCTCTGTTTTTGTACTCTCTTCTGTTTTATCACTGCTGCCACATCCTGCCAGTAAACCTGCTGACATAGCTGTAACACAAAGTGCTGCCAGTAATTTTCTTTTCATTTTCCTTTACCTCCGAAATCATTTACAACAATCTGATTATAACCTATCTCAGAAAAAAAACAACTCTTTTCACAAAATGTTCAGATTGTGGATGTTTCCTGTGTTTACTTCTTTCTGATTGCCTGTTAAAATATATATGGCTGTTCAGTTCTGTACCTTCCCTTTTTGCAGTGAAACCGGAACAACAGACTGATGAACAGTCAGAATATATCTGCAAAAGAAAGCGAGGAATCCAAAATGGAAAAAATAACAAGTTTTACCATTGACCATATCAAATTACAGCCTGGAATTTATGTTTCACGTAAGGATCCGGTTGGCGGCAGTATGATCACTACCTTCGATATCCGTATGACTTCTCCTAACGAAGAACCTGTGATGAATACCGCTGAGCTTCACACGATCGAGCATCTGGCAGCAACATTCCTGAGAAATCATAAAGAGTTCGGCTCTAAAATGATCTACTGGGGACCGATGGGATGCCGTACAGGTAATTATCTTCTTTTAAATGGCGATTATGAGTCCAAGGATATCGTTCCGCTTATGATCGAGACTTTTGAATTTATACGTGATTTTGAAGGTGAAGTTCCGGGAGCATCTGCAAAAGACTGCGGAAATTATCTGGATATGAATCTGCCTATGGCAAAATATCTGGCAGGAAAATTTCTGGATGAAGTTCTTTATGATATCAAGCCAGACAGACTTATTTATCCACAGTAACATTCTACAGTATTACAGCAATCCTCATAAACAACACACCGAAAAAGATTTCTATCGTATTTTTCAGACAAAAAAAGCAGAAGCTGACAGGTCATTATCCCCCGCAGCTTCTGCTTTTACTTATACATTTCTGTCAACATTTTTCCAAAAAAGCCTTTATTGTACCTCTCATAGAAATATATTCAAAGAGGACTGTTACAAATTTTTATATCATCAGATTATTCTGCACTTTCATCATAAGACGTATCTGCTGCAGTCTCACCTGCGTCTGCTGCCGGAGCTGTTGTTGTCACAAAATCTCCGCTTGCATAACAGGTCTGTCCATTATAATCCACACGAATCCATCCATTCTCGCATACACCTGTACTGTTCAGCTGAGTTCCTGCTGCCACACTTGAAATCAGATCTGCATCTGCACTTGCATCAGAACGAAGATTTAATTCTGATGACGCATAATAGGTATCGGATTTCACTTCTACTTTTACACCACTGGCTGTCTGCTCTGCTGCCGGCGTTGGTGTTGCTTCCGGTGTTGGTGTTGCCTCTGAAGCCTCAGGAGTAGGTGTGACTTCCGGTGTTGGTGTTACTTTAACGATCATAACGCTGGAATCAATAGTAGGATCAAATCCGCATCCCTGAGCAGCAAATGCAAGTCCCAGTACAAGAACCAGCCAAAGTGATTTCTTCATAAGTAGTTTCCTCCTTTATCAAACACGCTCTGTCCCCTCGTGTTTTCTGTGTTCGCTTTATGTATTAATATACACGATTCTTACAGATAATTCAAGTATGCGTTTTGTCCTGCTTTGTCTGCTTTCTTCCATTTGCGCGGAATTGCTGCAGGGTTACTGTTCACTCCGTTCTCAGTAACGTAGCCAAAATTCATTCCAGATTGCCTGTGGCAATGGAATTTTGGCTTGTATGTCTCGGGATTTTGGCATATTCATGCCAAAACACTTCGCGGGATAATGATATGTGAACAGTAACGCTGTAGGTTCTGTGTTTATCTACAACAATTCATAAAGGACTTCCACCTCGCCGCCACAGATCATTCCCAGATTCGCACCGCCCTGGTTAGACAGATTATATTTTCTGATTTCACCATGCTGCGCTTCTGGTGCATATTTCAAAGCCTGAAATTCTACATTTCCGCCTCCGATGCTTCCATATGAATTCCCGTCTTTATCAATAAACATTTTACTTCCTGTCCCTCTTGGAGAAGAACCACTCTTGGATATGATCGTGATCATAATTCCATTTTCTTTTTTCCTGACAGCATCCTCCACAGCTCCATCAATATAAGAAACATCATACCTGTTCTTTTCCTGAACGATCTCCGCAGCAATACTTACAGCAATCTCTGCCGGCATATGTCCTCCGATCGGCAATCCAATCGGTGCATGGATACTGTTGAGCTGTTCTTCGCTGAAACCTTCTCCGAGTAATTTTTCTCTGGTCAGTTTTACCTTATTTTTACTGCCGATCATTCCCAGATAAGTATAAGGGCGTCTCAGGATCTGTCTGGCACAGGCACTGTCTCCGAGATGACCTCTTGTCACGATCACATAATAAGCATTTTCATAGGCCGGTATTTTGTCTGAAAGTTTATCATAGCTGCCTTTGATCAGCCGATCGGCATCCGGAAATCTCTCTGAAGTCACAAAATCTTCTCTGTCATCCATAACAGTCACATGAAATCCCAGCATTTTTCCGATTTTTGCAACAGGCTGCGAAACATGTCCGCCTCCAAAAATGATAAGCTGCGGATTTTTCACATAAATTTCCACAAAGAAATCTACATCTCCCATATGAACAACTTTTGTCTCCTGGCACTCCGCCAGATCAGCTTCATATTTTTTCCAGAAATCTGCTGTATTTTCATCGGATGATAAACAATGATTTTCTTTTATCAGACATTTTTCGCCCTTATGATTCCCGTTTAAAACCATTACTGTTTTTACTTTTCCTGTTTCTTCCAAAATCTGATAAATTTTTCTGTACATAACTCTCTCCTGTTTCGATATAAAATACCTTTTGACCATGACATCATTATATATTATAATTGACAGAAAAAGGGGGATTATTATGTAAAAAAAACTTTTTTCTACACAGTCTGCCCTTCAGACTGCTTGTCGGCGTGGCTTTTGGAATCTGTATCGGACTTCTTCTTAATATAATAGATGAATCTGCCATTACGACTGCAGTACTGAATGTGGTTGTAACATCGAAGTATATTCTTGGTCAGCTGATCAGCTTTTCTGTTCCGCTGATCATCATTGGATTTATCGCACCATCTATTACCAAACTCGGAAACAATGCTTCCAGAATGTTAGGTGTTGCAGTCAGTATTGCTTATGCTTCCTCACTGGGAGCTGCTTTATTCTCTGCATTATCCGGATACCTGCTGATTCCACATTTGTCCTTCAGCTCCACTGCCAGTCATCTCAAAGCTTTGCCGGATGTAGTTTTTGAACTTTCCATTCCACAGATAATGCCTGTCATGAGTGCACTTGTACTGGCCATTATGCTGGGACTTGCATCTGCATGGACAAAAGCCAGTCTGATTTCTTCTTTTCTTGAAGAATTTCAGAAGATCATACTGGCTATTGTATCAAGAGTCATTATTCCGATTCTCCCATACTTCATCGGACTGACTTTCTGTTCACTGGCATACGAAGGAACAATCACCAGACAGCTTCCTGTATTCCTTCAGGTAATCGTCATTGTTCTGATCGGACATTTTATCTGGATAGCTCTTCTGTATATACTTGCAGGAATTTATTCCAGAGAAAATCCTCTGAAAGTTGTAAAACATTATGGGCCCGCCTACCTCACAGCTATAGGTACCATGTCATCTGCTGCCACATTGCCGGTTGCCCTCCAATGTGCACACAGAGCAAAACCTCTGCGAAAGGATCTGGTAGATTTTGGTATTCCACTGTTTGCCAACATTCATCTCTGCGGTTCTGTCCTCACAGAAGTATTCTTCTGTATGGCAATCTCCAAAATTCTCTATGGTGCAGTTCCTGCACCGGGAGCCATGGTTCTTTTCTGTGTCCTGCTTGGAATTTTTGCCATCGGTGCTCCAGGTGTACCGGGAGGCACTGTTATGGCATCTCTCGGTATTATCACCGGTATCCTGAAATTCGGTGATTCTGCTACAGCTCTGATGCTGACTATCTTTGCACTTCAGGACAGTTTCGGAACAGCCTGTAATATAACAGGCGATGGTGCCCTGACTCTGATTCTTACCGGATATGCCAGATACCACAATATCAGAGAACAGAAATTGCAATAAAAGTTCAAAATACCATCATATCTGTCTTTCTTCTCAGATATGATGGCCTTTATTTTCTTACGGACGAATCACCTTATCTGCACCTGTCATACGCTCTGCAATCGTATACATATCGGTAACTTTTCCAACCATCAGTTTCTCCATCAGTCCATAATGCTTCAGGCAGGTACCGCAGGTCAGGATTTCCACGCCCTCTTCTTCCATCTTTTTCAGATCTTCCAGACTTTCAGAGTCTTCTGTTGTAAGTTTTGCACCTCCATTATAGAAAAGGATTGTATCCGGATGTGTTTCCATCTGAGAAAGGGCATAGATAAATCCTTTAATCAAAATCTTTCCCAGTTCATCATCACCATTTCCCATAACATTTGAGGAGATTACTGCTACCGTCACTTTTTTATGCGGTGCTTCGCAGACAAATTCCTCTTCTTCCAAGGTACCACCTGTCTGTTCAGTCTGTACTGCCATCTTCACCTGATACTTTTTGTCTCCCAGTTTTTCAGATACAAACGTACAACCTGTTTTATTTGCAAGTCTGCTCAGATTATTCACTGCGGTTTCATTATCGATCAGAATTTCAATCTCATCACCGACTACTGCATTATCAATAACCTTCTTTGTCATCACTACCGGAATCGGGCACTGTTTTCCCATTGCATTTACTTCATGTTTCATTTTCTGTCACCTCTTGTTATTTTTTATATTCACTGCTTATTATTCTTCACAACCACTAATAATCTCCGCAGGGGACTTGCATGATTGGATTAAAATGTATACTTTACATCTGATTCTTACCACGCTTAATATATTTTCCTGTTTTCTCCAGAATTACTTTTCCATCCTGCACCACATGAGCTCCTCTTAAATATACGCTGTCAATATCTCCATGAAGCTTAAATCCCTCATATGGATTATTATCCGTATGATACAGATGTGTCTTTGCAGAGATAACGTTTTCCTTCTCAGGATCAAATACAACAATATCTGCATCACTTCCCTCACGTATCACGCCCTTATTGGGATACACTCCGTAAAGTTTAGCTGCATTCTCACTTAATAGACGGCACATCTGTTCCTGCGTGATCCTGCCTGTGCGTACACCGTATGTATAAAGCAGAGTTCCTCTCGTCTGTACTCCCGGCAGCCCTCCCGGAATCTTCGTGAAATCATCTTTACCAAGAGCTTTCTGCTCCATTGTAAAGCTGCACTGGTCAGTTGCAACCGTCTGGATCTGATCATTCGCCAGTGCTTTCCACAGGCAGTCCTGATCTGCTTTCTTACGGATTGGAGGTGCACACACGTATTTGGCACCTTCAAAATCCGGTTTTGAATATACACTGTCATCCAGAAGCAGATACTGCGGACAGGTTTCCGCATATACCTTTTGTCCGTTCATTCTGGCACGCATCACTTCTTCAAATGCTTTCCGGTTGGTAAGATGTACTACCATTACAGGAGCATCTGCTGCATCTGCGATCACAAGAAGGCGGTGAACTGCCTCTGCTCCATAATATCCGGACGCACCAACGGGTGATTCTCAGGTCCCAGACGTCCCTCTTTTTTGGCTTCTGCGATCAACGCATCGATTGCCCCTGCATTCTCACAATGTACCCCTGCAAAACATCCGTATTCATTTAATTTCTTAATAATCTTATAAAGGTCACCGTCATCTACGATCATTGCCGGATAAGTCATGTAAAGCTTAAAACTGGTAATCCCTTCATTGATCATATCCTGTATTTCTCTCTCAATTTCCTCATTCCATTCCACAACAGACATATGAAAAGAATAATCACAGGAACATTTCCCATCTGCTTTCTTATGCCACTTCTCAAGGCCTTCCTTCAGCGTATGACCACCTTTATCCTGAGACGCATAATCGATCACCAGAGTTGTTCCTCCTGCAATGGCAGCTCTTGTTCCTGTTTCAAAATCATCTGCCGTCACTGTTCCTGCCACTTCCAGGTCAAAATGTGTATGTCCGTCTATAAATCCCGGAAAAAGCAGCTTACCGTTTACATCAACTACCTGTGCATCCTCTGCTTCCAGATTCCGGCCTACTTTTACAATCTTCTCTCCATCTATAAGAACATCTTCTCTGACAGACATATCCCCCGATACTACTGTACCATTCTTCAGTAAAGTTTTCACTGTTTCTGACACCCCTTTCTTTATTATAAGTTAGGGACAAAAAGTATTTTACCCCTAACTTATCGCAATTCTCATGTTTAAAATATACCACGATTCCTATATCACTTCAATGATTTATGATTATAATCACAATTTTTTTTCAGGTATTCACATTTATTTTTTTTAGGCTCTTTTTATTTCCTTTTTTTTATGATAGAATATAGAAAATGTGCAGTTTCCATGTGTCTGCACTGAACGTTTTGACGGATAAATTCATCCGCTTTACTACATACTCATAATCGAATGACTGTTACTGCTCAGACTATAGAAGCCCCTGCCTGATTCGGTTATGATCCGTTTAAAAGTTATATTAATTAGGAGGAAATCAAATGGGACGACTTACTGTGTTAAAACAAATCGCTGCTGATCTTGCTTCTCAATTCGGACCTGACTGTGAAGTGGTAATCCATGATCTGAAAACTTCGGAGCCGGAACATTCCATCGTCTACATCGTAAATGGTCATGTTACAAACAGAGATATCGGAGACGGACCATCCAATGCTGTTTTTGATGCGATCCGCAATCAGGAAAAAGGAGCAACCCCCGAAGACCATACCGGTTATCTGATGAAAACAGCAGACGGCAAGATCCTGAAGTGCAGCACTTCCTACATTCATGATGACGATGGTACCCTTCATTATGTTTTCGGAATCAATTATGACATTACCAAGCTTACTATGATCGAATCTGCTTCATTCTCTTGTCACTCCGGAAAATAAGGAAGAGAAGCCCAAAGAGATCACTCATAATGTCAATGATCTTCTTGATCATCTGATCGAAGAATCTGTAGCTCTGGTAGGCAAACCTGTTCCTTTAATGAATAAGGAGGATAAGGTTACTGCTATTCAGTTCTTAAATGATGCAGGTGCTTTCCTTATTACAAAATCCGGAGATAAGGTTGCAAATTATTTCGGAATCTCCAAATATACATTGTACAGTTATATTGATGTAAATAAGTAAAAACAGGAAAGAATGATATAAAAACAGACCTGCATGGTACTTTTCCATCAGGTCTGTTTTTCTTCTGTTTTCTTTTTTCATCTAGCGCCGGTATATCGTTAAATATGCTCTCTCTTTCATCTCCTTCCTCGTATGTTTTTTCGATATTCCTTTATAGACTGATTATAACACAGAACAACAGCATTTTTTCTCTTTCACGCGAACAGTAATTATATGGCGTGAATGGTATGGAAAAAGGTTGTCTTTAAATTTGAAATCTTTTATACTTGATATATATACAACATTTTGATGATAAATTTTATTAATCCTTATCAGACGGAGGTGCTGTTATGTCTGAACAGATTTTATCTGCTGTTCATGGTGTCACTACCATGCTCTTTGGAATTTACTGTTCTGCATTTTTTCTTGGGATCAAACCGATCAGAAAAAATATCCTGACTATGTTTCTGTTATTTTTAGGGCAGGGACTGTTATATGTAATTGATCTGGCATTATTTGGGGAAACTCTTGCAAATATGTCCTATCCTCTGATCGTACATTTTCCATTGGTTTTATTCCTCTCCGTTCATTATAAGTATCCTCTGATTTCTTCCGCTGTTTCTGTCTTTTCTGCCTATCTGTGTTGCCAGATAAGCAACTGGACCGGATTATTCGCTTTGGCAATAACAGGATTACAGTGGTGTTATTATTCTGTACGGATCTTAACAACAACCTTAACTTTTGTCCTTCTTTATCGATATGTATTTCGATCTACAAAAACAATTTTTACAAAGAATGCACGTGAGCTTTCCATCATCGGTTTCCTGCCATTTGTATATTACGTTTTTGATTATGCTTTCACCAAATTTTCAACTTTACTTTATTCCGGAAAATAAAGCAGTTGTTGATTCATGGGATTTGCATTCTGCATTGCCTACCTAGTATTTCTCATCATCTACTTTCAGGAATATGAGAATAAACAGGAGATAACGCAGTACAGCAATCTTCGTGAAATGCAGCTTCAATCCATGCAAAACGAAATTGAACAGGTAAAGATCAGCAGCCAGAAACTGGCGATCCTGCGGCATGATATGCGCCACCATCTGAGTATTATTCTGACTCAGCTGCAAAATGGACATCCGGACAAAGCACAGGAATACATCCATGAAATTAATTCTGCATATGACGATACAATCATCGCTGCCTATTCCGGAAATGAGATGCTGAACTCTGTGCTTTCCATTTATCATTCCCGTTTCACAGACAGAGGATTGTCTCTTATATGCAATGTTTCTACAGGAAAAGAACTTCCATGTTCCGATCTGTCCTTCTGTACAATCCTGTCCAATGCGCTGGAAAACTCCATGCATGCACTGGAGCAGCTGGAATCACCTTCAAAATGGGCCCGGCTTACTCTTTCACAGAAAAAGAATCACATTCTGTTCCAACTGGAAAATCCCGTAGAAAAAAATTCCGGCATTTGTAGATGGAGTTCCGGTTTCTACCAGAAACGGGCATGGAATCGGTGTCAGGAGTATTATTTATTATGTGGAACAATTGCATGGACAGTGTCATTTTTCTATCGTGGACCATTGCTTTGTCCTGCGAATTATCATCTGACACAGGATTTCCACTGCCGGATACAATACATAACATTTATTCACTCACAGAAAGGTTTTGATAAAAATTATGAATATTGCAATTTGTGATGATGAAATACTCTTTACCCGGGAATTAAGTTCACTTCTGACTCACTGGGCGGAAAAAAATGATTTTTCACTTACCCTGTATCCATATTCCAACGGTGATGATCTGTTAACAGCTCTCCGGACAATTCCGGTAGATCTGATCTTTCTCGACATCATCATGCCATTATTAAACGGCATGGATACAGCAAGAGAAATACGCAGCATGGGACTGACTGTTCCTGTGATTTTTCTGACTTCTTCCAGAGAATTTGCCCTGGATTCCTATGATGTAAAAGCTTTTCATTATCTTTTAAAACCAGTAAATACTCTGAAACTTTTTTCTGTTATGGATGATTTTTTTAAAACCTATCATGTTCCGGCGGAAACTTTCATCGCACATACTACAGACGGATTCTGCTCAATTACGCTCAATGATGTAGATTATCTGGAAGCTCAGAATAAACAGGTTCTGGTCTGCCTTTCAAATGGAACTACTTTAAAAATCCGCGAATTATTTACAAAGTGTGAAGGGGTCTTTACTCCGGCAAAAGGATTCTTTAAATGTCACCGAAGCTATATTGTAAACCTGTCGCACATAAAACAGTTCACAAGAACTATGGTCACTACCGGCATTTCCTCTGTCCCTATTTCCAGAAATAACTATTCTGCATTCAAAGATGCCTATTTTTCATATATGTTTGATTCTAACTCCGGTTAATCCGATAATTACAGCATTTGCGGGTTACTGTCCCCTCCGTTCTCAGCAATACATTTCGCAGTTCACTGCTTTTCGTACACCCTCACATATTCTTATCGTTCCATTTCATGTGCCTGTTTGTAGATTTCACAGGCAGCATAATTCACACATCTGTCATGTGCACAATCCATAAATGTGAGGGTTCTTTTATCTCCTTCCATCGTATATTCGCAGCAGACAGTCTGCCCTCCATTACATGTTCTGCAAAATCCCGAAATAAACTCTTCTTCTATCTCCATTTTATCCTCCTCAATTTTCCTTATGTCTCATTATCGTTCCGAGAAACAAAAATACAGGCAACAATATATTCGTTACTGTTCACAAATATTTTTATTTATTCGTCCGTTTTTTGTTGCATTTTACAACAAACAGATTTATAATCAGTATAACATAGAAATGTGCGGAAACACTATAACAAACATAAAATAATCGTAACTGTTCAGTACCTTCACAGTTACGAGTCAAAATCCATTAAAAATCGCCTTCGGCGATGGGATTTTTGACTTGTATGTCGTCGGGATTTGGCATGTTCATGCCAAAACACCTCGCGGGATAGTAGACTGCTGAATAGTTACAAATAATCAAAAAAGAGGGAAAATGTCATGAACAGAGAACTTTATGATGAGGCAATACGCTCCAATATCCTGTCACGCAAACTAATCGAACAGTTGATGGAAAGTATGAATTACAGTAGTATCTCTTTTATCAACTGGACTGTAGAGGTACTAAAGATTATTAAAACACGTCTGGAACGCGGAGATAAAATCACAGACGAAGTATCCGGAATTACTTATGATATAAAATCTTTCCGAAATTTTGTAAGCACCAATTTTTCTTCCTATATTACAAGTCAGGTCTTTGATGCTCCTGATAAGGCAGAGAAAGTATATTTTTCTCTGGAAGCCACCGAAGACGGACATGCCTACAATATGGTTATGGCAAATTCATCAAAGAACAAAACATATAAGTGGATTTCCAGTCTCAGCGAACGCTTTTCATTAGTGGAGATGATCGCTACCGGAATTGTATATCTTAAAGATAACAGGACAGATACATATCAGCCATTTATTTCCGGAATGGTAAGTACTGCAGATATGACGTAGAAAAAGGACAGATTGTCGAATTATAAACCGCTGAGATTGATTTGTATCTTATTATATTATGCATAATCTTAAGAATTGCATAATACAGAACAAACAACAATCATTGAGTCAGTACATACAAGAAAGAATCCTGCTTGCAGGATTCTCCGCCTGCGGCGGTCGCTTCAGCGACATAATTCCTCTCCGTCGCAGTGCGATCCTGCCCGACATAAAAAATCCCCTGCCATTCAGCAGGGGATTTTAATTTAATCATATTCAGATTAGTTGTTGATAAGTTTGTCTTCACCATTCCAGCTGTAAAGTTTACGGATTTCTTCGCCAACTTTCTCAGACTGATGCTCAGAAGCTTTCTTTCTCATAGCTTTGAAGTGAACCTGTGCACCTGCATCAGACATATCAAGTAAGAAGTCTTTTGCAAATGTACCATCCTGGATATCAGAAAGAATTTTCTTCATAGCTTTCTTTGTATCTTCTGTGATGATCTTAGGTCCTGTGATGTAATCACCATATTCAGCAGTGTTGGAGATAGAATATCTCATTCCTGCGAATCCTGACTGATAAATCAGGTCTACGATCAGTTTCATTTCATGAATACATTCAAAGTATGCATTTCTTGGATCATAACCAGCTTCAACAAGTGTTTCGAAACCTGCCTGCATAAGTGCGCAAACACCACCGCAAAGTACAGCCTGCTCACCAAAGAGGTCTGTCTCTGTCTCTACACGGAATGTAGTTTCAAGAAGACCAGCTCTTGCTCCGCCGATTCCAAGACCATATGCCAGTGCAAGATCCTGAGCTTTTCCTGTGTAATCCTGCTCTACAGCGATAAGGCAAGGTGTTCCTTTTCCAGCCTGATACTCACTTCTTACTGTGTGACCAGGTGCTTTAGGAGCGATCATTGTAACATCAACATTCTTTGGTGGTTTGATGCATCCGAAATGGATATTGAAACCATGAGCAAACATTAACATGTTGCCTTCTTCAAGGTTTGGCTCGATGGATTCTTTGTAAAGTTTAGCCTGTAATTCATCATTGATAAGAATCATGATGATATCTGCCTGTTTAGCTGCTTCAGCTGCTGTATATACCTTAAAGCCCTGCTCTTCAGCTCTCTTCCAGGATTTGCTGCCTTCATAAAGACCGATAATGACATCACATCCGGAATCCTTTAAGTTCAGAGCATGTGCATGTCCCTGGCTTCCGTATCCAATAATTGCAATTTTTTTACCATCCAGTAAGCTTAAATTACAATCTTCCTGATAAAAAATCTTGTTAGCCATTTTATTTTCCTCCTGCTAATCGTAAAAAAATTTATCGTTAAGGGATGCTCCCCTAGCAAACTATATATGTACTGTTTCTGAGATATTCTTCCATTTCCTGCATTCCGAAAAGCCTTCCGGTCTTTTCATCAGAAATAGGTTACATCCTGCGAACCTCTTGATAAACCGGTCATTCCTGTACGTGCAAGTTCGAGAATCTCGTAATCGCCCATCAGCTCAAGAAATGCCTCCAGTTTATTATGGTTGCCTGTCATCTCCAGTATCATGGAATCCACACTTACGTCTGCGACTTTCGCATGGAAAACATCCGCTATGGAAATGAGTCCCTGTCTCTGCTCCGGTTTCGCAGCCACCTTGATCATCATTAATTCATGGCATACGCTGTTGTCCGGCTCCAGGATCTTAATATCTCTTACATCTACAAGCTTGGCAAGCTGATTCGTGATCTGCTCCAGAATCAGTTCATCCCCGCTACACACAACGGTAATTCTGGAAAAACGCTCGTCCGCTGTTACACCTCCGGTAATGCTGTCGATGTTATAGCCTCTGCGGCTGAATAATCCAGATACTCTGGTTGTTACACCTGCAGTATTATCTACTAACAGGGATAATACTCTCTTCTGCATGTCCCACCTGCTTTCAACGTGTACATTTTCACCACGTTAATATAATAAATAGCTCGTATGGTTACCATTATATCAATAATCGTGATTTTGTCAATAAATTTTTCGCACAAAAACAAATGTCTTTCTGTGACGTTACTGTTCACTTCGTTCCCAGCAACACGCTTCGCGGGATATTACCAGTGAACAGTAACTCTATAATAACTTTTGTAAAAACATCAAATTAACTGCCTATATCAGATATTTATTTCTGAACTCTTCGATCATTTTCGGTTTCAGATAAAATACGGTCTGGAAAAACTTTTCCATAGAACCATAAGTCTTTTTCACTGTTTCAAAAACAGCAGCCAGATACTCCTCTTTTACATTATATATAATTGGAAGCTTCTCGGTCATTTTCTCATCTGCCTCCGGCCAGGTCTGTACAAGTCTCTGCATATATACCAGTTTGGGCTCCATATAACGGTTTGTGCGCAGATAGTCTTCATATATCACATCTTCCTCCACCCCAGCAGACTGAGCAGAAAAGCAGTCCCGATCCCTGTACGGTCCTTTCCAGTTCCGCAATGCCACAAAACAGCACCTTTTTCCTGCCTGAAAAGAATATCGATAAACTTCGCATACTGTTTCAACACCAGCTGATCCATGCATAAATTCCTGTACTGTCTGATCATATATTCTTCCATATCATCCGGGAGTCCTGCAAGCATTTTCACAAACTGTTCTCTGTTGCTGATAACCTGCACATCCTCATCCACAACCGGTACATGGTAGTATTCTACTTCTGCTATAATAGTATCCGGTTTACATTTTCTCTCCTCTGCCGAACGCAGGTCGATCACCGTCTTCAGATTGTATTCTTCTCTAAGTCTGTTCTTATCGCTCTCTGAAATGTGATAAAGTTCCCCGCTTCTCAGAAGCCTCCTCGGCAGGATGTGTCTGTCATCAGCTGTAACGATCGCACCCAGATCTCTGGTATTCGGCAGACTATAAAGAGATATCCTGCCGCCCTTCGGGAAACCTGTTGCCATATCCGGGTTTAATATCTTAAGAATGCGGATACACTCATGAATCTCTTTTTCTGTCATATCGAACTTGTATCTCTTCTTACGTCTGGTAACAATTACAAGATAATTTACACTCAGCTGTCTGTCATCACCTTCATCTGCTCCCTCTTTTCGCATATATGCCCATACAATGTCTTTACATGGAAGATTGTTTATCATCATATGTCTGGTAAAAACCAGAAATCCATCTTCTATCCTTATCTTTCCATACTTCATGATCCACCACTCCACTGTCTGCAATTTTATTACTGTTCACTCTGCTCTTAGAGCGTGTCTGAAAAATCATTCCCGCAATCTGCAAGGCATACTGAACAGCAACCATTTTTTTCAGAATAACACAGAAATCGGAATTTGACAATTCCTGTCAACGTTTATAATCATGGTGTTATTGTGATATAGCAGTCACCTTATGAACCGTACTTTTTGTACAGAAATCATTTTTTTGAAAGGATTTATGAAAATGGAGAATCTTATTTTCTGTCTTAATGCTACAATCCCGATTTTTCTCACCCTGATGCTCGGGCTCTTTTTTTCGGAAGATCGGACTCTTTGATGACACCTTTGTCAGCCGTCTGAATAAGTTCGTATTTAATGCAGCTCTGCCTGCGCTTTTGTTTCTGGATATTGCAAAGTCAGATTTCTACAGTGTATGGAATACGAAATTTGTATTGTTCTGCTTCTTTGTCACACTGATCAGTATCGGAATTTCCACAGGACTTTCCTATCTGCTGAAGCCGCGAAATATCCAGGGCGAATTTATCCAGGCTTCTTACCGGAGCAGCGCTGCGATCCTTGGAATTGCAATTATCCAGAATCTTTACGGAAACGCAGGAATGGCACCGCTTATGATCATCGGAAGTGTGCCGCTTTATAATGTGATGGCAGTTATAACACTGTCACTGTTCGCTCCCGGCGGCGGTAAACTTGATACCGCAAAGCTTATCCGAACCCTGAAAGGAATCGCCACGAACCCTATTATCCTTGGTATCCTGACAGGTATGGTATGGTCGCTGCTTCATCTGCCAATGCCAACAATTCTGAATACTGCCGTAGATAATCTCGGAAAAACAGCGACTCCTCTTGGGCTGATGGCCATGGGTGGCGCACTGAAATTCGGCAAGGCATTCGCAAGGCCGAAACCACTGATCGCATGTAGCTTTCTGAAGCTTGTGGGATATGAAGCTGTATTTCTTCCACTGGCTGTGCTTCTGGGATTTTCCCATGATATGCTGGTTGCGATCATTATCATGCTTGGTTCTGCCACTACTGTAAGCTGTTATATCATGGCCAAAAACATGGATTATGACGGCGATTTTACTTCCGGTGTGGTTATGACTACCACTCTGTTAAGCTCCTTTACCATGACAATCTGGCTTTATATATGCAAAAGCCTGGGACTGATCTGAGCCCAGGCTTTTTATGTTTATATTAGCTTCAGATATTCCAGTCCGTTTCTGATTCCATAATGGAACATATCCTGTGTAATATGATCAGCCAGAGCTTTTATTTTCTCTGAACCATTTCCCATGGCAACCTTCACGGCCGCATATTCAAACATGGCGAGATCATTATTGCTGTCTCCAAACACGATCGTATCCTCCCATGGAATATCAAAGAGTCTGCACACTGCCGAGATCCCCACTGCCTTGTTAAAGCCCTTTGGGACAAGTTCAATGGTGGTTCCCGCAATCCCTGAACCACTCTCATGACGGATAATGTCATAATACTCACTCAGTTCCCTGCAGGCAGCTTCTGCATCACAGCCTTTTATCATCTTTGCACTAATCTTATTAATGCGCATACAGTCTTCATTTCCCCTGATGGGACGCCATTTAGGTCCTAAAGATTCTGTGATCAGATCCGTATACCAGTTCACATCTGTATTATATTCATCCTTATCATAATACATGAAATCTGCACCTTCCATAACCGGGACCAGACCATATCTGCGCAGGATTTCCACTGACTTTTTTGCAACTTCCGGGGGCATCTCTTTATTAAAAAGACGTTCTCCATCCTTTTCAATGGTAGCCCCGCAGGCACTGATCATACCGGTAAACGGAAGCTCTTCCAGATACCGGGAAACAAAGGCCCTGCTCCTGCCTGTGCAAAGCCATGCGTCATGACCGTTTTCTCTTAATTTCTTCAATGCCTCCTTTGTGCTCTGGGGTACACCCTTTTCCATATCGCAGAGTGTTCCGTCTGCATCAAAAAACACTGCTTTTCTGTTCACTTTCTTATCTCCTGATTTTCATATATACTTTTTATCTTCCAGTGTGCCGACAAGCTATGCAAAAAATACTGTCGCTGCCTTAACCAGGCTCTCTGTATCTTTCGCACCTGTGGTTTCATATACAGAGTGCATAGCAAGCTGTGCCAGACCGATATCCACTGTTTTCACAGGAACCTGGGTATTGGAAATATTTCCCAGCGTGGATCCGCCTGCCATATCCGAACGGTTCACAAAGGTTTGGTACGGCACCTTTGCCCTGTCACAGATATCCTTGAAAATTGCAGCGGACACTCCGTCTGTACAATATTTCTGGTTTGCATTGTACTTGATCACGATTCCCCCGTTCAGCACCGGACGGTTTACCGGATCTGTCTTATCCGTATAGTTTGGATGGAGAGCATGGGCATTATCTGCAGAAATCATAAAACTGTCTGCAAGTGCCATATAATATTCCTCCTGGGTACGTCCCAGTCCCATATTGATCCGCATCAGAGTATCCTTAAGGAATGTGGAGGCAGCCCCCTGTCTTGTACTGCTTCCCACTTCTTCATTATCCAGCACACAATGTACAGAAATGCTTTCTTCACGATTTCCCTGCAGGAATCCCTCCATAGAAGAGAATGCACACTGCAGATCATCCAGTCTAGGTGCAGAGACAAATTCCTCATTTACTCCCCACAGAGTACCCGGAGTTCTGTCATAAAGAAACAGATCATGTCCCAGAATATCTTCTTTCTTTACTTCTGCAGCCTCAGCCACAGTTTCCATAAATCTGCCCTTTCCTTCCTTATCGCTGAAAAGAGGCAGCATATCCTTCTGCACATTATATTTATATCCGTCATTTACTTCCCTGTTCATATGAATGGCAAGATTGGGAATGACCAGCAGATCTCTGTCCACAGCCACCATCTTCTCTCTGATTTTTCCATCCTGCGGACGATCAGCTTCCTGCCACTGACAGAGGTCTGTCAAACCATGGAGACAGAATCATTCCACCGTAACGCTCCACATTTAGTTTGATATAAGCATTCTCCACCTCTATCTCAGGATTCTCCTTGATCTTAAGAGAAGGGGAATCACTGTGGCTTGCCATAATATGAAACTTCCACACAGGCTTCTGCGGAATGGAAAAAGCTATGATTGCAGAATGATTTCTGGTCACATAATAATTTCCGCCTTTTTTAAGCTTCCAGTGATCCTCCTCTTTCAATTCTTCAAAGCCTTCTTTGTCAAGCCTTTTGGTCATCTCCGTCACTGCCTGAAATGCAGTAGGGCTTTTCTCTATGAATTTCAGTAACTTCTTTGCTGTTTTTCTGTACATAGTTTGATTCTCCATTTGAATGATTATGAAATGATACCTGGTTTATACTATTTTTTTATTATAATCAGTCTGTCCTGGTAATAAAACAGCAGTCATTATTTCCAATAAGA
>ENA-OPZM01000351-OPZM01000351.1-human-gut-metagenome-genome-assembly--contig:-NODE-351-length-20428-cov-1.859120_pt1 | contig 20428 bp, 24 predicted proteins | sample MGYA00242478_ERZ504493 | MGnify/ENA primary metagenome ERZ504493 (study PRJEB26092, sample SAMD00036227) | human gut metagenome | host: Homo sapiens | study: EMG produced TPA metagenomics assembly of... | reverse complement strand
ATTTGAGGGTACGGGGATTTCAAAATCGTCCCCAATGGATTAGCAGATTTCCGCACCTGCGGGCATATCCTTTTCCGGGGTCATGAGCGCCAGATTACCGTCGGCATCTTCCGCACACAGCAGCTGCCTTCAGACAGCACTCCTGCCAGCTTCGCCGGCTTTAAGTTTACCAGCACCATAACTTTCTTTCCAACCATCTCTTCGGCTGTATAATGTGCTTGATACCGGACACGATCTGCTTCACCTGGCTTCCGATCTTAACCTGGGAGCAGAGAAGCTTTCTGGACTTCTTCACTTCCTCGCAGGCGATGATCTCGCTACCTGGAACTGCATTTTGCCAAAGTCCTCAAAGGTAATCTCCGGCTTCGCTTCGATATCAATTACCTCGGCGGCATCCCCGGCTGCTCCTTCTACCGGCGGATGCAGCTCTTCTACCTTCTTCATAACTTCATCAATATCCAGTCTTGCAAAAAGGATCTCCGGCTTCTCACATACCTTGCCGTCACCCAGCTGTGCTTCAATCTTATCGGCAGTCTCCGGCATGAATGGCCGCAGTTCCTCCGCACCGACTTTGATGGTTTCGATCAGGTTTGCAAGCACTGTCTCCAGACGGTCTTTTTTCGCCTCGTCTTTTGCCAGCACCCATGGTGTGGTTTCGTCAATGTATTTATTGCAGCGCTTAAACAGATTGAAGATCTCTGTAATCGCATCTGCCACACGGAGGTTGTCCATCTTTGCATCTACCTTTGCGGAAAGCTCTCCTGCCATTCTTGCCAGGTCGTCGTCAAATACCTTTTCCGCCTCATCGGCCACGCCTTTGTTCGTCACCGTACCGCCAAAATATTTATTGGTCATTGAGATCGTCCGGTTCACCAGGTTGCCCAGGGTATTGGCCAGATCCGCATTCATTCTCTCTACCATCAGCTCCCAGGTGATCACACCGTCATTATCAAACGGCATCTCATGCAGTACGAAATAACGCACGGCATCCACGCCGAAGAAATCCACAAGCTCATCTGCATACAGCACATTTCCCTTGGACTTGCTCATCTTGCCGTCGCCCTGCAGCAGCCACGGATGGCCGAATACCTGCTTTGGCAGCGGCAGATCCAGCGCCATCAGGAAGATCGGCCAGTAAATCGTATGGAAACGGATGATATCCTTACCGATCAGGTGCAGGTCTGCCGGCCAGTTTTTCTTGAACATCTCGGAGCTTTCCCCATCGCACTCATAGCCGATTCCGGTGATATAGTTTGTCAGCGCATCCAGCCATACATATACCACATGCTTCGGATCAAAATCCACCGGGATTCCCCACTTAAATGAGGTTCTGGATACACACAGATCCTGAAGTCCCGGAAGCAGGAAGTTGTTCATCATCTCATTTTTCCGGGATACCGGCTGGATAAACTCCGGATGCTTATTGATATGATCGATCAGCCGGTCCGCATATTTGCTCATACGGAAAAAATACGCCTCTTCCTTCGCCGGCTTTACCTCGCGCCCGCAGTCCGGACATTTGCCGTCCACCAGCTGGGACTCGGTCCAGAAGGATTCACAGGGCGTACAGTAGAGTCCCTCATAGGATCCTTTGTAAATATCTCCCTGATCGTACAGCTTCTTAAAAATCTTCTGTACCTGCTTTTCATGATCCTCATCCGTAGTCCGGATAAATTTATCATAGGATGTATTCATCAGATCCCAGATATTTTTGATCTCCCCGGCCACCTGGTCTACAAATTCCTTTGGCGTTACTCCGGCTTCCGCAGCCTTCAGCTCGATCTTCTGGCCGTGCTCGTCAGTTCCGGTCTGGAAGAATACATCGAACCCCCGGCTCCTTTTGTACCTGGCGATCGCATCTGCCAGCACCGCCTCATAAGTATTTCCGATGTGCGGCTTTCCAGATGTGTAGGCAATCGCTGTCGTAATGTAATACTTCTGCTTTTCCATTGATACACTCTCCTTCAATTGTTCCATAAAATAAAAAAACCCTGGCCTCTCTATCGGAATAGAAAAGTCAGAGAAGACGGGAAATCCCCGTGTTACCACTTCTGTTCACCTCCGCCTCACGGCGAAAGGCCTTCGCAGGTGCCTTTTGCAGCACCCTCCGCTTTAAAGGGCGGATCCCTTTGCAGGCTTACAATCCCGGATAAGACGTCCATGTCCGTAACCGCTCATTGCTCACCCGCACCGCTCAAAAGCCATCTTCCGTCAGCTTCTGACCTGCTCCTTCTCAGCTTACCGGAGCATCTCTGTAAAGTCTCCACAGACGTACTCTCTTTTTCAACGCGTTTCCATGATTTGTTTAAAATCCTAGCATATCCGAAGACCGGCTGTCAAGCATTTCCCCGTAAAATTCCAGTACGTCCCGTCTGCCGCACCCTTAGATTCCCCGGAAGATCTCCCGCGTAAACCTGCCCTGCCGGATGGCTTCTGCCAGCTCCTGTCCGTCCCCTGGCAGCTTTTCAAATCCTACGCAGCAGCTGGCCAGATCCTGCACCTGATGGAAATCCGAGCCTGCAGTACCGGGAAGCCCTGCCTGTTCTGCCAGCGCCCGGGCCAGGTCATTGTGGGAATCATGCGTGGATTGCCGTTAAAAATCTCGATGCCGTGAAGACATTCCGGATCCGCCGGAAAACATACGGATCTGAAAGGGTGGGCCTGTATAATGGTCAGCCCTTCTTTTTTGGCAATCTGATACAAATCAGGAAGCTCTTTTTCATAAATCCAGGGATATTTCTGAAAAATTCTTCCGTCATGCCATATACCAGAAAATCGTTTTCATCATGAGGAAAGCGGATCTCCATTCCTAAATATACCTGGAATCCGCTCCCGGCACTTTCTGCCGTCTCCTTTGCCAGCCGCCATCCTTCCAGGAAACGGCTGCAGATATCCTCCCACGGCCCTTCTTTCCCGCAGGCATATTCGCTGAAATGATCGGTGACCGCAAGACCTGCATAGCCTTGCTCTATATACATCCGCACGCCGTCTTTTGCGGGCACTTCCCGCACCGGCTGGACTCATCTGTATGAAAATGCAGCTCTACTTTTTCATTTCCATGATCCCTCGCATAATTTAAAGAAAATTTTATCTGTTTTTTTCATTTTTATGGTACTATAATATCACGCAAAAAGGCTTTGTAAAGAAGGTATTTGTTATGAATGATTTTTTTCATCAAAGGCTCCCTCTGAATTTACCAAAACAGAACGCCGGATTATGAACTATATTCTGGAAAACCCGGCAGACTTTATCCACATGTCTATCGGCGAAGCCGCAAGGCGGGTAGGTACTTCTGAACCCACCATTTCCCGTTTTGCCAGACACTGCGGATATTCCGATTTTAAAGAGTTGAAAACTGCTCTCCTTGAAAGACAGGAGGAAATCCATTCTCCGGCCCGGAAGCTGGCTTCTCCATGGAACGTCCCGACACCTCTTCGCTGGAAGGATGCTGCGGTATCAGCAGTTCTGCATCGAAAAAACTCTTTCATTTTTGAATACAAAAGACGTAGAAGACGCCATAAGTGCTATCATAAAAGCAAGACGGATCTACATCCATGCCAAAGGAGCCGCTCTTTCCATGGCCCAGCTCCTGAAATTCCGGCTGACCAGGTTCGGCCTTTCACTTACCATCCTGCCGCCAGGAAGCTCAGAGCTTTTTGAAGAAATGAACTTTATCACCCCGGAAGACCTGCTTATTCTCTTTGGATTCCAAAACATTCCAAGAGAAGCCAGAGTTCTTCTGGATTACCGGGAAAAAACCGGCTGTCCTGCTATTCTCTTCACCAGCCGGATCTGTGACTCTGCCTCCGGGGACGGGATCATTCCTCTTTATATTTACCGGGGAGAGCCCACAGAATATCATTCCATGGCCGCTCCGTCCGCACTGCTGGATGCTCTGGTCCTCCTGACCGGCCAGCGTCTGGGCAGCCGTTCCAAAGAAACCTTAGATGAAATCTTCCGGCTGAAAGAGCACTATAAAGCCGACATCCCCCGGTAGATTTCCTGCCATTCCTTCTTATATTAGAGATATTTGCCTTGTCTATGCGCCCTTGAGCAGAACCTCTAAGTAGTCCCCGCCCAGGGCGTGTATTGCCTTTAGGGAACGTTTCAGAGTTCCGGCCGTTTCCACCTGGAATTCCAGGGTATCCGAAGTTTCAATCCGGTAATGCCCTGCCTGAATCTGAGAAGACAGCCCCTCCACCGTACGCACAGTCTGATCGAACACATTATATACACAGCCGTATTGAAAGCCTGATGCGTATCGCTTCCGGCGGTCAGCGGTTTCTGAAGCACCTTCGAAAGTTCCTTCATCCGCAAGGACATTCCTTCATAGTCCGCCGCCAGATCCTTTCCGTTCAGATCCAGAAAATCAAACTGTTTCAATTCACTCTCCGTAAGCTCCGGGATATGTCCGCCCTCACGGTACGGGTGCGCGGCTCCAAACAGCACAGGGTATTCCTTCACTATTTCCGCCCATTTTGCGAAGGGAAGGAATTTCCCTTTCTCTTTGTACGGCGAAAGTCTCCTGTTCATCTCCAGGATCACATGCATGTTTCCGATCACCAGAGTATGCCCTCCTTCCGCAATATCCACTTCCATCCCCGGAAAGATCCGAAGCCCCTCCCGTGTAAGGAACGTATCCCTCTCCTCCTCATAATTCTCTGAAATATACTGATAAACTTCTGCAAAACCCAGCGTATTGAAATGTTCTGTCAGACATAAAGCATCCAATCCCGCCTCATTTGCCTCTCTGAACAGCCAGTCTGTATATTCCGGGGAAAAAGGCAGCTTCTTTGCCAGTTTCCCATGTGTATGCATGTCTAATTTCACGTTTTTCTTCTCCTCTCTGCAAATCCTGATTTTCATCAGATCCAGATAACTTCTCCTGCGCTTTTACGCAATCGCTGCTGACGCAGCCACACTGCATGCGGCCCAGATCACTGAGATTACTATGAAGATCCCGTCATTCCTTGTCACCTTTAACATGGCAAGTCTCATCTTCTTTACCTCCGGATTCTTCAGTGCATACCGGTAGCCTTTCAGCTCCAGCGCCTCCACCGTTGTCCGCGAGCGCTTTGCCGTATTCAGCATCAACGGATAAAAAGCCTGTATGATCAGCTTTACCTGATAACCAAGATATCTGATCTTACCTATAAGTCCCTGCTTTTTCGGCGGATTTCCCCGAAGACGGTAGGATAACAGAATATTTTGAAATTCCTCCATCAGGACCGGAAGGATCCGGTAAGCAAAGGAAATGCTAAAAGACAGCTGATCCGGGCAGCCAAACCACAGAAGGCCGCTGGCAAGCCGGTCCGGATCCAGCCCTGAAAATACAGTGACCGATGCAAGAGATACCACCGCCACCTTCAAAGTCATTACCAGAAGAGGCGCCACCAAAGAAGAGTCTCCTCCAAAAAACAATGCCATGACCAAAAGATATCCTGTCTGAGTAAAAAACGCCCACGCAAAACAGAAACAGTACCAGCGGTGCAATCCTGGCAGCTCTCGTTGTCAGTACCACAAAGAGAAAAAGTCCGAGGAGCAGCACCACATCATTGATAAACCACGCACCAGCCCGAAAAACAAATACCAGATCAGAAGCACCCTGGGATCAAGTCCTGCAATAACGGTATCATCATTGCCATAAGCATTTTTCAACACCTGGTTTCTTAAAAAATCCATAGAAAATTTATCCAGGATGCTGTCAGTTAATTTATGCATAACATTCACCTCTGAAACAGTCTAAAAATTCATCAATGGTAAAACACGGATTTTCAATCCCTATCAGCCGCCCCATATCATAGATCTGGGGCGGACGGATCCCAACCTGGTTCCTGACGTACAGATCTGCAAAATCTGTTCCTTCGTACCGTCCGCGATCACCCTGCCGCCTGACAGTACAATGATCCGCTCTGCCCAGTCGCAGACCAGCTGCATATCGTGAGTGGCAATAATCACCGTATCCGTGATCCCTTTCAGCATCCTCAGGGTTTCCATCACCTCCCGGCGGGTAGCGATATCCAGATTTGCCGTAGGCTCGTCCAGAAGCAGGATCTCCGGATTCAGCGCCACACCGATGGCAAGGGAGGCTCTTCGCATCTGTCCCCCGGACAATAGTCTCCCATCCCGCCTGGAAAGGTTTCCCAGGCGGAACATCTCAAGCAGATCATCCGTGCGCTTTTCATATTCCGGTATTTTACGCACTCTCATCGCATAAGAAATATCCTCCGGATCGAATCCTTAATAAACATCTCCTCCGGATTCTGATAAACCAGGGATATTATCTCCCCTATCTCTTCTTTGGAAAGTGCTCTCACCGGTCTCCCTTTTAAAAGAACGCTTCCTATTTCCGGCTGTATCAGCCCATCATCATTTTCAGGATTGTGGATTTTCCCGCTCCGTTAGAGCCGATCAGTGCCACCTTTTCTCCTTTCTGGATTGTCAGATTGAAATGATCCAGTATCTTAGCGCTTTTCCCTTTACTGCCCGGTATTTTACCGAAACATTTTCAAAAGCTGCCATCTGCTCTCCTTCTGTCGGTATGAAAGACTGCCTTATGCATCCTGTCCTGTGTTTCAGATATCCCTCAAACAGATTCTTTCCTTCCTCCAGATTTACCGGAAGAGTTGTATCTTCTGGCAGCATCCCCTCCTGTACCATGCGTCCGGCCGCTATCGTCACCTGCGGCGGAAATATATTGCTCCCGCGAAGCTCCTCTGTCCGCCGCATGGCCTCCCGGGCGGAAGCTTCCAGGCCGCCTTTCCGTCTTTCAAAAGCAGAACGTGTTTACAGTATTTTGCAATATATTCTGTATGATGCTCGATCACGATAATCGTTTTATGATACGTCTCGTTCCACGCCTTCAGCACTTCATAAATCTGATCCGCATGGGCCGGGTCAAGCTGGGCGATGGGTTCGTCCAGAATAAGGATATCCGGACTTAGCGCCGCTGCCCCCGCAAGTGCCAGAAGATGTTTCTGTCCGCCGGACAGCTGCCATACATAGTCTGAAATCTTTGAAGACAGCCCACAGATCCTGAGCGCTTCTTTTCCCCTTGCTTCATAATCCTTTACAGCGTAATTCAGGCAGGCATAAGAGGCATCCTCCAGCACGGTAGGACACACGATCTGATTTTCAAAATCCTGATATACATATCCTGCCTTCTTCGCCAGGCTGCCGATCTCCTGCTCCCGTGTATCCACACCGTCTATCTTTACCATCCCCTCCATATCTCCGACGATAAAATGCGGAATCAGCCCGTTCAGTGTTTTACACAAGGTAGATTTCCCACACCCGTTATTTCCTACGACCGCAAGAAAATCTCCGTCCTCTACTGTAAGAGACAGATCCTTAAGCGTCGGCTCTTCTGCCCCGGGATAGGTAAATGTCAAATGATCGATCTCGATTTTATTCACAGGTTTCACCTCTTATCCCTTTTAAAAGTTGCGATACTCTGCCGAAGCTTTTCTGCCTGCCCGGCTGCGGATCAGGCCTGCCGCCACAGCCGTCACTGCCAGCGCCACGATAATCCCTACGATAATAGATGTGGAATTTCCTGCCCAGTCTGCCTCCCAGTCGATCAGCTCATACCCGCCGGAGGCAGAAGCTCCGCCCCAATGGCCGCTGCAAATCCTGCCAGTATCAGAGCGATATTTTTCGGAGTGAAGACACCGCCTTCCAGCTGCGTCTCTTTATCTCTTGGCTTGACGCCTAAAAGAGGCTCAATCTTGCCGTAGAGTCTTGGCACCAGATACATCGCCGGAAGCATGCAGAACAGGATACCTGAAAACAGGATGTCATTAAGACATGCAAATCCTTCGGTAAAGAACACACTCTCCGGGAGTCCCGCTACCGCCTCAAAATCCTCCACCGCAAACTGTACCTTCAGAATATCTACCACGCATCCCATCAGCTGCTGCACCGTTACGCCAATGATAGAGGCTGCAGCAACAACCCTGCGGTTCCTGGGATCCTTCACGATCCGCCCCGCAATATAAACACCGATCGTTACTGTCAGAAATTTTTCCAGCTCTCCAAGGCCTCCGAACTGTCCCAGCATGATCTCGCTGAACACCAGCTCTCCGGTTGCCGCCCCCAAAGCCGCGCTTAACGGGTCAAACAGCATGGCCAGCGTCAACGGAATGAATAAAAAGTATTCTACAGAAAATTCCACGATCCCTATTTGAAAAGATGGGATCAGTTCTGTAAACAAGGTCGCCAGCCCATACAGGGACATACTTAAGACAAATACCATCATTTTCTGCGACTGCGTCATTCTTGATTTTACATCCATAATAAAACTCCTCCATAATCACTCTCATTACATCGTCTTGATTTCTTACGAGAGTCATTATAGAGGAGCTATTTTAAATCTAACAGCGCACTGCCATAAAATGTAAGTAAAATTTTCGTAAATTAGTTTTTGTAATTAAATTTTCATTTTAGCCTGCATTGCTGGCAGCAATCTTTACGCGGCTCCACAGATCACTGATGATCTTTTTGGTGTCTTCATTATAAACAAACACCTCATCGTTCTCATTATCTGTCCGCGGAATGTATGCGTTGATGCCTTCATAATCTCCGCCTTCTCCGGACAGTGTATCCATAACCTCCTGGTTTGCAGAGGTATATCCCACGTAGCTGGAGTTATCATAAGCGCCGTCATAATCAGAAGCATAGTTGATAAACGCATGTGCCAGATCCGGATTCTTGGCATTTTTCGGGATGACCATGGCGTCTGACCACAGATTGGTTCCTGTCTCAGGCATAAAATATCCCATATCTTCATTTTCCGCCATAACATAGGATGCATCTCCGGAGTAAATCAGTCCCAGCGCCTTTCTTCCCTGCGCCATGTTGTCGATGATCTCATCGGTCACGATTTCCGTATCCATGGTTTCCACACACTGTACCAGCATTCATAAGCCTCCTGCAGCTCCTGCTCATTTTCCGTATTCATGGAATATCCCAGGCTTTCAGCGCCATCATGAAGGAGTCTCTCTCGGAATCATAAAGATACACATCTCCTTTGTATTTCTCATCCAGGAAAATATTATATCCTTCTCTTTCCAGATCCTCGATGTCTACCTTATTTTTATCATATACGATTCCCACGGTTCCCCAGAAATATGGAACGGAATAATCATTATTCGGATCATAAGGCAGGCCCTTCACCGCATCTGCCAGCTTATCCATACAGGTGAGCTTGGATTTATCCAGCTTCTGCAAAAGATCCTCTTCGATCAGACGCTGGATCATATAATCACTTGGCACCAGCAGGTCATAGGATTCCCCGTTTGCCACCTTGATGTACATCTGCTCATTGGAATCAAAGTTTTCCATGACTACCGTAGCGCCGGTCTCTTCCTCAAAGTCGCCGATGATATTTTCGCCGGTATACTCGCCCCAGTTATAGATGTGGAGCGTCTGCCCTTCAAACGGACGGTCCGAGCTTCCGCCGCCGAAATTCACCGCGCAGATTCCTACTGCCGCCGCACAGAGAACCGCTGCCGCTGCAGGCACCAGGCGTCTTCTCTTTCCGATCGTATCCGACTTCCTGTTCTTGGCGGCCACGATCGGCGCCAGATTAATGATCAAAAGCACAATAGTTATGATCACAACCACAAGCGTTGATACCGCATTGATACTGGGGTTGACACGCTTGCTCATGGTGTAGACCACGATACTTAAGTTCTTAACACCTCTGCCGGTTACAAAATAGGAAATGATGAAATCATCCACCGACATAGTAAATGCGATCAGCGCTCCCGATACGATCCCCGGTGTGATCTGGGGTACGATTACCTTACGAAGCGCCTGCCAGGGAGTAGCGCCCAGATCCATGGCCGCATCCGCAAGATTGGGATCCAGTGAGCGGATCTTTGGCATAACCGACAGGATCACATAGGGTATGCAAAAGGCAATATGGGCCAGCAGCATGGTCATGTAGCCTTTTTCTACATTAAAGGTAATGAACAGCAGCATAAACCCGATGGCTGTCACAATCTCCGGGTTCATCATCGGCAGATTATTAACCTGATCCATGATGTTACGGATTACCTTCTTGGACTTGCTTAATCCTATGGCAGAAATTGTTCCCACTACCGTAGAGATAAAGGTGGCCAGGATCGCAATGCTGAAGGTGGTGTACAGAGCTTCCATCATATCCTGGGATTCCAGCATATGCTGATACCAGCGCAGCGAAAAGCCGGTAAAGCTGGTCAGGGATTTTCCTTCATTGAAGGAGAAAATCACCATATATACAATGGGAAGATAGAAGAAAGCGATCATCAGGATCATCAAAATCTTCCCAAAAGGACGTTTTTTTCTTGTTCATCCTGATCACTCCTCCTTTCCGCCCTGGTTACGGATCTCAATCTTCCGCACTGCCATCATCAGAAGCATCATGATCACTGCCATGATCATGGAAATGGCGCTTCCGAAATTCCACTCACCCACGGTGATAAACTGGTTCTCGATCATATTTCCGATCAGGAAATACTGTCCGCCTCCCAAAAGTTTCGGGATGAAGAAGGAACTGACTGCCGGAAGAAATACCAGCGTAATGCCATTAATGACGCCGGGCAGCGACAGTGGAAAGGTTACCCGCCGGAAGGTCTGCACCGGATTCGCTCCCAGATCGGCACTGGCCTCAACAAGGGAATGATCCATCTTGCTTAAGGATGTCTGGATCTGAAGAATCATAAATGGCAGAAAGTTATACACCATTCCAAGCAAAACGGCGCCCTCCGTATACAAAAGTTCCTGATCTCCAAGCCCGAATATGCTTAAAATCTGCTGGATCAGCCCGCCTTCACTCAAGAGCCCGATCCAGGCATAGGTCCGGACCAGCATGTTGATCCACATCGGGATCGTCACACATAAGATTAAAATGTTCTGTGTTTTTTCCTTGCTGCGGGCAATAAAATAAGCTGCCGGATAGCCCAGGAAAAAGCAGATAATCGTTGTCTTAACCGCAATTACGAGCGAACGCCAAAGGATTAACAGGAAATCCTGGTCGGTAAAAAATTTGGCGTAATGCTCCAGTGTGAAGGAAAACGAAATGATGCTGTTTCCCTGCTCCATAAAGGAGTATGCGGCGATCAGCGCCATGGGTAACACCAGCATCAGCGCCGCCCACACAATATACGGCCAATGCCAGCTGAGAAAACCGTTTCATCTTTTAATACCCCGTCCTGGACATCACATGGATATCCTCCGGGAAGAATGTCCAGGCCGACCTCCTGACCCTCTTCCGAGTAGTCTGTGGTGTGGATCTTGAACTCCCGTCCTGTCGTCCAGAATGTGATCGGATATACTCCCTCCGTCACCTTTTCCGGATCAAATTCATAATCCACGCTGATATCCACACTCTGTTCCTCATCGCTTAACTTCCAGCCCTGTGCGTTGGCCCAGGTCTTAAGATCTGTGTCCAGCGCCTGAGACTCTGTGATCTCATCTACTGTTTTTACAAAATTAAATGCCATGATTCCTTCATTTGCCTTTTCGTTCTTCACGAATGGCTGGTCTACCACGAAGATCGTCCTCTCAACCTTCGTGCCGTTTGAAGTGGCAAATACCACAGGATACTGGCCTTCTTCTTTAGCCACCTCGTACTCTATCTTCGCAATGGATATGTATTCGTCGCTTTCCGGATCCCAGGCCTGTGCATTGGCGCGGGCAATGACTTCCTTGTCGTCCAGATCCTCTACATCATCAATATCTACATAGAAGTTGTTGGCACTGATTTTTTCTTTTCCATCCTCGCTGGTCACGTCCTGGTTCTTGATCACACGCATATTGACCGTCACACTGGTACCCGGCACTGTCTCCACGATAATCTCATAGTGTACCCCTTTAAATAAAACACTTAAGACCTCGCCTGTCATTTTGCCGTCCTTCACATCCACGATGTCGATATCCTCCGGACGGATCACCACATCCACCGGTTCATTTTCTTTGAATCCGAAGTCCACACAGTCAAAGGTAATATCGTCAAAACACACCTTATAATCCTCCAGTATCACGCCGGCAGGATGTTGCTCTCTCCGATAAAGTTTGCGACAAACCGGTTCACCGGCTCATTGTAAATATCCTGAGGTGAGCCCACCTGCTGGATCTCTCCGTGGTTCATGACCACGATCTTATCTGACATGGTAAGGGCCTCTTCCTGATCGTGGGTTACAAAGATAAAGGTAATCCCTACCTCCTGCTGGATTCTCTTCAGCTCATACTGCATCTCTTTTCTGAGCTTTAAGTCCAGCGCCGCCAGCGGTTCATCCAGAAGCAGCACCTTCGGCTCATTGACCAGCGCTCTTGCAATAGCTACCCGCTGCTGCTGCCCGCCGGACAAAAGGGTCGTATTCTTATCCTCAAACCCTTCCAGTCCGATCAGCCTTAGCATTTTCATGACCTTCTGGTCGATAACGTCCTTACTCATCTTTTGATCTTAAGACCAAAAGCAATATTTTCGTACACGCTCAGATGGGGAAACAGCGCATACTTCTGAAATACTGTATTCAGTTCCCTCTCATAAGGCGGTTTTTTGCTGATCTCTTCCCCGTCAAAGATCACGCTTCCTTCATCCGCATCCAGAAATCCGCCCAGGATCCTGAGCAGCGTAGTCTTTCCGCAGCCGCTGGGTCCTAATAGCGTTACAAATTCATTTTCATAAATGTCCAGATTGATCCCTTTCAGAACGATCTGGCCGTCAAAACTCTTTACGATATTCCGAAACTCGATCAGCTTCTTCTCTTCCATCTTGTCTCTCCCTCCTGCTAAAACATCGGCGGTGTGGTGACCCACAGCACCTTTGCATCACTGTTCCCGTGATTGTAAAGGTAATGGCTCTTTGTTCCGTCCATGTAGAAGGTCTCTTTTGCCTTTACCTTGTATTTTTTGCCGCCCTGCACGATCGTGACAGCACCTTTTAGCACATAGCCAAACTCCTGGCCCTGATAGGCAGACATCACCTGGCTTTTCTTCCGCGGATGCAGCGTCAGAAGGATGGGCTCCATCTCGTTTTTCTGAGCGTTCGGGATCACCCATTCAATCTGATAGTCTTCCTGCTCATCCACAAAAAAGTCCTGTGTCTGAAATACGATCTGTGTTTCTTCTTCCTCGCGGAAGAACTCTGACAAGTTGCTTCCCAGCGCCTCCAGGATATCCTGAAGTGTGGCGATACTCGGTGTCGTCAAGTTACGCTCCACCTGAGAAAGGAAGCCTTTGGTAAGTTCGCTCCTGGATGCAAGATCCCCCAGTGTCAGGTCGTTCTGCAGGCGCAGTTCCTTTAGTTTCTTCCCAATATCCACACTTTCACCTCCGGTTTTCTAATACTATACTTTTAGTTAAAAATTAGCGAACCAAGGAACATTATACACAGATGGGAAAATATTGCAATAGATTTTTGCATATTTTTACAGAAATACCGTTCCCCGGATTCTCCGTTGACTTTCAAGTGTTATTTGCTATAATATATTTAACAAGACAACTGGGGCAGATAGCTGAAACCTATCCGTTCCGGGAAATAAGGAAATTAAAAATAATCGTCCTTATATTCAGGACGATTATTTTTTATGCTTGTCATAGAAACTCTTTATGGTAAAAACCCCTTACACGAATGTTTACCATCCTTGCAAGGGGAAAATCCATACTAATATACATTTTTTCCGTTTTAAAAAACATACTTATCCATCCGGTCAAATGCTTCTTTTACCCGCTCAAACGGAAGCGCCAGATTGACCCGAAGCATATTCTCCATGGAACATCTTTCCGTCCTGCCATGCCACACCGACATCCCATCCGGCCTTTTCCAGCTCTTCCAATGACTTCCCATGTTTCTTACACCATTTCTCGCAGTCCAGGAACAGCATATAAGTCCCTTCCGGCCTGCTGACCTCCACGCCTTCAAAATGCTCCCGAATATAATTGCAGGCATAATCCACATTCTTTCCTATGACAGCACACAGTTCATCTACCCATTCCTGCCCCTCCTTTTTATAGGCTCCGATCAAGGCATGCATGGAAAAAACGTTCATACTGTTATAGTGACATTTCTCACTTTTTGACGTGATCCGGTCCCGAAGGTATTTGTTATAAATGATATGATAACTGCCGATCAGACCCGCAAGGTTGAACGTCTTACTTGGCGCATAAAGAGCCACCGTACGATTTCTGGCATCTTCACTGACAGACTGCGTCGGGATGTGTTTATGACCATCCAGAATAATATCTGACCATATCTCATCCGAAATCACCAGACAGTCATTTTCTTTATAAATTTCCATGGCCTTTTCAATTTCCCATCTTTCCCACACTCTTCCACATGGATTATGGGGGCTGCAGAAAATAGCCACATGGATCTTTTCCTCTTTCAGCTTCCTGTCCATATCTTCGTAATCCATCCGCCATACGCCATTGTCATCCTTCTTCAGCGGACTATGCACGATTTTATAGCCATTGCCTTCCAGGCTCCTGGTAAAACCGATATAGGTAGGACTGTGTACCAGCACACCGTCTCCCGGCGCCGCAAACGAAGTCAGGGCAGAAACCACACCTCCCAGCACGCCGTTTTCATAACCGATATCATCCTTTGTTAGATTCTCCACATTGTTCCTGGCCTTCTGCCATTCAATGATCGACTGAAAATATTCCTCACAGGGATTAAAATATCCAAACAATGCATGATTAGCTCTTTTGATCACTTCCTCCGGCACTGTCGGCACCGTCGCGAAATTCATATCCGCAACCCACATAGGGATTACATCAAAGCCCTCTTTCGGCTTGTCCGGCGCAAAGCCCGGATTCTCTCCAACTCCGTCAACCGCCAGGGCATCTTTTCCCTGACGGTCGATGATAGATGTAAAATCATATTTCATTTTCGTTAGTCTCCTTTCTTTGGGGACGTACACCTTTGCAAATGGGGACAGGGGCAAATGCAAAAAGGGACACCCACTAATGCGAAATGGGGACGTACACTTTTTGCAAAAAGTGTACGTCCCCATTCGCTACATTTTTTTCTTACAGATATCCTCAAGACAGCACTGATCGCAGTGAGGTTTTGTCCTTGCCGTACACACATCTCTTCCATGATATACCAGCCGGTGGCAGAAGTCACTGCCTTCCTCCGGCGGAATGATCTTCCACAGCTCCATCTCCACTTTTTTCGGTTCTTTGATGCCGTCCACCAGGCCCATCCTGTTCACCAGGCGGATGCAGTGGGTATCGGTAACGATAGCCGGCTTTCCGAACACGTCTCCCATGATCAGGTTGGCGCTTTTTCTTCCCACGCCGGGGAGCTTCAAAAGTGCATCAAAGTCATCCGGCACTTTATCTCCGTATTCCTCATGCAGGATCTTCATGCAGGCGCTGATATCCCGCGCCTTACTCTTTCCCAGTCCGCAGGGCCTTACAATCTCTTCGATGTCATTCACATCTGCTGCCGCCAGTGCCGCTACGCTCGGATATTTTTCATACAACCCTTCTACCACCACATTGACTCTGGCGTCTGTACACTGAGCTGCCAGTCTTACGCTGACTAAAAGCTTCCAGGCCTGGTCGTAATCCAGTGTACATCCGGCATCCGGATATTCCTGTTTTAATCTTTCAATGATCTCCAAAGCCAGCGCTTTCTTTGCCTTCTGTGTCATAGTATCTCCTCTTTTGCTTATCATTTTTTTCTTTACTATTTCTTTCCGTCGCTCAAGGTCACCTTGATATAATCATGGTGGACCGCTTCCAGATATTTCCCGAACACATCCTCTGTCTTCAGTTTGATGCTGGATGTATTTACACAGGGGTGACAGGCATACCAGGGACTTTCCAGGATTTCCTCGTCCACCAGCAGCTGCACACGGTTCTCCGGATCAAAGATCAGGCCCATGATGGTGGCTGATCCCGGCGTTACATTAAGGAGCCGCTCCATATCATCCCCGGATGCAAAGGACAGCCGGGACGTCGGATCTGCTTCGACAGTTCCTTGGTCTGAAGTGATTTCCCGCCGGGCAGCACCAGGAGATAAAATGCTGTTTTCTGCCGGTTGCAAAGAAACAGATTCTTGCAGATTTCAATCTCCAGCGCCTCGTCTACTTCTTTGCACGCCTCGATAGTCATCACCGCCTCATGGTCTGCCCGAACATAATCAATATCCAGACTGTCCAGAAGGTCGTAGACCTTCATCTCCTTTTTCTCTCTGCCTCTGCTGTTTTCGGTCTTCCCTGATATAACTTCATCCTCTGACTCTCCTCCAATGTCTCTTCCTCATATCTCTTTTAAACACATGCCGGATTTATGTATCTTCGACATCCGTACGTCCCATTCTTTAGATCTCAATCAGCTCATATTCCTGGGTGCCGATCCCGATCTTCTCTGCATGTTCCAGGCAGCTCTTCCAGTTCGTCGCAGGCGCCGAATCTGTAAAATGATCGTGGTGCACATGAGGCATCCGGTCCAGCTGGCTTTCTGCAATCACCGGCTGACGGTTCACCGCATCTGCACAGGCCCGGTCCAGCGCCACCGGATCAAAGGAGGCAAACATCCCCACATCCGGAACGATCGGAATATCATTTTCCGCATGACAGTCACAATTCGGAGACACGTCAATGACAAGACTCACATGAAAATGAGGCCGGTCCTTCAGTACCGCCAGGCTGTATTCTGCAATTTTCTTATTCAGGATATCATTTGACTCATCGTTAGATGCACATACCGCATCCTTTGGACAGACACCTATACATCGGCCACAGCCCACACATTTATCCTGGTCGATCACAGCCTTCCGCTCCGTAATAGACGGTGCGTCATGGGCACAGATCTTTACACAGTTCCCGCATCCGATACAGTTTTCCTGTTCCACATACGGCTTTCCGGCACTGTGCATCTCCATTTTCCCTGCCGTGACCCGCAGCCCATACCGATATTTTTAAGCGCTCCGCCAAATCCTGTTGCTTCATGTCCTTTAAAATGATTTAACGTCAAAAACACGTCCGCATCCATAACGGCCCGTCCGATCTTTGCTTCCTTTACATACTCTCCATCAATAGGCACCAATTCCTCATCCGTTCCCTTCAGCCCGTCGGCAATGATCACATGACAGCCGGTAGAAAACGGAGAAAACCCGTTTTTGTATGCCGAATCCAGATGATCCAGCGCATTTTTCCGCCCGCCTACATACAGGGTATTGCAGTCCGTAAGGAATGGCTTTCCTCCAGCTCCTTTACCAGCTCTACCATAACCGCCGCATAATTGGGCCGGAGGAATGCAAGATTCCCCGGCTCCCCAAAATGCATCTTAATCGCAGTATACTTATTGTCAAAATCAATTTCTCCCATGCCCGCCGTCTTCATGAGACGTTTCAGTTTCTGCGGAAGATTCTCCTGAAAGGTAGCCTTCATACTTGTAAAATATACCTTTGATTTTTCCATGTTGTCTCCTTTTCTTACTTTTTACTTATTAATCTCTTTCTTCGCTCCATTCCAGAATCGTTCCGGAATTCGCGTCGATTTCAAAATCGTATTCCACACCGTTGTAGATAATGTCTCCTTCATATTTGTAAACTCCGTCATCATGATCCAGACTGATCCGGATATCCTGCTCCGTAGCCCCGGATACTCTGGAGAGCGCCGTTTCGATTGCCTGTTCCTGGGTAACCGCTACATTTGCACTGTTTGCAGTCCCTGTTCCCTGGGAAGTATTGTTCTGTGCGTTCTCTCCATTATTCTGGGCAGTTCCCTGATCGTCGTCCTGTGTCCCGTTCTGGACATTCCCCTGCGCCTGAGTACCGTCATCCTGATTTTCAATATCGGAACTTAAGATCGATCCATCCGCTGCCGCAACCTCGTATTCATATCCGGTATTATCCACATCGAAACGGATCTCATATACCTTCTGTCCATCGTCTCTGTCTTCCGAAACCTGAAGCCTTGTCGTGTCGGATTCACTGACTCCTGCATCGTTAAGTGCCGCTTCCAGGGCCGCGTCTCTTCCGATATCCTTTCCTCCGCATCCTGCGACTGTTCCTACAACTGCTACTGTTAAAATTGCTGCTGCCAATAATCTTTTCATACCTTTGTTCTCCCTTCATTTTCATTTATTTATATAGTTGTTTTGTTCTTGTTGATGTTACTATATACCACAAAGATTAAAAAAAAGATTAAAGGATCAGACTTTTTTATTTTTCTGTCCGGGGCAATTCAAAAATAAACCGGCTGCCTTCTCCTTTCCGGCTCTCTGCCGGATTTTCCCGCCATGCATTTCCACAATCCATCTGACCATAGATAACCCAAGCCCGGAATGACTGCCCTTAGTCCTGGCTGCATCCTCCCGGTAGAACCTTTCCCAGATGTAGGGGAGCGCATCTTCCCGGATCCCGATTCCGTTATCCTCCACCACACCGATAATGCATTGATCCTTCTCCATCAGAGAAACATGGATCTTTGACTGCCCCTCCGGCTTCCGGTAAGCCACGGCATTGGAGATCAGATTTCCCAGCATCCGGATATATAAAGTCTCGTCCGCCCTTCTTTTGATCCCCGGCTCCACCTCTGACGTCAACAGGACAGGAAGCCCCTGCTCCCTGATCAGGAACTTACGCTCCTCTACCACCATTTCCGTCAGCTCGCTCAAATCCAGCTCTTCCATCTCCAGAGGCTGCCTCCCCTGATCTGCCCTGGACAGAAACAGAAGCTGGCTGATCATCTCTGCCATCTCTTTTGCCTTCTTTTCAATCAGACAGATCTGCTCTCTTTGTTCCTCTGTCAAAGTCTCATCCGTAAGGCAGGCCCCGCACTGGGCAATGATCACGCTGACCGGCGTGCGAAGCTCATGGGACACATCCGAGGTAAACTGTTTTTCTCTCCGGAAAACCTCATCCAGCTGCGAAAGCATCTCATCAAAGGTTTCCGCCAGATGGTAAATCTCGTCCCTGTCTTTCCCTCCGCTTTCAGGAAGTCCGATCCGCCTGGAAAGATCCGCGTCTGCCCGGATCTCCCGAACCGTATCCGTAATCCTCCTGACCGGAAGCAATGTCCTTTTGGTAAATCGATAGCCGATAAATGCCGTTGCCAGAGTAAGTCCCGGAAGCAGGATCAGCGCAAACCGCATCGTTACCCGATAACTTGTTTCCGCATCTGTTACAGACGTAATCCCCCGGATATATACCGTCTGGTCAGCGGACAGACGAAATGACATATCATATACATACCACTGTGTATTTCCCTCCCGGAGCTTACGGATCTGACCGTCTTTGATCTCCGGCTCGGAATCAAATCCATGTGGGATCCTTCCCATCAGGAAATACCCGGTCTCGTCATAGAGAGACAGATAGACATCTGACTCCACCGAATAAAAATCCGTCTCCACCGCCGGAACATTATCCCGCAGTATAACCGCATCCGCACTATTCTGGACCCGGTGGGTAAGCCTATCCTGGACCGTTGCCAGCAGTTCCCGGTTACTCAAAGAAAAAAGGATCGCCAGCGCCGCACAGGTCACCAGAAGCATAAAAAAAGTATACAAAAGTGTCAGTTTAAGCTTTAATGTCAACCGCTTCATAGATCTTCCCTCAAAACATATCCGGCGCCCCGCACGGTATGGATCAGCTTTTTCTCCTGCCCGTCATCAATCTTTCTCCTGAGATACCGGATATAGACATCGATTACATTGGAGCCTCCCGAATAATCGAAATTCCACAGATGCTCCTCAAGCCTCTCTCTGGAAAGTACGATTCCCTCATTCTGTACCATATACCGGAGAAGTGCAAACTCTTTTCCCGACAGGGAAATCTCTTTTCCGCCCCTTAAAACCTGGTGCGTATCCATGTGCACCTCCAGATCACCTACTCTGTAGCAGGTCTTCGGCGCTTCCTCCGGTTTCCTTAAAAGAACCCTTATCCTTGCCAGCAGTTCCTCATATGCAAAGGGCTTGATCAGATAATCATTCGCTCCGGCATCCAGACCTGTCACCCGGTCCTCCACGCTGTCCCTGGCAGTCAGAAGCAGCACCGGCGTCTGATTTTTCTCTCTCCGTATTGTCCTTAACACGGTAATCCCATCCTTCTTCGGCATCATGATATCCAGCACCACCGCATCATACTGTGCGCTCCTTAAATACTCCAGGGCCTCTTCCCCGTCAAAACAGGAATCCACGCTGTAATGCTCTGCCTTTAACCGGGCACTGATAATTTTATTCAAATCCTTCTCATCTTCCGCGATCAAAATCCTCATGATCCTCATCACCTCATTGTTTTTAGTATAGTAGAACCGGTCTGAATTGTAAAGTTCCGCATATATATGTAAAAAACAAGGAATCTTTCTCATGTCAAAAAAAACGTATTGCACTGATCCTGTCCTCCCTGCTTGGGATTTTTCTGATTTCCGCCTGTATTCTCTGGCACTGTTCGCAAAGCGAGGACAAACGTTTTGAAGCTTTTCTT
>ENA-OPZM01000350-OPZM01000350.1-human-gut-metagenome-genome-assembly--contig:-NODE-350-length-20470-cov-1.918055_pt1 | contig 20470 bp, 26 predicted proteins | sample MGYA00242478_ERZ504493 | MGnify/ENA primary metagenome ERZ504493 (study PRJEB26092, sample SAMD00036227) | human gut metagenome | host: Homo sapiens | study: EMG produced TPA metagenomics assembly of... | reverse complement strand
TAGACGTATCCGTCATTCCAAGAGGCGGGATCACGACAAAATCCCCGTCCGGATCTACCAGGGATCTCTTCAGATCCTGGATCAGTTCATCAGTATTCGGATATCGTCTTTCGGCGTTTTCTGGTACATTTTAGTATGATCTGTTCAAGACTGTATGGAATATCCGAAACCAGCTCCGACGGCGCTGTAATCTCCTCCTGAAGATGCTTGATCGCTACAGATACTGTAGAATCACCGTCGAACGGCACCTGTCCGGTTACCATTTCATATAGAGTAATACCGATGGAATAGATATCGCTTTTCTGATCGCTGAATCCGCCCCTGGCCTGTTCCGGCGACGTATAATGGACAGATCCCATCGCATTCGTACTGATCGTATTAGAAGTCACGGCCTTTGCAATACCAAAATCCGTAACCTTTACCTTCCCATCTTTGGAAATAATGATATTCTGCGGCTTAATATCCCTGTGGATGATCCCGGCCGCATGAGCCGCCCCGATACCGGAGCACATCTGAATGGCAATGCTGATCACTTCCTTGTGGGACAGCCTGCCTTTCTTTTCTATATATTCTTTCAGGGTAATCCCTTCCACCAGTTCCATAACCATATAGTACAGGCCCCGGTCTTCCCCCACGTCATAAACATTTACCACATTTGGGTGCAGTAGTCCGGCGGACGCCTGCGCCTCCGACCGAAATTTCCGGACAAAATTTTCATCCTCCCGGAACTCCTTTTTCAGTACCTTGATTGCCACATACCGGTTCAGCATCTGGTCACGGCCCTTATAGACATCAGCCATGCCTCCGGCCCCAACCTTGCTCAGCACTTCATATCGTTTTCCAAGAACAATACCATCTTTTACCATACACTCACCTCATCCGAAAGCGGTTCCGCTATCACAACCCCTATATTATCTCTTCCACCGTTGCTGTTCGCCTTCTCGATCAGCATTTCTACTGTTTCCACCACATCTCTTGAACCCTTGACGATGTCAAACATATCCTCGTCCTCCACCATGTTGCTGAGTCCGTCGGTACACATCAGGATCACATCTCCTTTTTTCAGCCGGTATTCATAGATGTCAGCTTCCACATCTTCTTTTACGCCGATCGCCCGTGTGATGATATTTTTATCCGGATGATTCTTTGCCTCTTCCGCCTTGATCCCCCCTAAACGGACCATCTCCTCTACCAGAGAATGATCCTTGGATATCTGACGGATCTTTTCATTGATAAGATAGAGCCTGCTGTCTCCTACATTGGCAAAATACAAGGTATTCCCTATGATCGTGCCTGCCACCAGCGTGGTCCCCATACCTTCCAGTTTCACATCCGTTGCCGCCACCTCGATCAGCTTATGGTTGGCAATGCTGACAATATTGCGCAGGATCTCTTCCGGTTTGTCAAGCGGTGTCTTTTCTAATTCTTCCAATACCGTATTTACCGTATATTTTGACGCAAAATCCCCTGCCTTATGTCCGCCCATTCCGTCGGCCACCGCAAGGAAATTCGGGAACGGCCCTACCGGCTGATCCGTCACATATACGTAATCCTGATTGACCTCACGCTTTCTCCCCACGTCAGTCATTGCATATAGTTTCATCTGTTTCTCCTTTATTCCCAGCCGCGTATCTTCTCCGCAGCTGTCCGCAGGCTCCGTCAATATCAGAGCCTCTTTCCCTTCTTATAGTAACATTAATTCCGTATTTTTCAAGTTTATTTTTAAATTCCAGCGCATTTTCACTGGTGGGCCTCTGATAATCCCGTTCCCGGACCGGATTGACCGGAATCAGGTTCAGATGGCAGTTTCTGTGGCGCAGGATCCCTGTCAGTCCCCGGATATCCTCCTCCCGGTCATTGACTCCTTTTACCAGGCTGTACTCAAAGGTTACCCTGCGCCGGTCTTCTCAAAATAGTGGTCGCAGGCTTCCAGCACCTTTGGCAGTGCATATTTATTCGCCACCGGCATCAGTTCCCGCCTCTTCTCCTGGGTGGATCCATGGAGAGACAGGCCAGAGTGATCTGTAAACCTTCCTCTACAAGCTCATGCATCTTCGGCACAATACCGCAGGTAGACGCGTAATGCTCCGCTGGCTGATATGTAGTCCGTGTTCATCACTGATCATATGCAAGAATTTTACGAAATTCTCATAGTTGTCCAGCGGTTCTCCGGTTCCCATGATGACGATGTTGGATACCCGCTCTCCGCTTATTTTCTGCACCTGGTAGATCTGCCGCAGCATTTCTGAGGTTGCAAGATTCCGCTTCAGTCCGCCGATCGTCGAGGCGCAGAACCTGCATCCCATCCGGCAGCCGGCCTGGGATGAAATGCAGACAGAATTGCCATACTCATATTTCATCAGCACACTTTCGATCATGTTGCCGTCAGAGAGCTCGAACAGAAACTTTTCCGTCGGATCCTTTCTGGATATCTGATGCGCCGCCACATGAAGCTTCGGAATCTCGTAATGAGCTTCCAGCTTTTCTCTCAGGGACTTCGACAGGTTCGTCATCTGCGAAAAATCATCTGCAAGCTTTACATGCAGCCACTCGTAGATCTGGCGGCCCCGAAAGGCCTTCTCACCGATCCGCTTCATCTCTTCTTGTATTTCTTCATAATTCAATGAACAGATGTCCTGCTTACTCATCATCTCTCCTCCGAAACAGTGCGAGATAAAATCCATCCCCTTCGTCTTTTCCCGGAAGTCTTTGCTGCTCCCGCACCAGGGAAAATTCCGGATATTTTCCGGCAAACCACTGTGCATTTTCTTCATTTTCTCTCCGGTTGATCGTGCAGGTGCTGTACAAAAGCTTCGCCCGGCTTTACATAGTCCTTCACCACGGCCAGGATCCGCCTTTGCAGAGCCGCCAGCTCTTCTTGCGCCTCTTTGGTCATCCGAAGCTTCAGATCCGGCTTCTTTCCCAGCACTCCAAGACCAGAGCAGGAAGATCCGCAATGACAATATCCGCCTTTTCTACCGACTCCTGATCCGTCTCCAGCGCATCCTGTACAACCGCTTCTATATTAGTAAGACCGCTTCTTTCGATATTTTCCCGGATCAGTCCCACTTTATATTCTGTCAGGTCGCGGGCCTCCACATGACCGGTCCCGGAAAGGAGCTCCGCCAGATGGATCGCTTTGCCGCCCGGCGCCGCACAGACGTCAATGATCTCGTCCCCCGGCTTTGGATCCGCCCACAGCGCCGCCTGCATGGAGCTTACATCCTGTACCTGATAATACCCCTGGCGAAAACTGGAAAGAGCCGCCAGATGATCAAAGCCTGACAGATAAAGCCCACTGGGAGTATCCGTGATTTCCCGGACTGTTACCCCTTCCTTTTCCAGCATGTCCATCAGCGCCTCTTTCGTGATCCTCTGCGGATCAAAACGCACAGACAACGGGTCTGCCTTAAGGAAAGCCTCTCCCATCTTCTGCACCGTGTCAAAATCATAGGTTTCCAGCCACTGGCTTACAAGCCACTCCGGCAGGGACTCCCGGACAGACAGACAGGAAACAGGATCCGACGGATCCGGGTATGTAATCTGATCCAGATTTCTGCTGATGTTTCTTAAAACGCCATTGACAAATCCCTTCAGATTATGGAATCCTTTTTTGGCTGCCAGCTTCACCGCCTCATTGCATACCGCAGAGTCCGGGATACTGTCCATGTATTTCAGCTGATAGACGCTGAGCCGTAAGATTGTCCGGATCACCGGTTTCATTTTATTTACTTTCACCTTGGAAAACTGATTGATAACCGCATCAATTTCGATCATGCGTTCAAGCGTGCCGTTTACCACTCTCGTGATAAACGCACGCTCTCGTTTGTCCAGATATTGATAAAGATCCAGAAGATTCTTCAAAACGATATGGCTGTATTCCCCGTCGCGGGTAATGGAAAGCAACGCTTCCAGCACCAGTTCTCTTTCATTCATCTCCTATCTTCTCCTCGAGTTTGATATTAAAATAATCCTGAGAAGCTGCAGGATCGCCGACGCTGCTCCCGCCACATAAGTAAGCGCGGCTGCCGTCAGGACCTTCCTGGTAGCCTGCACTTCATCCTCATACAGCATCCCGTTTCCGCTCAGCATGCGGATGGCCCGGCTGGATGCATTAAATTCCACCGGCAGCGTCACGATCTGGAACAATACCGCCAGCGAAAAAGCCAGGATCCCAAGATTTAAAAACAAGACCGATGACTGGCTGTTAAATAAAAGTCCGATCAGAATCAGGGGCCAGGCAATCGTACTGCCAAAGTTCGCCACCGGAACCAGAGCGCTCCGGAACGCAAGCGGCGCATAGCCGGTGGCATGCTGGATCGCATGACCGCACTCATGAGCCGCCACGCCCACCGCTGCCACAGATGCAGATCCATACGTCGCATCCGACAGGCGAAGCACCTTGCTTCTGGGGTCATAGTGGTCCGTCAGGTTTCCGGACACATGCTCTACCCTGACGTCATAAATGCCCGCCCGGTGAAGCACCTGCTCCGCCGCTTCTCTTCCGGTCATCCCGGAATGATTGCGTATCCTGGAATATCTGGAAAATGTAGAACGCATCTTCGCCGACGCCGCCAGGCAGATGACCACACCGATCAGCACTAACATATATGTTGGATCAAAATACATTGGATAATACATAGTTACCGCCTCCTGGTATTACATTATAATAGAAAAGCGAGAAAAAAACCGTGGATTCATACAATTTTAATAATTCTTAATAAACTTAATGCAGGGTCGAAAAGTCTGAACCCACATGAGATTGTGGAAGTGCGAAGCACGGAACAATCCGTAGGCATCACTTTATCCCTCCGATCCCAGCTTCTCTCCGGCTTCCATCGTATATCCCCGCAGGAATGCACCGGCGTCCATCCGCTTCTTTCCAGGAATCTGAAGCGCGCAGACCTTCAGCAGGTCTTTCCCCGTCTGCACCAGGAATCCGTCCTTTTCTACCTTCACCACGGTGCCTGGTTTTGCTGTTTCCTGCTGCTGTGCGGCTTTCGCCTCTTCCTGGTTTATCACCTGGGCTTCCCAGATCTTCATGGTCTTGCCCGTCCAGTCTGTGTAGGCGCTGGGCCAGGGATTTAATCCCCGGATCAGCCGTTCGATCTCTTCTGCCGGCCTGGTCCAGTCGATTTTTCCTAAGCTCTTATCCAGCATCCTGGCATATTCCGTAGGGCTTTCCCCCTGTTTTTCCGGAGTGATGGCATGGGCTTCCAGCCCTTTCAGCGTCTCCACACAGAGCCTGGCTCCGGCTTCGGCCAACTTGTCATGAAGCTTCCTCCGTTTCCTTTTCATCCAGGACTACTTCTGTCTTTAACAGCATATCACCGGTATCCAGCCCCGCATCCATCTGCATGGTCGTCACGCCGGAGACCTTTTCCCCATTTATGACCGCCCACTGGATCGGCGCCGCCCCGCGGTATTTGGGAAGCAGAGACGCATGAACATTCACACACCCATAAGGCGTCATATCCAGAATGGCCTGCGGCAGGATCTGTCCAAAGGCGATCACCACCATAATATCCGCCTGATATTTCCGCAGTTCTTCGATACACGCCTCCTCCCGGATCTTCTTTGGCTGATAGACCGGGATATCGTATTTCAGGGCTGTTTCCTTCACCGGCGGATACTGCATCTTCCCGCCGCGGCCCTTTGGCTTATCCGGCTGCGTCACTGCCAGCACCACCTCATGTCCGGCCTCGATCAGAGCTTCCAGTGTCCCCACGGAAAACTCCGGTGTCCCCATAAATATGACTTTCATCCTGGTCCCTCCTTCTATACTTCTTCCTCGTCTTCCGGATCTGCGTATTCTACATCATGGAGTTCTCCTTCCACCAGATCCACATACAAATGTCCGTCCAAGTGGTCGATCTCATGGCAGAAAGCACGTGCCAGAAGTCCTTCTCCCTCCAGCTCGATCTCTTCCATATCTTCATTCTGGGCGATCACCTTGACATGATCCGGTCTTGTCACCTGCCCGGCTTTTCCAGGAACACTTAAGCACCTTCCTCGCCGGTCTGCTCTCCGGAGGTCTCAACGATCCTGGGGTTGATCAGCACGATCGGGCCTTCTCCCACATCGATCACCACGATCCTTTTTAAGATCCCACCTGGGGCGCCGCAAGGCCTACGCCCATAGCTTCATACATCGTGTCCAGCATATCGCTGATCAGGATCTTTGTCCGAAGATTCATCTTCGTTACTTCTTTACATGGTTTTGTCAGCACTTCATCGCCGATTTCTCTGATTTTTCTCGTTGCCATAATTTACCTCTCTTCTCCATATTTTTCTATTTAGAACACGCCCATGGGATCCAGGTCAAACTGGATCCTTAAGGTCTGAAATCCCCGGTTTGCTTCTATATATTGTTCCATCCGGTTCTTTGCCTCAATCAGGATGTGCGCTTCTTTTTCTTTCAGATACAGGACTTTCCTGTACACATCGTTTACCTTTCCCACGTAAGGGCTGGCTGGCCCTATCACCTGTATCCGTCCGCCCGGGTCGATCCGCCCAAGGAATTCCTTCAGGTACCCTGCCGCCTCTAAAAGCCGCTCTTCTTCCGGCCCCGTAAGAAGCACCGCCAGAAGGTGGGATGCCGGCGGGTAGCCCATCAGCTTTCTGTAGCCCATTTCTTCTTCATAAAACCCTTCATAGTCCTGGGCCGCTGCCATCTGGATACTATAGTGGTCCGGGCTGTAGGTCTGGATCACCACCTGGCCGGACGCCGCTCCCCGGCCTGCTCTTCCGGCCGCCTGCGTCAGAAGCTGGAAGGTCCGCTCTCCCGAACGGTAATCATCGCTGTACAGCGAAAGATCTGCCGCCAGGACTCCAACAAGAGTCACCTTGGGGAAATCATGACCTTTGACGATCATCTGTGTCCCGATCAGGATGTCGGCTTCCTCGTCTGCGAAGGTCTCCAGGATCTTTTCATATCCGTCCTTTTTCCGTGTGGTATCCATGTCCATGCGCAGTATGCGCGCTTCCGGAACGTCCTGCGGACCAGCTCCTCCACCTGCTGGGTCCCTGCCCGGAATCCTCCGATATAAGAGGAACCGCAGGACGGACAGCTCCGAAGAAGCGGTGTTTCATAACCACAGTAATGGCAGACCAGTTTCCCGTTCCGGTGGGCAGATAAGGAAACGTCGCAGTGAGGACATTTTACTACATATCCGCAGGCCCTGCAACTGACAAACCCTGCATAGCCTCTCCGGTTCAAAAAGAGCATGATCTGTTCCTTCCGTTCAAGACGGTCACGGATCATTTCCTCCAGCTTTCCGCTCAAGATCGAGCGGTTCCCCTGGCGCAGCTCTTCCCGCATATCTGTAATAAACACTTCCGGAAGAGCGCTTTCCCCTGTCCGGTTCTTTAGCTCCAGCATCGTAAACCTGCCGGTCTTACAGGCATAAAAGCTTTCCAGCGAGGCGTCGCAGATCCTAAGACCACGCTGGCCCCCTCCTCCTGCGCCCGGTGGATGGCCGTCTCTCTGGCATGGTATCTCGGCACCTGTTCACTTTTGTAGGTGCCTCATGCTCCTCGTCGATCACGATCAGTCCCAGGTTCGGAAATGGCGTGAACAGCGCAGACCTTGGTCCGATCATCACATCCACTTCTCCCGCTTTCACCCGCTCCATCTGGTCATAGCGTTCTCCCTGAGACATGCGGGAATGAAGGATAGAAACCCGGTCTCCAAATCTTCCGTAAAACCGCATGACCGTCTGATAGGTCAACGCGATCTCCGGAATCAGTACAATGGCCTGTTTTCCCTTTTTCAGACCGGTCGATCATTTCCATATAAACTTCTGTCTTGCCGCTCCCGGTGACGCCGTATACCAGATAAGTACCGGTCCTTCCATGCTCGTAATCCTGCCAGAAGGTCTCTACTGCTTTTTGCTGCTCCCCAGTCAGTGTGACACTTTCTTTTTCCTTTGCCGCAGCAGGAATAGGATTTCTGAACATCTGCTCCGTCCGGATCTCGATGACACCCTGCTCCTCCAGTGCCTTAATGACCGCGGCTGTCACATGCAGCTTCTTCGTCAGCAACTCGTAATCCTGGCCTGGCTGTTCTAAAAGTCCTGAAAGGAGGCGGGCCCTGGCTTTTTGGTTTTTATGGAGATACAGCTTAAGCTTTTCTTTTCCTTCTTCCTCTGACAGCTTCAGCACAACGGTCCGCCGTTTTCTGTCCGCTCCTGCCTCTTGATCGGAATCACCGTTTTTAAGGCCTGGATCATAGTCCCGCCATAATATTCCTTCATCCAGGCAGCCAGCGCCACCAGCTTTGCTTCAATGGCGATGCTTCCCTCCACGATCCCGCTGATTTCCTTGATCTTCTCAGGATCGTAATCCACCTTTTCCGAAAATCCGGTCACATAGCCCTTGGTCTCTTTATTATATCTTCCAAAGGGACCAGAACTTCCATACCAATTTTAAGCATCCCCTCCAGATGAGAGGGGATGCGGTATTGGAAAATCTTATCCAGTTTCTCATGTGTAATGTCGATGATAATATCAGCGTACATGTAACTCCTCTAATACTTCTCTGATCAGACTCTGTCATCCATATCGTACTTGACGCCCTTGATCTCCTGATAAGTCTCATGGCCTTTTCCGGCCAGCACAATGATGTCTCCCGGCTGTCCGTGCTCGATGGCATAGCGGATCGCCTCTTTCCGGTCGCAGATATCAATGTATTTTCCATCTGTCTTCTTCATGCCCACAATGATATCGTCGATGATATCCTGGGGCTCTTCAAATCTTGGGTTATCCGACGTGATAACCGTAAAGTCCGCAAGACGCCCTGACACCTCTCCCATCTCATAACGGCGGGTCTTGGAACGGTTGCCTCCACATCCAAAGATGGTGACGATCCGTCCGGGGTTATAGTCTCTCAACGTATTCAGCAGGCTTTCCAGGCTCATGGCATTGTGGGCGTAGTCGATCAGCATGGTAAATTCATCGGACACCTTGACCATCTCTACCCTTCCCTTGACCTTTGCTTCCTTAAGAGCCGCCTTGATATTTTCCACCGGAACACCGAAATGCCGGCATACAGCGATTGCTGTCAGGGAATTGTATACGCTGAAGTTCCCCGGTATGTCGATCTCTACATCAAAATCCATCAATCCATTGACATGGTATTTCACGCCCAGATAACCCGGTGTGGCAATGTGCTGTACATTGGTGGCTCTAAGGTCAGCCTTCTCCGAGAATCCATAGGTCTCCACCTTGCAGGTCGCATTGCGGAACACATCCTCAAACCACTGGTCATCCACGTTTGCAATCCCAAGCCTGCACTGTGTAAACAGAATCCCTTTGCAGCGCTTATAATCCTCAAAATCTTTATGCTCGTTGGGCCCGATGTGGTCCTCGCCCAGATTCGTGAAAATACCGATCTCGAACTGGATCCCTGCTGTCCGGTGAAGCATCAGCCTGGGATGATACCTCCATGACCACGCAGTCACAGCCAGCCTCCAGCATCTGTGCAAAATACTGATGGATGGTATAGGACTCCGGAGTCGTGTTGTTGGCCGGAATAGACTTGTCGCCGATGATCGCCTCGATGGTGCCTATCAGCCCCACTTTATGTCCCACACCTTCCAGAATGGATTTCACCATATAGGTGGTCGTGGTCTTTCCCTTCGTTCCGGTAATGCCGATCACTTTCAGCTTTTCTGCCGGATATCCGAAATATGCGGCGGACATCAGGGCCAGCGCATACCGGGTATCATCTACATGGATCACTGTCATCCCCTCCGGTGCCTCTACCGGCCGCTCCACGATCACGGCCGCCGCTCCTTTTTCCGCTACATCTTCTATATAGTCATGCCCGTCTGACACTGCTCCGCTAATGCAGACAAACACACTTCCTTCCGTCACTTTTCTGGAATCATTGATCAGTTCTGTGACCTCGATCCCGTCACTTCCCTGTCTCACTTCATATTCTAACCGTTCCAGCAGTCTGGTTAATTTCATAGCTTAATGCCTCCCTTTTGTATGGTATGGTACTTCTAATAGTATAACATTAATTTTATGTGCCGAAAAGCTGAATTTGTGCTATAGTATATAGGAGAAAAACAAAGCAAAGGGGAATCTTAACATGAAAGCTTACGAAAGACTCTTAAAGTACGTTGTTGTACGTACACCAAGTGATGAAAACAGCGAGACGGTTCCTTCCTCCCAGTGCCAGTTTGACCTGGCGCGCCTTCTGAAGGATGAGATGGAAGGCTTGGGACTTACAGACGTAGTGCTGGACGACCAGTGCTATCTCTATGGAAAGCTTCCGGCCACTCCCGGATATGAGGACAAGACCTCTATCGGCTTCATCGCTCATATGGACACAGTATCTGATTTCTGCGACCAGGATATTCACCCTGTCATCACAGAAAATTACAATGGAGAGGACCTTCCTTTAGGCGACAGCGGCCTGATCTTAAGCACGGAAACCTTCCCGCACTTAAAAGACCTGAAGGGACGCACCCTGATCACCACCGATGGTCACACTGTCCTTGGCGCTGATGATAAGGCAGGTATCGCCGAGATCCTGACCCTGATCGAAATCTTAAACGAGACAAAGATGCCGCACGGACCAATCTCCGTTCTTCACTCCTGACGAGGAGATCGGCACCGGCGCTTCTCACTTCAATGTAGAGCAGTTCGGCGCTCAGTATGGCTATACTCTGGACGGCGACACCGAAGGTGAGATCCAGTATGAAAACTTCAACGCCTGCAAGGCAAAATTCGAGATCACCGGCTTCAGCGTACATCCTGGTTCCTCCAAGGACACCATGATCAACGCCTGCCTGGTAGCTATGGAGATCAATCAGATGCTGCCAGGTCTTGAGACGCCTCGCGGAACCGAAGGATACGAGGGATTCTTCCATCTGGTATCCATGTCCGGCGACTGCGGACATGCTGAACTTAACTACTTTGTCCGCGACCATGACAAGCACTTCTTCGAAGGCCGCAAGAACACCCTGCGCCTTATCGAGAAGGATCTGAACGAAAAATGGGGCGAAGGCACAGTTAAGCTGACGATCACAGATCAGTACAAAAACATGGCTGAGATTATCGCAGACTGCATGCACCTGATCGACAATGCAAAGACTGCCTGCGAAAAAGCCGGCGTTACACCTCTGGTACTTCCGATCCGCGGCGGTACAGACGGATGCCAGTTAAGCTTCAAAGGCCTGCCGTGCCCGAACCTTGGAACCGGCGGACACGCTTATCACGGACCATACGAGCACATCACCGTAGAAGGAATGGATAAGGCTGTAGACGTACTGGTAGAATTAGTAAAATTATACGCATAGTAAAAGGAACCCGGCCGGGAAACGTTCATAAGTTTCCGGCCGGATTATTTTCTCTACAATGGTTCTATCACCAGCGCCTGTACCATCGGCACTTCCCCGCTTACATCCATTCCTTGGAAGTGTCCGCAGATCACATACTCTTTCCCCTGCTCGATCTCAAGGTTTCCGGTCTTATCTTCTGCGTAGGCGATCAGATGCCCGTCTTCTGTCTGGAAATCCACCTGCCCGGCTTCCTCCCTGCGCGTCGGAGACAGCCTCTGCCGTTCCGGACAGCACCACAGTCGTCTTCTGCTGATACTTTTCCGGTTCCTCAACCAGCTCCTTGTAACTCACACCCGAATCATACTGCTCCAGGACTTCCTTCGACAACACCTCCTGCCAACGCTCCCGTTCATCTGCTCCGTCTTTGTTTCCTGTGAAGCTCCAGCCCTTGACATAGCACAACCCAGCCACGATCAGAAGCAGCACGAGTATGACAGATAAGACCACGATCCATTTTCTCCTGCCTGCCATTTCATCTCCCCCTTCATATCCTATCACTCTACTTTCGTCCAGGAAAACCCATTCGTCACATCATACAGGCTTCCCTGGTTTTCATTATACGTAAAACTTCGTTCTGTGCCGCCATCCACAGGCGTGAGAATATAGGTTATCACTCCATTCGCAGTCGCACTTATATCCACAGACATCTGGTAAGTGTGTGTATAAGTCTTTCCGCTTGCAGACATGATCTCTATGATCGTAGTGCGTCCGGATTCTTCGATCGTCAGCTCGGCTCTCGTTCCTCCTGCCATCGCCACATAACTGTAAGTTCCCACTGGGAATCCCGGGCTGCTCTGACCAGTCTCTTCATTTCCAGCCTCTCCCTCGTTTCCTGCTATTGGCGTTCCTACTTCCTCGATGCTTGTAATCTGGTATAGGCCTTCCTCATTTGGCATGAGCACCGCCTTTTTCTGGACATTCTCCTGCCCACTTACTCTTCTACATTCATAGTTATAATATATCTCCATCGTTTCCTTTGTATATTCCGCTGATATAATCTCCGTCTCGCAGACATAGCTGAGTGTCGCCGGAACAAACGTGAGCACCTCGCCGTCAATATTAACGCCGTACTCTACGCCGTCTTCATCGTTTTCCTCCGTAAACTGGTAGTCACTAAAGGAGGCAAACATACGGTTTACATCTGCCGCCGAGAACATCGGATGCCAATTTGCATCTGCCCCATAGCTTTCTATAATGTCCCCGCTGCGGCTGGAAGCTTCACAGACTGCATTTAAAATCTGCCTGATCTCCTCTTCCGTAAATCCCTGCTCCGGAATCTCCTGCGGACCGTAAGCGAGCACATATTCCACTTCTTCTTTGGTGAGATTTCCGGCAATTAATTCTGGATAATCTTCATCCTTTACTTCTGCCGGCGTTTCTTCCGCCTCCTGCTTTTGCTTCTGCTGTTCCCCGGCTTCTTCCGGCTCCTGCTTCTCCTGGACGATCTCCGGTTCTTCTTGCTGCCCAGGATCTGAGACACCCCGTAAAATGCAGCGCCTCCCGCCAGGCATACCCCGACTGTCACAGCTGCAACCTTTCCGATCGTTGTATGCAAAAATCCAGTCTTTACGGCTGTCTGCGCAGCGCCCAGGGTGGGCTGCATACCGGAACCCTGCTTCGCGCCCGGCGGTGGCTGCACACCAGCTTCCGGCTGTGCTCCAAAGGAATCCTGCGCCACCGTACCGGTGCCGCCAGCTCCGCCGGTCCTGCCTGCGAGACCGACCGGAAGACCGCATCGACCACTGATTTCCCCGCGGCAGCCAGGCTTCCGTCTGCCATAAGATATCCTTCCTGCGTACGCAGCAGATAAAGGAACAGCGGCAGCGGAGCCACATTGTACAGCTTGTATCCCTTTTTCTGTAATTCTTCTGCTTTTCTCTTCAGATTTTTCCGTCCATAATTCAGCCGGGATTTGACCGTATTTTCTGAACATCCCAGGGTGGAAGCAATCTCGCTGATCGGAACTCCTTCAATATGAAACATCAGGATACACATTCTTTGCTCTTCCGAAAGGGAGTCGATCATCTGATGCACCAACTCCTGTGTCTCCTGCCTTGTATAGGACAGTTCCGGCTGACTTTCAATGCTGTCATCTTCAATCCTGTGTTCAAAATCCTCCCCCTCGTCCTCTGCTCCCATCTCAGAAAACAGCATGGGATTCTTTTTTACCAGAACGTTCTTCGCCGTATTTGCCACGATCTTTCCCAGCCAGCCTGGAAACGCCTCCGGCTCTGCCAGCATATCTAATTTTGTAAAAGCCCTGATATAGGCTTCCTGCAGAACATCCCTGGCCGTCTCCTCATTTTTTACGTATTGGAGCGCCAGATAATATTTACTTTTATAGGTAGTCTCATAAAGAAAACCGTATCCCCTTTCATCCCCTGCCTTTGCAAGGGCGACTGCTTCTGTATAGTTCACACCATTTCCTCCTCTGTTCCTTATAACAAGCATACGTTAAACCAATGACATTTCAACTATTCGTACAGATTTTCTGACAAAATTATAATTTAAATGCCGCATATCGTCAATCATTCCGATCTATCACGGAAAGTTCAGCTTTCGTTTCAAAAACTGGTACAGCTTTCGCTTCTCTCCTTTATCTTCTGTATAGCTTTCCATATCCCGCCTGACCAGACAGATAAACCATTGGATCACATTTTTTATTTTTCAGTTTACTCATCTCCCGCCACTTATTTTCCCGCCACAAAAGAACGTCCGATTTCTCCGGTCTGCGTCATATAAGACGTTTCGAAAATGTAATCAGAACCATCCTTTACCATAGCGAATACTGCCTTCCCCTCTGTAAAAATCTCCCCTGCATTTAATTCAAATACATCTGGCCATTCGCTAATGTCCGTTGCACTTCCACTGTAGAACTGATAACTCCCCTCATCTGCTTCAAAATAATTAAAACCGTTCGGATTCTCTACATAAAATGACAGGCCTGTATCCATGATCCCGGCTTCTTCCTGGGGAAAATCAGAGGGGAAATATACCTCATAAGTCAGCATACAGTATTCCAGGTGTTCATCCAGCGGATCCGGTTCAAAGGTACTGCCAGACGCCTCTACGGCAGCCATCACCTCCGCTTCATCCCGCACAACATCTGTAATCCGATAGTACACGGTATGGAATTGATTATCCACAGAAGACGGCTTCTTTGTTGCCACCCACTCTCCGATCTTCGCCGGAGCCTCGGACGTTGTCTCTACTGGTGTGATGCTGACAGCCGGAACCGTCTCTTCTTCCTCCTTTGCGGCATCTTTGCTCTCTTCTTTTGCCTCCACTGTCTCTATTTTTGTACTCTCGTTTGTCTCCCGGCTTCCACAGCCCCAGATTCCCGCTGCTGTCATACACACTGCCAACAAAACTGCCATTTTTCTTTTCATTGTTTTTCCTCCGTCCAGTTTATTTTTTCAGCTGCCAAAGGGGCTATCTTCTCTGATAAATATCTGCGGTCCAGCGACTGCTATCCGATTCTACCGTAATGACATTTTCGTCAGAAGACATCGTCACGATCAGTGGTTCACTGCTGCTGGAAACCGCTCCATCAAAATCAAGCTCGATACTGTGTTCGTTTTCCTTCCATGTTCCCTTTTCCACATCGCCATCATCGTTATACTCCACAGTGCCGTCCTTATTAACCGTGATCTCTATCTTGCTTCCACTTGAGCTTGTTCCTCCATAGACTCCGACCCACTTGTTTGCTCCGCATGCGACTAGCATTGCCGCCATACTCATGATGATCATTCCTCCACACAGCATTTTCCTGATTTTTGTTTTTCTCATTTTCTTTCTCTCCTTTTTCATGGTAGTTGGGATTTTATAGAATTTCCATTATCCCTTTTTTGTTTTCACTACCAGGACAAGCAAAGTTTCAAAAAAGTTTTATAAAAATGAAAATATTTTTTTACAGAAAAGGGCTGAAACACTGTTTCCAAATGTTTCAGCCCTTTTGCAGGATCCTGTCTTACAGTTCCGAAATCTCTTCCTTAAAGCCTTCTCCTACTACCTCATTAGACTCCATGATGATCGTAAACGCTTTCGGATCTATCTTACGAACCATCTTTTTAATTGTATACATCTGCTTATTGTTGCAGGCGCACATGACTACATCCTTTTTATTTTTGCTGTAGCTTCCCATTCCCTTCAGGATGGTAGAACCTCTTCCGGAATATTCGTCGATCCGTTCTGCCACCTCTTCACCCTTCTCGGTTACAATCAGGGTCAGCTTGCCTTCATCGATACCATACATGATGCGATCCATAACGATAGCCATCAGGTATGTTACGATGATACCGTAGATCAGACCGTCCACATCACGGAATACCAGGACAGTTCCCAGCACGATAGTTACCATATCCAGCACAAACGTAATGATTCCCAGAGTAATGTGCGGTTTTACCTTCTTAATAGATACACTGATGAAATCCTGGCCTCCGGTGGATGATCCGCGCATGAAAATAATGGCGTATCCAATGCCGCAAAGCACTCCCATACACAATGCCGCCAGAAAACGGCTGCCATCATATACCGGCAGAAGCGGTGCCACATAGTCCATAATCGCCGAAGTAATTATGATAGATTTTAAGGATTTTAAGAAAAATGTTCTTCCCAAAAATTTATAGCAGAAAATCGCCACCGGAATATTCAGGATCACAGTACCGACACCTACCGGGATATTCAGCAGATGATACATGATAATTGCAATACCCGAAAACCCTGCTACCGGGAAATCCGCATTTAATGCAAAATTATACACACCTATGGCGATCAAAAGACCTGCCGCAATGTCCACCAAAATGTCCAGCCCCAACTCTTTCCAATCAATACGTTTCATCGGATCATACCTCTCTTTCTCATGTTATTATCTGTACTTTCAATTTCTGATATCCACAAAAAAAGAACACCTGCAAACTATAAAAACTATAATTCGCCGATGCTCTTATGTGCCTAAGTATAGCGGCCTTTCCTGAATTTGTCAATACCCCGGACCCTTGTGGATCACATCTTTTCCGTATTTGCCCCGGAGTTCATCCATGGCTTTGCGGATCTGTTCCCGTTTCTTACGCTTTTCCTCCGGTTCCACTTCTATATCAAAAATACTGAGCTGCTCCGGTTCGCTTTCCTCCGAAAGCTTGGAGCTCCGGATCCCCAGAAGCCGGATGGGCTGATGGTTCCACAGCTCCAGAAACAGGCTCACCGCCTCTGTATAAACATCTTCCTCCCGGTTGGTTGCTTTCGCAAGCTGCCGCTGATGGGACACACTTTCAAAGGTGTAGTATTTGATCTCCACACTTAACATCCCAGCCTTCTGGCCGGCCTTTTTCAGTCTTCTAGTCACACTGGCCGCCAGCTCTTTTAAGACTTCTTTTGCCTCTTCTTCTGTCACGGCGTCACGGGGCAGGGTGATGGAATTGCCGATCCCTTTTGCTTCCGCAGGCTCGGACTCCACCCGGTCTTCTCCCAGACCATTGGCAAATTCCCACAGTCTCCGGCCATGACTTTTTAAGTGCAGCTCCAGGATCGCCGGATCTGTCTTTGCCAGGTCGCCGATGGTGTAGATCTCCAGTTTCTTCAAGGTTTCTGTACTGGATCTCCCGCCATATAGAGCTCCCGCACCGGCAGGGGCCACATCTTCACCTGGATCTCCTGGGGAAAAAGCGTATGTACTTATCCGGCTTCTCAAAATCTGACGCCATCTTCGCCAACAGCTTATTGCTGGAGATCCCTACATTTACTGTAAAGCCGAACCGGCGTTTCACCTCATTCTTAAGTTCAATCGCCCCTTCCACCGGCGAAGAAAATCTGGCCGCGGCTTCCGTAAAGTCCATGTAACACTCATCCACACTGACCTGCTCGATCTCTTCCGAATACGTCCGAAGAAACTCCATCAGCTTCTGGCTGTAGCGCCGGTACATCTTATGGTCCGGCGGCTCCATGTGAAGGTTCGGACATTTACGCAGGGCGTTCGCCACCGGCTCTCCGGTGGTAATGCCGTACTTTTTTGCCGGGATTGATTTTGCCAAAACGACGCCGTGCCTGGACGCCCGGTCCCCGCCGATGATGGCAGGGATAGTCCGGATGTCCAGGCTGCTTCCATTCTTTATCTGTTCTACCGCCGTCCAGCTTAGATAGGCGGAGTTCACATCAATATGAAAAATGACCCGGCTCATTTTATTTTCTCCTGTATCAGGCAGTCAGGCATTTTGCCGGACGCCGGATTAAATCTCTTTCAAATGCTGCTTGATCCTTGCTGCCAGCTTTCCATTTTCCGCATCAATCAAAATGGTATCTCCGGTGCCTACATTTCCTTCCAGGATCAGCTTCGCCGCCAGAGTCTCCACATTCTTCTGCAGGTACCGTTTCAACGGTCTGGCTCCATAGGTAGGATCATATCCGCCGTCCACAACAACCTGCTTTGCATCCTCTGTCAGCTCAATCCGGATCTCCTTATCTGCCAGACGCCGGTTGAGGTCGTCCACCAGAAGCCGGATGATCGAATGGATATTGTCCTTTGTCAGAGGCCGGAACATGATGGTCTCATCCAGACGATTCAGGAACTCCGGCCGGAAATGATTCCGAAGGTCATTCATCACCATCTCTTCTGCTTCCGGCTTGATATTTCCATTGTCATCAATACCGTCCAGAAGGTATGCCGAACCGATATTGGAGGTCATGATCAGGATCGTATTCTTAAAGTCCACGGTCCGTCCCTGAGAATCGGTGATCCGCCCGTCGTCCAATACCTGCAGAAGGACATTGAACACGTCGGGATGGGCTTTTTCAATCTCATCAAACAGAACGACCGAATACGGTTTCCTCCGTACTGCCTCTGTCAGCTGGCCTCCTTCATCATAGCCCACATATCCCGGAGGCGCTCCGATCAGACGGGACACGGAATATTTCTCCATATATTCACTCATGTCGATCCGGACCATATTGTTCTCATCATCAAACAGGCTCTGGGCAAGAGCTTGGCTAGCTCAGTCTTGCCGACGCCGGTAGGTCCGAGGAACAGGAAGGAGCCGATCGGTTTGCTCGGATCCTTAATACCCGCTTTGGACCGGATGATTGCTTCCGTCACTTTGGTAACGCCTTCATCCTGGCCAATCACCCGCTTATGAAGTTCGTCTGCCAGATGCAGCGTCTTACTTCTTTCGCTTTCATTTAACTTGGCTACCGGAATTCCTGTCCAGCGGGAAACGATCTTGGCGATCTCATCTTCTGATACACTTTCATGTACCAGAGACAGATCCTCGTCTTTGACCTTTTCTTCCTCTTCTTCCAGCTGTTTCTGCAGCTGCGGCAGTCTGCCGTACTGGAGCTCCGCCGCTTTATTCAGATCATAGTTCTGCTGCGCGGTCTCAATCTCGCGGTTTAACTGCTCGATCTGCTCACGAAGCTTCTGCACATGCTCTACGGATCTCTTTTCATTATCACTGTGCCTTCTGTTTTGCAAATGTTTCTCTTTCTTCTGCCAGCTCCTGCTGAAGTTTTGCCAGCCGTTCCTTGCTTAACCGGTCATCCTCTTTTTTCAGGGCGGCTTCTTCAATCTCCAGCTGCATGATCTTACGGTTCAGCGCATCCAGCTCTGTCGGCATGGATCCAGCTCCGTCTTGATCAGCGCACAGGCCTCGTCCACCAGGTCGATGGCTTTATCCGGCAGGAACCGGTCGGAAATGTAACGATTACTCAAAGTGACGGCTGCCACCAGGCACTGTCGGTAATCTTTACGCCATGGAAGACTTCATAGCGTTCCTTCAATCCTCTTAAGATGGAAATAGCATCTTCCACCGTCGGCTCATCCACCATAACCGGCTGGAAACGACGTTCCAGGGCCGCATCCTTTTCAATGTACTGCCGGTATTCATCCAGTGTGGTGGCGCCGATACAGTGGAGCTCTCCTCTGGCCAGCATAGGTTTCAGCATATTTCCTGCGTCCATAGCCCCGTCTGACTTTCCGGCTCCTACGATGGTGTGCAGCTCGTCGATAAACAGGATGATATTTCCCTCGCTGTTTTTCACTTCCTCCAGCACCGCTTTCAGACGCTCCTCAAATTCTCCCCGATACTTTGCTCCGGCTACCAGAGCACCCATATCCAGGGCAAAAAGCTTCTTATCCTTCAAGGCATCCGGGACGTCTCCCCGGACGATCCGCTGTGCCAGTCCTTCGACAACTGCGGTCTTACCTACACCAGGCTCACCGATCAGCACCGGATTATTCTTGGTCTTCCTGGAAAGAATCCGGATCACGTTCCGGATCTCCTCGTCACGGCCAATGACCGGATCCAGCTTCTGCTCTCTGGCTCGCTCTACCAGATCCTGCCCGTACTTATTTAAGGTATCATAGGTTGCTTCCGGATTGTCGCTGGTCACTCTCTGGTTCCCACGGACAGAAGACAGTACCTGAAGGAAGCTGTCCCGGTTGATGCCAAACTCCCGGAAGATCTGCTTCATCTCTTTATTGGCATGCTTGATCATGGACAGGAGCAGATGCTCTACAGATACATATTCGTCCCCCATCTGCTTCGCCTCGTCCTCAGCATAGATCAGCACATTGTTCAGATCCTTGCCGATAAACATCTGGCCACCCTGTACCTTCGGACGCTTGCGGATAGCTTCCTCCACCCGGTTAACGGCAGACTCCTTCGTGATGCCCATTTTTTCAAATAATTTTAAGATCAGGCTGTCATCAATGGTCAGAAGCGCATATAAAAGATGCTCCTGCTCGATCTCCTGATTGCCATATTCCATAGCTATCTTCTCGCAGCCCTGTACTGCTGCCAGCGAACTCTGTGTAAATTTATTAATATTCATAACCATACCCCTCCTTTGACATGGAAAGTTTCTTTGTTCTACTAGCAATATAACACCAATTATCAGCACTGTCAATAGCCGAGTGCTAAATTTTCACGCAAGCTACGAGCCATGCAGGGATAAAACCGAACTGCCGTTGGGAGTTTGGTCACATACGGGCAGTTTCGGGATTAGACCTATACGGCGACAGCCATGACTGAGCGAACGCAGTTCGCGAGGGGCAAGGCAAGGTTGAATAAAATCTTATTTCTGATTGTACGTTATTTTTTCCCAACGAATCAGTCTGCACTCTATCTTTGCA
>ENA-OPZM01000349-OPZM01000349.1-human-gut-metagenome-genome-assembly--contig:-NODE-349-length-20488-cov-2.817838_pt1 | contig 20488 bp, 25 predicted proteins | sample MGYA00242478_ERZ504493 | MGnify/ENA primary metagenome ERZ504493 (study PRJEB26092, sample SAMD00036227) | human gut metagenome | host: Homo sapiens | study: EMG produced TPA metagenomics assembly of... | reverse complement strand
CAGCTGCGGCACGGCATCTGCGTTGCCAAAATGCTCGATAAGACATCCAGTATTATCTGCGCTTTTGGCTTAGCATCTGCCGCACCTCGCTCGCCGTATCGGCACTTAGAATTATGCGGTATTGCCTTAAATGAAAGTGATGGATCGCGCCGCAGTCCACCACAATTCCTATTTCAAAAAAGGCAGGGTCCGGTGTATCACGCACCGGACTCTGCCCTGTATTAAATTTCTAATTGCTCATTCCTAATTACTAATTGAATTCACGCTTTTTCAACCTTGACATCAGCGCAATCGCTCTCCGCGTTTCCATCCGCATTCAGCGTGATATGTACAAAATGCTCCGGCTTATCGTAATCTTTCGTTTCGCCGTCATCAGTGTAATACTCATAGGCGGCACCATGGGGGGCATGGGCGAACAGGCGAAGATCCGCAAAATTCACGCTTGCCACATTTTGAATACTATCGCCGCCCTTGGCGATGGGCAGGATATGCCCCTTGCGCACAAAGAACACCACTTCGTCCAGCTCCACCGGGATGTAATGATGACCAGCGGCAGAACGGTGGTTTCCATGCGGTCGTTCTCACTGCACTTTACCCGCACCTGCAGCATCTCTTCCGGCAGATAGACATACCGGCCGCGGGCGTTCTGCTCGTAAACGGGGGCAATCAGCAGGCTTTCACCGATCATCACTTCATCCTCCACCTGGCGGGCGAAGTCATCGTCCGGGAAAGCAAAGGCCAGCGGCATACAGTACATACCGTCGCGCAGGGCAGCTTTCATGTACTCGCTGTAAATATAGGGCAGCAGCAGGTAACGCAGCTGCAGAATACCGGCAAAGGCCGCCTTATTCTTAAAGCGGTAGGGCTCCTGTTTGCGGGTACCGGCGGCGGAGTGGTTGCGCAGCAGGGGAGAGAAGATGCCCACGCCGTACCAGCGCAGCACAAGGTCCTCGGTGGTGTTGCTGCCAAAGCCGCCAATGTCGGGGCCTTCGTACAGGAAACCGCACATGTTCAGGGAGGGCATCATGTGCAGGCTGAGCAGAATATGGCTCCACCAGGACTGGTTATCGCCGGTCCAGATACCGCCATACCGGTGCATACCGATGCAGGCCGAGCGGGAGTACATTAAAATGCGCTTATCCGGTTCCAGCTGCTCAAAGGCTTCACCCGCAGCACGGGTCATGTTGTAGCCGAAGATATTATGCACTTTATCGTGCCGCATGCGGCCCTGTTTGGTGTTGTGATAGAACAGCTTGTAGTCATTTTCGTTGTTGGAAAGCCCGGCCACAAGATTCTTGAACGCAAAAAAGCTGGAAATATCCAGGTTCTGGGTGCGGTACTCGTCAATTTTGGCAAAGGTCTTTTTCAGCGTTTCTTCGGAGTAGAAGATGGCAGGCTCGTTCATATCGTTCCAGAACCCCTCAATGCCCTGGTTCAGCAGGATCTTGTACTTGCTGCCAAACCAGGCGCGGGCTTCGGGGTTGAGCATATCAGGGAAATGCACCCGGCCCGGCCACACACCGGCCACAAAGGGGGTGCCATCCTGATTGGTGCAGAAGTAACCGTTCTTCACGCCCTCTTCGTATACATCGTACCCGTCCTCAATTTTAACACCCGCATCAATGATGGGCACAAGGCGGATGCCTGGGCTTTCATCTCGGCGGCAAAATCTGCAAAATGGGGGAAGCGCTGCTCGTCCACCGTAAAGTCCTTGTAGCGCTCCATGTAGTCAATATCCAGCACCACGCGTCCAGCGGCATGTTGTTGGTGCGGTAGTTGGCCACAACCTCGCGCACCTCGTCCTCGTTCATGTAGCTCCAGCGGCTCTGGGTAGCACCAAAGGCCCATTTGGGCGGGATGTAGCTGCGCCCTACCAGCTGGCGGAACTGGTGCACAATATCGGTCGGGCTTTCACCCTCAATGATGTAAAGGTCGTAATTTTCTTCGGCCACTGTCACCCGCAGGGTGTCCAGATCGGTGTAGCCGCAGTCAAAGGTGACCTTGCCGGGATAGTCGATAAAAAAGCCAAAAGTGGCTTTGCCGGACACGATCATGAAGTTGTAAGCGCCGTACAGTGAGGATTTATTTTCGGTATGGTTGGGGTCATCGCTGCATTTGCTCTCGTACACCCAGCCGCGCTTGTTGATGCCGCGGATGTTTTCACCCAGGCCATACAGGATATCCTGCGGGTCCATGGCATAAGAGAAGCCGTCCGGTTCCCTGGTGAGATATGGAATCGTTTCCATTGCGGGTACAAAAGAACCCACCACGCTTTCGGTATCAAATGGGTGGCCGTATTGCTTTTTGTAAATCAAGGCAGTTTCCTCCTGAACAAATTTGCTTTGGGGCTGATTTAACTATAGCAAATTGCGGGCAGAAAGGGAAGAGGAAAGTTTAGTTAGGAGTTAGGAGGGAGGAGTTAGGAGTTTGCGGCACCACAAAGAAAAAAGAATAATGGCGGTGGATCGCGGCGCGGAGCGCCGCTCGGAGATATTAGGTTTGTTACGATTCAATACACGGGTAGTAGAAAGGGAAAACGGTGCCCACTTATAACAAGAGCTAAAACCCAGTTGCCTACCTATTTATATATTATAATATCCTTATGCTCAAATTCTGCCGCGTATACTTCTACACGTCCAACTCCTCCCTCCTCCCTCCTAACTGTTTTCTCTTTTCGCTATATCAAAAAACCGATAACGTATCATGTCGCATTTTCGATATTACCGCTCGCAAAATTGGTGGAGGGGGTATCGGGATTTTTTTATAATATATACAAAGAACGGCGTAAGGGACGCCGGATAAAAGGAAGCTCTGAAAAAGGAGGAGGACGGTATGGCACAGAAAGGCGAGACCTTGGTCGAAGTAAAAGACCTTTGCAAAAACTTCGGCGTGACGATCGCACTGTCCCATGTGGATTTTGTTGTCAAAACCGGTGAAATTCGCGGCCTGATCGGTGAGAACGGTTCTGGTAAATCAACAGTATCTTCCATCATTGCAGGTATGCAGCCGGCCAGCAGCGGCGAGATGTTCTACAAGGGCAAACCGTGGAAACCCGCTACCATGCTGGAAGCGCAGAAAGCCGGTATCGGCATGATCGTGCAGGAGGCAGGCACGATTGCAAACATCTCAGTAGCTGAGAATATTTTCCTTGGCAACTATGATAAGTTCAAAAATGGCCCCATCATCAACAAGGTGACCATGATCTCTGAAGCCCGCAAGGCACTGGAAAAGATCGGCGTAACCAACATTAACCCTGCGCTGCCCGCCCGCCACTATGACATGCAGGAACGCAAGCTCATCGAGATCGCCAAGTGCATGTACAACGACCCCGAACTGCTGATCGTGGACGAAACCACCACCGCACTTTCCCAGAGCGGCCGTGACATCATCTACCGCATCATGCACGAGATGGCCGATACCGGCAAGGCGGTTATGATCATCAGCCACGACCTGAACGAAATGATGGAACAATGCAGCACCCTGACGGTTCTGCGCGACGGCGTGATCATTGACAACATTGAAAAAGAAAACTTTGATCCCGACGATATCAAACAGAAGATGGTCGGCCGTGAGATCAAAGGCCACTACTACCGCGTGGACAATGATGCTACAGTGACGAAGTTGTGCTGAAAGCCGACTGCGTCACCACCATGGAAAGTCTGCTCTGCTTCGATTTGGAGCTGCACAAGCAGGAGATCTTGGGCATCGGTGGTCTGTCTGACTGTGGCATGCACACCTTGGGCCGGGCACTGTACGGCCTGGACGAGATCGTAGACGGCGAAGTGGTGCTGCCCAAGACCGGCGTGAAGATCAAGAACGCACAGGTTGCTTTCCGCAACAGCATGGGTTACGTTTCTAAGAACCGCGACACCGAAAGCTTGGAACTGAACGCTTCGATTTTGCCAATATCGCCTCTACCGGTTATGACAAAAACAACATCGGCCCCTTCATCCTGCCCTGGAAAGAAAAAGCCTACGTGGACAAGCAGATCAAGGCGCTGCAGATCAAGTGCCAGAATGCTTACCAGCCGGTACGCGCACTTTCCGGCGGCAACAAGCAGAAGTCGTCTTCGGCAAATGGTGCGCTGACGATGCAGACGTTCTGATTCTGGACTGCCCACCCGCGGCGTTGACATCGGCGTTAAAGCCGCTATGTACCAGCTGATTTACGATATGAAGAAGCAGGGCAAATCTATCATCATGATTTCTGAAGAGCTGCCCGAACTGATGGGCATGTGCGACCGCCTGCTGATCATGCGCGACGGTGCCGTTTCCGGCGAGTTTTACCGCAAGGACGGCTACAATGACCGCGAACTGATCGAGCGGATGATTTAACGGAAGGAGGCAGCAGCCATGGAAGCAACAAAACAGACCAAAATGACCAAAGAGGATCTGCACCTTTCCTGGAAAGACAAACTCAACATCATCCGGGATAACCGCTACTTTCTCATGCTGTTCCCCATTGTAATGCTGGCGGTCATGATCCTGATCTTCGGCGTTGCAACGGCGGGACGGTTCTTCAAACTCTCCGTCATGAAAGGCATCCTGAGCCAGGCCATCATCATTGGTACCTGCGCAACGGGCGTTGCCTTTATCTACTCCAACGGCAACCTGGATATCTCCATCGGTGCGGTGCTTGGCCTTGCCGCCACACTGGGCGTTAAGGCTTATAGCGTAACACAGTCCGTTGTTGTCATGATTTTGGCAACGGTGGCCGTGGCCCTGGGCCTGATGGCGTTCAACTGCACGATGTCCGTTGTGTGCAACATCAAAACCATCACCGTTGCATCGTGGTTACCCAGATTTACGGCGCAATCAGCACCCTGCTGATCGGCGGCAGCGGCAAGATCGACCTTGATATGAGCGTTGCCGCTATGCTGGAAGACGGCGGCTTCCGTTACGTTGCATTCTTCGGGTACTTTATCTTCTGCGTGGTCATTTACCACTTTACCCGTGTTGGCCGTGAGTTGCGGTTCCTGGGCGGCAACGAAAACTGCGCCGCACAGACCGGCATCTCCAACTCTCGCGCAACCTACATCAGTTTCCTGATGACCGGCGTTGGCGTTGGCCTGGCCGCCGTGTTCAGTGTGATCAATGTTTCCGCAGTCAGCGTTGAGACTGGCAGTGGCCTTGGCATGGATGTTATGCTGGCAACCGTTCTGGGCGGCATGTCCATCTTCGGCGGTTCCCGCTCCAATGCTTACGCTGGCCTGCTGGGCGCTTTGACCGTTGCAGCCCTGAACAAGGGCCTGCTGATGGTCGGTGTTTCCAGCGCATTCATCCAGGGCATCCGCGGCGTGATCTTCCTGCTGCTGGTCTGGATGAACAGCGAACGCCAGAATCTGCTGCCTTCCCGCGTGCAGTTCTGATTCCCCACTGCAAAATTGTATATCGGGTGCCTGGCACCTTGAACACACATGAAAAACAAATTCAAAGGAGAAAACACCATGAAAAAGAACAAACTGTTCCAGTCCGCGCTTTCGCTGATGCTGGTAGGCGGCATGCTGACCGCCTGCGGCAGCTCTGCTTCCTCTACGGCAGCTTCCACCGCTGCCTCTACCGGCAGTGACAGCACTGCAGCCTCCACTGCTTCCGACTCCGCTGCACCGGCTGCTACCAAGCAGTATGTCATCGGCATTGCCGAAGCCCAGGCCAACGACGAAGTTACCACCCGCCGCGCTTACCTGGAAGATTTCATCGCCCCCACTTACAATGTCAAGTTCATCTTCTCCGAGACCCTGAAGGACGATGCAGCCACCAAGACCTTTATTGAAAACTGCATCGACTCCGGCGCAGACGCCATCATCGATATGAAGTCTGCCTCCGGTCAGATGGCTCAGCTCTGCATGGATAACGGCCTGGTTTACACCATCAACGGCAACTACACCCAGCATCCGGAGCTGCTCACAACTGATTATACCAACTTTGCAGGTTGCATCGGCGCTAACAACGCTCAGGTCGGTTCCCTGTTTGGAGGCTGGCTGGAGGAGAATGCCAGCGAGGACGGCAGCGAAGGCTTCCTGATCTCCACCAGCCTGGCTGCCCAGGGCAACACCCAGCACGTTGAGATCACCCGCGCTATCCTGGAAGGTCTGCAGCAGAAGTACGGCATCACCTATACCAAGAGCATCGATGACCTGATCGCTTCCAGCGAAACCACCAATGTCGAGAACGATAAAAACATCCTGATCACCCTGTACCCCGGCTCCCCCAACAAGGATACCTGGCTGCCCGGCATCTCCACCCTGCTGCAGACCGGCAACTACAAGATGTTCATGAGCTCCGGCCAGACCTACAACCAGAGCGCTACCGTGGTTGACGAAGTGGAAAAGAGCTTCGGCATCAACATCAAGGTTGCCAGCGTTGGCGCCCTGGGCACCACCCTGGAAACCGCATTCAACACCAAAGACTCTTCCGGCAACTCCAGCGTTGACTGGTTGCTATCAAGGCTGTTTCTACCCAGACCGCAGCTATGTTTGCCGCTACCTACAACGCACTGGTTTCCGGTGCGGAGTGCCGCGCCTGCCGCGGCGAAGACGGCCTGCCCGTTTACTTCACCTTCAACTTCATCCCCATCACCAGCGCTGAGCAGCTGACTGAAATGTCCGGCTGGGATGCAAAAGAAACCGGCAACTGGATTGCCAACAAGGACTTCGTTGATCAGATGCTCGTTACCGTCAACCCTGACGTTACTTCTGATGACATCAATGCCATCATGCAGAGCCTGAGCTATGAAAAGATTAAAGAGATGATGGCTGATCCCCGCAAAAGGTCTGCGGCGGCACGCCTGAACGGATAAGGAGAGAAAAACAATGAGCAACTGGCAATCCTTTAAGAAAAAACACGTTCTGCTCATGAACGCTGCATTTACTGTGGCAATTCCGGCAGCGGTGTGGCTTATCATGGAGCTGCTGAACCTCGCCTTCTGCGGCGTGCACACCCTGAATTCCACGGTAGACTACACCACCCTGATGCGCAACCTGGTTACGTCCTTCTGCTTTGCGCTGGGCCTGAACTGCAACCTTCCCGTTGGCCGTATGGATACCTCCACCGGCTCCCAGATGTACCTGGCCTGTATCATCGGCGGTAACATCGCGCTGTCCCTGAACCTTGGCGGTGTTGGCGTTCTGGTTTTCAGCATGCTGTTCGGTATGCTGGCCGGCGGTTTCGTTGGCTTCCTGTTCATCAACATGCGCATCCTGCCCATGGTTCTCGGCCTTGGCATCTCGCTGGTTTACGAGTGTATCTCTTTCAGTATGTACAACCAGCAGGGCCTGAACCTGTTTGGTAAGCCGGGCGTTTCCATCCTGTCCAACTGGGGCTTCATCATCGTTGTTACCCTGCTGGTCATGCTGGTTATGACCTACCTGTTCCAGTACAGCGGCTTTGGTTACAATCGCCGCGCCATCCAGGGCAACCAGAAGCTGGCCCACGATGCAGGCATCAACATCTACAAGAACGCTTTCCTGTGCTACGTTGCAGCCGGTGCGCTGGTTGCCATCGCCGGTGTGTTTGACACCGCCTACAAAAGCAGCCTGGTCCCTGTGCTGGGCATGAACTCCAACAGCACTGTGTTCGCCAACATGTTCCCCATGCAGTCGGCGTTTGGCTGGCGAAGAAATCCAACCCGGTGGTTGGCATCCTGGCTGGCTCTTTGAGCGTACAGTTCCTGATCCTTGGCCTGGCAAAGTTCACCGCCATCGGCGTCAGCGATTATATGCAGACCTGCATCAAGTACAGCGTATGGCTGATTTTTATGATCTACCGTATGAACGAAGACAAGTTCGACCACATCAAAGCAAAGCATGCACGCATCGCATTGGCTCGTAAGACCCGCGCACAGCGCGCCGTTGCGGCATAACCAAACATCAGCGGCGCGGGTCAAAAAAGGCCCGCGCCACATTTTTTAGTTAGGAAGGAGGAGTTAGGAGTTAAAAGATGAATTAGAAATTAGGAATTAGTAATGAGTAATTTGAGGAAGGGCAGGGGACAGCGCAAATTTTAATGGCCCCCTGTAGGGTGTGGTCACCCGACCACGCCGGAACCTGGCAGGGTTGCATGACAGAAATGTGCGAGGCCCCAAAAGGTTTGTAGGGGGGGCGGCGTCCCCGGCGCCCCGGATGGGCCGATATTATTGTTGCCATTGCGCAGTAAAGCAGCCATTTCCGCTAATGGAGAGGTTACGAACAGGATGGCCCTTAGGCCCGGGATGAGGAACCACCCCTCAGTCCGCTTCGCGTCCAGCTCCCCTCCAGGGGAGCCAATATCCGCCGCAAACCTTAAAGTCACCCCCCATTCCTAATTCCTCGTTGAGAAAATTCCTAACTCCTCCCTCCTAACTATCCCCAGAGGTGCTTTATGAAACATTACAATTTTTTATTTCTGATGGCCGACCAGATCCGCACGGCAACGCTGGAGGGGATGGGGGATGGCATCCAGACCCCTAACCTGCGCCGCCTGATGGACGAAAGCGTGCTGTTTACCCGTGCATCCTGCACCAGCCGCTCTGCACGCCCAGCCGGGCATCACTGGCAACGGGGCGTTATCCCAGCCGCTGCGGCGTGCCCATCCATGATGCGGTGCTGCCGCCGGAGCAGCCTACTTTCTATCAGGCCCTGCGGGACAGCGGCTACCGTGTTGGCATTGTGGGCAAGACTGACCTGCATAAGCGCGATACATACTGCGGCGTAAAGGGCGACATGCCCAGCATGTACCATTACGGCTTTACCGACCCGGTGGAGACCGAGGGCAAAATGAACAGCGCCTGGTACGGTACCAACCCGGACGGCAGCATCTATCCCATGGGTCCCTATCAGAAATACCTGATGGATAAAGACCCGGAGCTGATGCGCACCCTGGAAAAAGATTACCGCAGCTATATGCGCCAGAAGCCCCGCTATTACGCCCAGCCCAGCGTGCTGCCGGATGAGGTGTTCCTGGATACTTTCATTGGTGAAAAATCCCTGGAATGGCTGAACGAACACGATAACACCGGTGCCCCTTGGCACCTGACCGTCAGCTTTGCCGGGCCGCACAACCCCTGGGATCCCCGAAGGAGGATTATGACGCTGTGGGCGATACCCTGTGGCCGGATCCCATCCCCAATGATATGGAAGGCAAGCCCGCCTGGATCCGCCGGCGCGCGGCCCAGCAGACCGGCGGCATGACCCAGGCTGATCTGCAGCAGGTCAAACGTTGCTACGCCGGCAGCGTGCGGGTCATCGACCGGTGGATCGGCAAACTGCTGGACTGGCTGGAAACCTCCGGCCATAAGGATGATACGATCGTCATCTTCTGCGCCGACCACGGCGAGCTGCTGGGCGACCACGGCCTGTTGGAAAAGAGCTGCATGTACGAAGGCTGCCTGCGCATCCCCCTGTTGGTTCACCTGCCGGGTATGACCCAGCGGCGGGACAGTGATGCCCTGGCTGAATTGATGGACCTGGCTCCCACCTGTCTGGAACTGGCCGGTGCGGATTGGAACCGCCGCGAGATGGACGCGGTTTCCCTGGTGCCGGTGCTGAACGGCAGCACCGAACCCCTGCGCCCCGTGCAGCGCAGCGAACTGCACAATTGCACCATGCTGTTTGACGGCCGCTACAAGTGGATCCGCAGCTATAACGACACTGATGAGCTGTATGACCTGGAAACCGACCCCCAGGAGTTGCACAACGTCATCAACGAACACCCGGAAGTGCTGGACCGTATGCGCCCCTACAGCTTCCGCCATTGAGTTTTTAAGATAAGGAGAACACCCATGAAAGCATTGATGGTCATGTATGACTCCCTGCGCCGGGACCTGTTGAGCGTATACGGCGGCCCCATCCCGACCCCCAACTTTGAGCGTCTGGCAGCCCATACCGTCTGCTTTGACAAAAGTTATGTGGGCAGTCTGCCTGCATGCCTGCCCGCAGAGAGCTGCACACCGGCCGCTATAACTTCCTGCACCGCAGCTGGGCCCCATGGAACCGTATGATGATTCCATGCCGGAAATCCTGAAAAAGCACGGCATCCACAGCCGCCTTGCTACCGACCATTACCATTATGTCGAGGATGGCGGCTGCACCTACCACAGCCGTTATTCCAGCTGGAGCTGCTACCGTGGCCAGGAAAGTGATAACTGGGTGGCCGATCTGGCCCCACCCCCACCGAGTTTGCACCCAACCAGCTCAGCCCTGAAGGAGCAACCGGCACGCTGCGTGAAATGCGCCGCCATGGCGGCTGGCAGAACATGCACAACCGCGAGCGCCTGCATAGTGAAGAGGACTTCCCGATGAGCAAGACGTTTGAGGACGGCATCGACTTTCTCAACCGCAATGGCCGGTACGATAACTGGTTCCTGCAGATCGAAACGTTTGACCCGCACGAACCGTTTACTTCTCCAACCTCCCACTTTGACCCCGACTGTGCTACCCAGCCCGATTGGCCGCCGTATGCAGATGTGACCGAAGGCCCCGAAGAGATTGAAGCAATACGCACCAAGTATGAAGCCTCCGTTCGCTTCTGCGACCGCCAGCTGGGCCGCGTGCTGGATCTGATGGACGAACTGGACCTGTGGAAAGATACCATGCTTATCGTCAACACTGACCATGGATTCTTCCTCAGTGAACACGGCTACTGGGGCAAGGGCGGCAGCCCCAACTATGAGGAACTGGTCCACACCCCGCTGTTCATCTGGGACCCGCGCTTCGGCCGCAAGGGCGTACACAGCCCCGCGCTGGTGCAGACCATTGATTTGGCCCCCACCGTGCTGGATTACTTTGGCATCGAGATCCCCGCCGACATGCTGGGCCGCCCGTTGACCCAGACCCTGGCCGATGATACCCCCGTGCGGGAATACGCGCTGTTCGGCTACCACAGCATGCCCGTTGGCATTACCGATGGCCGCTACACCCTGCTGCGCGATGTGAAGGACTTTGACGAAAAGACCTACGAATACACCAGATGCCCACCCACATGCGCGCTATGTTCAGTGTGGAGGAGATGCGCACCGCTACCATGGCACCGGGCTTCAGCTACACCAAGGGTACCCCGGTGATGAAGATCGAGGCACGGCCCAACCCGCGTTTCCTGCACACCCTGAAAGGCAGCGATATGCTGTTTGATCTGCAGAACGACCCCCATCAGGAGCATGTGCTGGAGGATGCTGAACAGTCTGACCGTCTGCTGACCGCCATGACCGCTGCGTTTGAAGAGAACGATGCCCCCGAAGAGATGTACCGCCGTTACGGCTGAAGCAGTACCGGAAGAAGGCGGAATAAATGACTGTACTCCAAGCAATTCTGCCCGTGCTGGGCCTGTTGGCCGGCGGGGCGTGCGTGGGCGCGTTCGTCTACTTCGGCAAGCGTAAGCACGAAAAAGACGGCCTGCCCACCGACCCCCTGACCGAACTGTTTGTGAACGATGACGATACTATTTGAGAGAGGGAGAGAATTATGATCGACCTGGCTGCGAAACCATTTTACCTCAAACCGGAAGATATTGAATGGGTGAACACTACCCTGGCCGGCATGACCACCGAAGAAAAGGCTGGCCAGCTGTTCTGTGTGCTGTTCAAGGAATGTAAGCCCGAGGAGTTTGAGTATGTGTTCAATATCCTCAAACCGGGCGGATGTATGTACCGAGTGGTGCCCACCGAGCGCGCCATCGCCGCCACCCAGAACATTTATAGCCGCAGCAAGGTGCCACCATTGATCGCCGCCAACTTGGAAAAAGGCGGCAACGGCATCGTGACCGAGGGTACGCTGGTCGGTGCACCGATGGAAATTGCCGCAACGGATGATATCGGCATGGCCACCAAGATGGCCCATGCCTGTGCCGCCGAAGCCAGCGCCGTTGGCGCAAACTGGGCTTTTGCTCCCATTATTGATATTGACACGAACTACCGCAACCCCATCACCAACACCCGTACCTTTGGCAGCGACCCGGAGCGGGTGCGCCGCATGGGCCGTGCTTATGTGGAAGAAGTACAGAAGATGGGCCTTGCCGCTTCCATCAAGCACTTCCCCGGTGACGGCCAGGACGAGCGCGACCAGCACCTGGTCACTTCTATCAACAGCATGGATTGCGATCCTGGATGAACACCTATGGCGCAGCCTACAAAGCTGGTATTGAAGCCGGTGCCCTGACCGCCATGGTGGGCCATATCATGCAGCCCGCCTGGACTCGCCGCCTGAACCCCGGTATCAAGGATGAGGACATCATGCCCGGTACCCTGAGCCGTGAGATGATGCAGGGCCTGCTGCGCGGGGAACTTGGCTTCAACGGCCTAATCTGCACTGATGCCACCACGATGGCGGGCTACACCCTGGCCATGAGCCGCCGCCGCGCTGTGCCCGAAAGCATTGCCCGCGGTGCCGATATGTTCCTGTTTGCCCGCAACCTGGAAGAAGACTATGGCTTTATGCTGCAGGGCATCAAGGATGGCATCATCACCCCCGAACGCTGGATGAAGCTGTGACCCGCATCCTGGCCACCAAGGCTGCCCTGGGCCTGCACCGCGGCGCTCCGGAGCTGGATGTGGAAAAAGCCAAAACCATTGTCGGTTGCGCCAAGCACCAGCAGTGGGCCGAGGAATGTGCCGACAAGGCCATCACTCTGGTTAAAGAGCAGCCTGGTGTGCTGCCCATCACCCCGGAACGCTACAAGAAGATCCTGTTCTATACCATCGAGCCCGCAGCGGGCGGTGAGGGCAACTATAAGGTTGCCCCGGCCTGCGCCAAGCTGCGCGCCATGCTGGAAAAAGAAGGCTTTGAGATCGACGATTTTGTGCCCCAGCCCTATGGTGAAGGCTTTACCACCAAGTACGAAGAAGTCGTGAACAATTACGACCTGATTTTATACGTGGCGAACCTTTCCACTAAGAGCAACCAGACCGTGGTGCGCATTGAATGGAAGCAGCCCATGGGCGCGGACTGCGGGCATTATATGAATGATATTCCCACTGTGTTTGTCTCGCTGGAAAACCCCTACCATTTGCAGGATTTCCCGCGCGTCAAGACCTATATCAACTGCTACAGCAACAACGACCACTGCCTGCACCAGTTGATAGAAAAACTCACCGGCCGCAGCACCTTCAAGGGCCACAGCCCCGTGGATGCCTTCTGCGGCAAGTGGGACGCGCACCTGTAAATCAGTTAGGAAGTAGGAGGTAGGAGTTTTTTCAATTAGAAATTAGGAATGAGCAGTTAGGAAGTGGGGCAGGGGAGAGGACCCCGGTGCCGGAAAAGAATCATGAATAAATCAGAAAGAATAATTGTGGTGGACCGCGGCGTCCCCGATGCCCCGGATGGACCTTGCCACAAATTCAATCATGCCATTTATTCCACCGCCCCGGAACGGCCAAGACCGTTCCCTACAGAACATTTTTTTATAATGTGCAATCAATGTCTATCACACATGCCTGCCCCATCAATTTCTAATTCCTCATTACTAATTCCTAATTCTCCCGACGCACGGCTTTGTCCCGTCACCAACTCCTAACTCCTCCCTCCTAACTCCTACCTAACCAAAGGAGGTCCCCATGAACACCCCGCTGCCTGCGCTGCAATGGAAACAGAATGGCGTGAATCATATTGTAAAGCTGCTGCCCGGTGGGCGCATTGGTGCGCTGAGCGATGAAATTCTGGCGGAGATCCGGGAATCCAACGGCAAACCGGACGCCAAGATCATGGCCATCCGCAGCGGCAACGTTCAGCTGGTGCGCCAGTTGCAAAATGAACACATCGAGGGCAAAGAACTTGCCACCACCGAGCTAGAAGAGTGGGAAGAAAGCATGGCCGGACCGTCTGGTCCATTTGATGTGACCTATTGCCAACCCAAAACCCCCACCCCGCCCGAGGGCCGCCCCTGCATTTTGTACCTGCATGGCGGCGGCTGGCAGTACGGCAGCCGCAAGGTTGTGCTGCCTTTCTGCCGCTATCTGGCCGAGCAGGCCAACGCTGTTGTGGCGGTACCGGAATACCATCTGGCCCCCGAACACCGCTGGCCTGCTGCGCTGGAAGATTGCTGGCAGCTGCTCTGCCGCCTGCATGCCCAGGCCGAAACAAGGGGCATTGACCCCGCAAGAATCACTGTGGCAGGGGACAGCGCCGGCGGCAACCTGGCCGCTCTGTGCGCCCACCGCGACCGTGACCGCAGCCTTGGCATGGTCAACAGCCAGGTGCTGTATTACCCCGCGCTGAGCGTGCGGGAAAGCGACGGCCTGAAGGACTATCACTTTGGGTTGGAAGATTATATTTACGATGATGCGCAGAGTGAGTGGATCGTGCCGCGCATCCTGGCCATCTGGAACGCAGGCAAGCGCAGCGAGGATAACTACCTGCCAGAGGGTGTCAACTCCCGCATGGCGTCCGTTTCGCCCCTGTGGGACAGCGATTTTTCCGGCCTGCCGCGCACGCTGTTGATCACCGCCCAGTACGACTATCTGACCAGCCAGGCCAAAACCTATGCCCATTACCTTGCCGCCGCCCATGTGCCCGTTACCTGGGTGAACTACTGCGGCGTCGGCCACGCCTTTGTGGATAAATGCGGCGTGTACCCCCAGGCCGATGACAGCCTGAAGATGGCAGTGGAATTTGTGAGATAGTTAGGAGTTAGGAAGTAGGAGGGAGGAGTTTAATTAGGAATTAGGAATGAGAAGTTAGGAATTGGGGCTAGGGGAAGGCTCGGTGTTGAAAAATTAGGACAGACGACCACTCTTTTGTAAGGCGCGATGCGCTCATCGCGCCGGGGAGAAACATGAAGAATATGCCACAAGCCAAATCCTTGATCTGTAGGGGACGAGGCTCGTCATCGTCCCGTGGGTCTTTCCGCAAATCCCATCATGGCATTGATCCAATCGTTTCGGAACGGTCAAGACCGTTCCCTACGAATCGGCTTATGGGTCATTCACCTATTTTCAAACATCTGCCAACCTAATATCTCCTGAGCGGTGCAAACGCGCCGCGGTCCACCACCATTATTCATTATTCTCTATTCTTTTTTAATTCGCTTTCCAATTCCTCATTCCTAATCAACTCCTAACTCCTCCCTCCTAACTTCAACGAAAGGAGTCCCTCATGTCTCCTGATATTTTACTTTTTATCAATGACCAGCACGCGCCGCAGTATCAGGCGGGCGGGCAGATGCCGGTGGATACACCCAACTTGGCAGCGCTGCGGGAACAGGGCACCGCGTTTGACGCTGCATATACCCCCTGCCCGCTCTGCGTTCCGGCGCGCATGGCCATGCTCAGCGGGCTGGCTCCGCACCATACCGGCATTTTTACCAATAACGATACCCTACCTCAAACAACGCCCACTTTCCTGCATGCGATGGCAGCTGCCGGGTACGAAACCGTGCTGGTGGGCCGGATGCACTTTATCGGCCCCGACCAGCGCCACGGCTTTACCCGCCGTGTGGCCCCGGATTTTACCAACAGCGGATGGGTGCGCCCACAAAAAACGCTGGAACAGGATTTCGGCGTGCATACCCAGACGATGGGCTATAAATGGTGCATTGATGTGGTCGGCGGCGGCGCTTCGCCCGTTGTGTGTTATGACGATATGGTGCTGGATGCTCTGGAACAGTACCTTGCCCAGCCCCACAGCAAACCGCAGCTCATTGTGGTGGGCACCTATGGCCCGCACTTCCCGTATGTTGCACCGCCGGAGCTGTTTTTGAAGTACCTGAAAACCGCCCAGCTGCCCGCCACCTGGCAGGGGAATGAACCCTCTGAACGCCCAGCAGCGTAATTTGCAGGAACCAACACCCGTGCGGAAATCGTGCTGGCCTGCCAGGCTGCCTATAAAGGATTGGTGGAGCACACGGATGGCCTGATCGGCCGTGCGCGCGCCGCCTTTGATGTGTTCACCCAAAACCGCGGTACCCCTGCACTGTTCGGCTATCTTTCCGACCACGGCGATACCGTGGGCGAACACGGAATTTATGGCAAAAAGTCCTTTTTTGAAAAGTCCGTCCGCATCCCTATGGTGTTTGCGGGTAGCGGCGTGGCGGCTGGTCAGCGGATAACAGCACCTGTCAGCCTGCTGGACCTTGGCCCCACCGTGTGTGATTGGGCCGGGGCAGATCCGCTGCCGGAACCCGATGGCCAGAGCCTTGTTGCCGTGCTGCGCGGTGAATCCGCCGATGCTGACCGCACCGTGTGGAGTGAAATTGTGGACAAGCTGCCGCAGGGCGGCTGGACCTACAGCTGCATGGCCCGCCATGGGCAGCAGAAGTTCATCACCTGCCACCGGGACGAAATCCACAACCAGCTGTTTGATGTGATTGCTGACCCGGACGAAACCACCAACCTGGCCGATGCCCAGCCGGACGAAACCGCCGCCTTTGCCGCAGCTGCCGCCCGCAGAGTGAATTTTCCGCCGCTGAAGCGTTGCAAAAACGCCATGCTGCTGCCGCTGCTGTGCTGGCCAAAGCGGAAATTGCGACCGGCGATGATGACCGTGAGCGCTACCGCGATTATCCCAGCGCCGCCAAGGAAGCCCCGCAATACTGCGTGACCAACCTGACCAGCGCACCCGGAAAAAGCCAGACCTACGAATTTTACGGCCTGCCGGATGTAAACAACCTACCCCAACCAACAACAGGAGGATACAAATGAGCCAATACGGATTTTTGTTTGACCTGGACGGCGTCATCGTGGACACCGCCAAATATCACTTTCTGGCCTGGAAGCGCCTGGCCGATGAGCTGGACATTCCCTTTACCGAGCAGGACAATGAGCGCCTGAAAGGCGTCAGCCGGATGGCCAGTTTGGAGATCATCCTGGAGATCGGCAACCGTACAATGACCGAGGATGAAAAGCAGGCCCTCTGCCAGCGCAAGAACGACTGGTATGTGGAGTACATCAAAAAGCTGGAAAAAAGCGAACTGCTGCCCGGTGTGGAGAACTTTTTGAAGCAGGCACGTGCGGCAGGCATCAAGATCGCCCTTGGCTCCGCCAGCAAAAACAGCCCGCTGATTTTGGACCGACTGGGCATTACCGAACTGTTTGACGCTGTGGTGGATGGCACCCGCGTGAACCGCGCCAAGCCCGACCCCGAAGTATTTGTGACCGGTGCCGAAGATCTTGGTATCGACCCCGAATACTGCGTGGTGTTTGAGGACGCCGTGGCCGGTGTTCAGGCCGCCCACAATGCGGGCATGAAAGCTGTTGGCATTGGCAGCCCCGAAATTTTGGGCCAGGCTGAACTGGTCATCCCCGGTTTTGCCAACGTGACGGTGAACGACCTGCTGCAGAAGCTGGAGAACGTATGATGCCGGTTGGAGTATTGACGGATTGCAGCTGCGTGCTGATCGGCGGCCTGCTGGTACTGTGCTTGGCAGCCGCTTTACCCCCGCCCTGCGGGAAAAACTGACGATGGTGCTTGGTTTTGCTTCTATGGCCATCGGCATTAACTCCATCGTGAAAGCCAACCAGATGACCCCCGTGGTCATTGCCGTGATTTTTGGTACTCTGTTGGGTGAGCTGCTCCATTTGGAAGAGCACATCACCCATGTGTTTGGCGCTGTCACCCGCAAACTGCCGCACGATGAAGCCAACTTTGATATGGAGCGTTACATCACCGTTGTGGTGCTGTTCTGCGCCAGCGGGTTTGGCATTTATGGCGTGCTGGTAGAGGGGATGAGCGGCAGCCCCGCCGTGCTGCAATCCAAGGCTGTGTTAGATCTGTGCACCGCTGCAGTGTTTGCCGTCACGCTAGGCGTGGCGGTGGCAGTGATCGCGTTGCCCATGCTGGCGGTCATGCTGGCGCTGTTCTTTGCGGCCGGGGCCATTGCACCGTTTGTCACGCCCAAAATGTTGCAGGATTTTATCAGCTGCGGCGGCGTGCTGACCATTGTGGCCGGTATGCGGGTCAGCGGCATCAAGCAGTACCCCATCGCTAACATGATCCCGGCACTGCTGCTGGTGCTGCCGGCATCGGCAATCTGGCAGACCCTGATGGTGTAACCACAATGCAATAAAAATACGGGCGGCGAAAGCTGCCCGATAGGGGAGAAAGCAAGATGAACCAAGCCAAACAGGCAGTCAACCCGTATTTGCCATCCTATGAGTATGTGCCGGACGGCGAACCCCATGTGTTCAATGGCCGAGTGTATGTATACGGCAGCCATGACCGCTTTGGCGGGAATGATTTCTGCCTGAACGATTATGTCTGTTGGTCTGCCCGCGCGGATGACCTTGCCAACTGGCGGTACGAGGGCACCAGTTACCGCAGCGTGCAGGACCCCCTGTGTGCTGAAGGCAGTACCGCCATGCGCCTGTTTGCCCCCGATGTGCAGCGCGGCGGAGATGGCCGCTATTATCTGTTCTATGCACTGGAATTCTGCGGGCGCATCTCGGTGGCGGTGTCGGAATCCCCGGTGGGGCCATTCCAATTTTATGACCATGTGCATTACCCGGATGGAACCCTGTTGGCGCGAAAGAAGGGGACGCTTTCCAGTATGACCCCGGCATTTTTGTGGACGATAATGGTCGGGTATATCTTGTCAGCGGTTTCTGCCCCATTCCAGGCATCAACCCCAAGTTTGCTGCCATGCATCTGGTTACCAAGGGCTGCCAGCTCATTGAACTGGCAGACGATATGTGTACCGTGCGCGAAGCCCCACAGATCGTTCTGCCCCAGCAGGCGGATGCTGAGGGGACCGAATTTGCGGAGCACCCGTTTTTTGAAGCACCGTCCCTGCGCAAAGCGAATGGCCGTTATTATCTGATCTATTCTTCCACCCAGAATCACGAACTGTGCTATGCTGTGGCGGATAAGCCCCAGGGCGTTTACCATTACGGCGGAACCATTGTTTCTAACGGCGATATTGGGCTGGATGGCCGCACGGTGCCCTGCAATTATACCGGTACCAACCATGGCAGTATTGTGGAGATCAACGGTCAGTGGTATGTGTTCTACCACCGTCAGACCAACCGCACGCCCTATTCCCGCCAGGCTGCGCTGAAAAGATCACGCTTTTGCCGGATGGCAGCATTCCCCAGGTGCGGGTCACTTCCTGCGGGCTGAACAATGGCCCGCTGAAAATCGGATACAGCTACCCCGCGGGCATTGCCTGTTGCCTGCAAACCGCCAACGGTGCCGGCCCCTACCGCGCCAAAACCACCATCGGCGAAGAGCACCCCTACATCACCCAGGATGGCCCTGACGGCGATATTTTTGCCCAGCAGTATGTTGCCAACCTGCGCGATGGCTCCAACGCGGGCTACCGCAGCTTTTTGCTGCATCCCGGTACCGATCTTACAGTTACCTATCGCTGCACTGGCGATGGTACGCTGGAAATTGCCGCAAAGGAAAGTGGTGCCTCGGCCCTTGTATTCCCGGTAACTGCCAGCAATACCTGGCAGACTGCGATGGGCACTTTGCAGCTGGATGGCGAACAGGAATTGTGGTTCACCTACCGCGGCACAGGCGCACTGGACCTGCGCGGTTTCAAATTGTGAAATATGCGGAATTTGGCAAAAGTGCGGTCTACCTACTTGCCAAATAGGAAAAAAAGAATATTTGGATTTGAATGAGCTCGCCACCAGCCACAGCAGCGGGTAAATCATGATAAAACCCAACAGGCAGGAAAAAGCAAGGAACACAACGGAAGCCATTTTTTTGTTTTTCTGTTCGCCAACCATGGTAAAACCTCCTTATTCAGCTTCGTAATGGACCCATGCGTTCTGGGTTTTGAACAGGATAGCGGTAGCAAGGCCGATGATGACCACCAGGATCCACGCCAGTGCGCAGGAATAACCCATGTGGAAGTTCGTAAACTCCGAGCGGTAGAGATGCGGTGGAAGCAGGGGTGCTGTCAGCAGTGCTGCTGGCGGTAGTGGAACCGCCGCAGGCTGCCAGAGAACCAGCCATCAGAACGGCCATGGCGGCGCTCATCATGCGCTTGTTTTTCATTTTGATTTTCTTCCTTCAATCTCTGGGGCGCTTTCTCGTGTGCCCCTTTCGTTGTCTTTATCATACACATTTTTCCACAATTTGAGAATGGACGCATCCGACCTGTTTCTTGAACAAATCCGACTTTTTACAGAAACCGGACTTTTGCTGCTGACAAAGTCGGATCTGTTCAAAGGCATGTGCCCCGGGTGGAATAGATTTTATGGTAAAATCATGCTTTTGTCGGTGCGAGATGTATTCTGATGTGTGTATATGGTGTTTAGTCTTGCAAACAAGAATGCGCGAGAAAACGCATGAACACAGGAATATAGTGCTTAATAGATACAGTATAATCTACTTAATGTGAAGGACAAATCTATTTTATTTAAGGAAGCCATTCGGTAAGTGGCTGGCGTGACTCGCATTGCTGAACAAAATACGGTGTTTGAATGAGTTCTAATAGGCTGTTACTTACCTACTCTATATTTCGCTAAACCCACCTTTAGCGAAATTGGTAATGGGGCACATTTATACCCTCTCCATTTTACAGCTAAGGCAATACCGCATAATTCTAAGTGCCGATACGGCGAGCGAGGTGCGGCAGCT
>ENA-OPZM01000348-OPZM01000348.1-human-gut-metagenome-genome-assembly--contig:-NODE-348-length-20567-cov-8.115802_pt1 | contig 20567 bp, 20 predicted proteins | sample MGYA00242478_ERZ504493 | MGnify/ENA primary metagenome ERZ504493 (study PRJEB26092, sample SAMD00036227) | human gut metagenome | host: Homo sapiens | study: EMG produced TPA metagenomics assembly of... | reverse complement strand
TCGACGTCAGGCTGGGATCTTCGGGGAAGGCTGACGGGGAGGGCGCGGACCGCGATGGGCGGGGATAGCCCGATTATTTTCCGGTTCGGCGAACAGCCGATCGTGTCAAATTTGGTCTAACAGAGCCAAAGAAGTTGCTAATGGGCAGCGGCACCACGAACGGCATGCTGATCGTCGGGTTAAAAGCGTTGCCAAGACCCAGCAGCAGGCCAATGGCGGCAACGGCGCATGCGACCGGCTTGAGCAGGATGAAGGGGATGAACATATAGGGGTTCATGGCAATGGGCGTACCAAAGATGATGGGCTCGGAGATATTGAAGATAGCGGGCACCAAAGCAATCTTGGAGAGCGCCTTGTAACGCTCGGACTTGGCCGTGAGCAGCGCAAGCTCCATACCCAAGGCGTCAACAGAACCCACGGAGAACATGATGATGAACGCCAAGTATGGCAGCGGCTGGCCGGCAACATATGCCTCGGTGTTGGCCAAGGCGCAGGCGCTGATAACCGGCATGTACACGCTCATCAGGACGCTGGGGTGAATACCAAAGAAGAACAGCAGGTTGCACAGCACAAAGTAGATAACGACGGCCCACGGGCTCGAACCGAGGAACATAACGGGCGCGGCAACGGTGGTGTTGATGAGGTTGAAGACGTCGCCGTAGGTCGTCAGGCCCATACCCCACTTAAGCAGCGCGGCCGTGGTGAAGATAACGATGGCGCAGAACATCGGAGATAGCGAATCGTTAACGAACTGAGGGACGGAATCGGGCATGGGGATGGCGATATGCTTCATAAGGAAGTTAAGCGCCTTCGGCACGATCAACGCCACGAGCAGCGCAACGAACAGACCCGAGCTGCCCAGATAACGGGTCACGATAAACGTCGAGCCGTCCTCGGCATGGCCAAGAGGAATCAGCAGGAGCAAAGCGCCAATAGCCGCAACCGTCGACGTAAGGCCTTTGTTCCCGAGCACCTTGCCGTAGGAGTACGAGACCGAGGCGCACATGTAGATGGCGCCGAGGTTCATGGTAACGACCAGTACGTCGGTAATCGTCGCCGACATGCCGGTGCTGGCAAGGAACGCCTGCAGCGGCGGGATCGGCAGCCCGTTGATAATGGAGAGCAGCGCCACGCCCAGCGTAACGGGCATGGTCGCCATCATGCCGGACATAAGGCCCTTTACGACGTTAAAGCTACTCACTTTGTGGGCAATGGGGCCCACGTGCTTCTCGAGGAAGCCCTGCATCGAATCGAGAACGCTCATTTGTGTTCACTGATCCTCTCTAAACGAATCATCTAGCTGTCAAACGGAAATTGCGGCCGACTCTTTCCCGCCTATGACCAATGGAAATATGGTTACGCCTTGAGCTCGAGGACGAGGAGCCAATCCCCAACCCCGGGTTTGTCAGGCAGGGTAATGCTGTCCGTGACGGCAAGGGCGTCCTCGCCGTCACGGTATGCGCCCGTGCGAGGGTTAAACCATCGGCTTGCATAGGCAGCGCCCGTCGGCACACCCTCGATAGCAAGCTTTTGGCGCACGGTATCGCCAAAGTACGCGACGATGCGCGAAAGGTCCTGGTTGGCGGTTGCCAGCGGAGCCTTGTTGGCAAACAGGTTGCCCGCATCGGTCGTTTCGTAGGGAGCGAGCTCCCAGAAGTGATTGTCTTCGTAGAAGGAACGCATGTAGCCCATCTGGACCGCACCTTCTCCGTCTACCGCCTGGGCCCAAGTAATGCCAAAGCGGTTGAAGATTGCCATAAAGGGGTCGAGCTCCTCAGGGCTTTCCCACACGTTGTCCCAGATTCCCTGGCTCCGTAGGTATAGCCGGCGCCGCCGGCCTGCATGCAGATATACGCCACGCGGCGCAGCATGTCTGCGGTGCACAGGCGCGTACCCATCTCCTCGAGCGTCGAGCAAAACTCGTAGAGCGCCTCGCCCTCAACGAAGGGCTTGTCGTCATGAGCTGCCAGATAGTCAAAGTAGTCGCTTGCCTTGATGAGGTAATCGCCGTGACCGGCCTGGTTGAGCGTAAAGTCCATCCAGGGTTCATCCTGGTAGTAATCGGCAAAGGGGCGCTCGTTGGTATAGTGCGCCGTCGCCAGATGACCATAGCCGTCGCGTGCCTCAATCTCCAAGGCGACCTCACGCCAGCCGTCAAGCATGGCGGCTCGACCTTCTTTGCGGTATCCGGCAACCTCGCCGGCAAGCGTCCACACCATCGGATATGCACCGTAGCGCGCCACCAGGTAGCGGGCGAGGTGCTTTTGGTGTTCCACGGCATACTCGCCGAGAATGGCAAACGCCCACGCTTGCCCAAGTGCGTTCACTAAGCCCGCATCGGCAATATAGGCCATGCGGCGGTCGAGCTCCCGCTGGTAGAAGGCCACATTAGGCACATCTTCCACGCCCTTGGCCATGCCACCGTCAATCCAATAGCGATCTCCTGCGCCCATGTCAGAGCGCAGGTTGGTCTGATAGACGGTAAAGCCCTGCTCAACGCGCAGGTCGACCATGCCGCGGAACTGGCTCGTCATGCCGGGATGGTTCGACGTATCCCAGCTCTCGCGGTAGGCAAACTCCCAATGGGTATCGCCCAGCCAAAAGAACGGCGTACCATCTGAATAGGCAAACATGCGCGAATCGTCTGCAACGCGGATAAAACCGTGGCGGTACAGATCGAGCTCGCCCTCGTACGGCACGGCCTCGACGTTGCCGTGCGGCCATTAAGGCCGGTCTGCTCGGGAGCCTCGATAACATAGCTCCAAGCGCCGAGCTCGGTCGGAGCAAACGACACGCGATAGATACGCTCGCCGTCCCAGTAGGCCTCACGGCGAATTACCCTGCCGCTCGGGCCGGTGAACTCCGCCCAAATCTCAACATCCAAAAACGGGTTGTCGAACGAGCAGGCGCTCTCGAACGTCAGAATAACCGGACGCCACATCTCGGCGGCAGCGTTTTGATTCAACGTCATATCCATTGCAGACCCCTTTCTGGTCTTGGTGCCTACTAGTTCAGTCCTCGCTCGATGGCGGACGTCACGGCAAAGTCAACGATCGCTTGGGCATCCTCGGCACAAATAAAACCTTGTGACACCTCGATCGCCGTATCGCGCTCACACAGAGCGCGATAGTTTTCGAGCGATCCGTACAGCTCCTTGAGCATCGATGCCGAAAACGACTCCATATGGCCAAACAGGCCATCCTTGTCGCTCGTCTTATCGACCGTGCCCTGGCCCGGCTCCACCAGGCTCGTGTTGGAATAGCGGGCAAACGGATGCTCGAGCAGGCAAGTGCGAAGGCCGCCCTTGGTGTTGCCCAAGGCATCCTTTACGTTCTCGCCGTTCGCGTCCAACTCAATGCGCGGACATGTTGCCGGAGCTGCACCCGTGCGAACCCAACGGAACAAGTTGCGGAAAGCGGCGTGGAAGAGGTACTGCGACGGGTAGGCGTTTGCCTCGGCGTGCTTGCCGACGTACACCGGCAAATGATCGATGCGCTTGAGGTCCTCGTCGTCCTGGTAATAGTCGACATAGCTCCACTGCGTATCGTGGGAAGCACCCGTCACCTCGTACAGCCGGTATTTAAAATCGGGGTCGTCACTATCGGGCATAAGCGTGCGCCAACTCTCAAAGCGACCGTTCTCGCTTTCGGTCTGAAGGGCGATAAACGGCTCCTCGACGTGCTCCACACGCAGTAGATGGTGTGCGTATTCCCGGCAGCATTCATACTGATTGACAGGAATGCACATCGAATGGATGCCGCCGCCAGACAGGTACCCGTCAAACACGCGGCCGTCGCGGCGCACCTCCTCGCGATAGGCAAAGCTGTTAAGGTAGCGGAACAGGTAGACGCCGGACTGAGACCATCCTGTAAGGCAAATTGCCTGGCGAGGATAGTCGCGGATCGGGTTAAGGTCGGAGTCTCCGCGCAAGAGCCACGCAAGATCGGTCAACATGTCCCAAAACAGGCCAGTCTCGTAAGAGATGTCCATGTCGGGAAGCGCGCCGTCGCGTACGAGCTGTTCCGGATCAAAGTCAAAGGGCCGCTCGGGAGTTGGGTTTGCCCAGCTCATGAAGGCATAGCGATCGGGATTGAATTCCTTGAGCTTAGCGATGGTGTTGGGCTTGCTGGTAATGCCCACATAGATATCGCCAGAGCGCACAAACTCGCCGTGACCCAGAATCCACATGCGCTCGATTTCCATAAACGATGTGGGATTGATGATCTCCACGACCACATTGCCACTCGCTTGCGCCGGATCTTTCGGAGCACGAACAACGATCCGATTGGAATAAGGAGCGTCGGCAGTCATGACCTCCACGCCGCCGTCTTCGTCGGCGGTGCGATACACGTTGGCGGTACCGTCAACGCGATACTCGCGCTCGACGTAATCCTTTGCGCTCAGATGACAGTAGCGCTCGGCGCTCGAAAACGGATAACTCTCATCCGTAATGGGCATTTGGAAAATACCGCTGATCATCTCGTCCCCCCTGTTGTTGCGTTTGCTGAGACAAACTCTACTGTGGGCGCTACTTAACTTCTATTGATTCTTAAGTTTAATTACTAAATATTTAGCTTAATAAACAGCCTGGTGTTAAGCTCATGGTAAGTTCACAAACGTTAGGAAACACCATGGCCGTTACTGCAAAACAAATCGCTGACCAGCTGGGAATTTCGGCAGCGGCCGTTTCCCTTGCACTTAACAATCGACGCGGCGTAAGCGAAAAAACACGGCAGCTGGTACTTAGCACCGCCGAAGCTCTAGGTTACGACTTTAGCAAGATTAAGTTCGAGCGCCAAAAGAGCGGAACCGTTGCCTTGGTTGCCTTTAACCGGCGCCGCATCTTTGCGCGCCCCTTCTTCGCCGATATGCTCGCCGGAGTCGAGGGCGCTCTTAGACACGCGGGATTCTCGTTTTCGCTGGTGAACTACTCACCGTTCGAAAACACTCAGCAACAGATCGCCGACATCGCCGAAGCGCAATATGATGGTGTCATCATCCTTGCAACTGAGATGTTCGAATCGGATTTTATGCCGTTTGCATCGCTGGACTGCCCTCTGCTGCTGTTGGACTCATGCATGAGCGCTGGTCGATACGGTCAAGATCGACAACGCCGCCAGCATGATGCTAGCCGTGCAGTACCTGCATTCGAAGTATGGATCTGTCCCCGGGCTGTTAACGACGCCCGTTACCGTGAGCAACTTCACCGAACGACGCTTCGCCTACGAACACGCCATCGGTCAGCTATCGGGCTCGGAAAAGTGCGGCATCATCCACGAACTCGCCGTCGCTCCAGATGAAGCATACGCCGACATGCTCGACATTATTGATTCGGGCGAACCCCTCGCCCAAAACTACGTCGCTGTCTTTGACGATATAGCTATTGGGGCCATGAAAGCTTTATCGAGCGTGGTTATCGCGTGCCCGATGACGTACGCATCGTCGGCTTCGACAACAACGCCGGCGGAACCTACGTGCAGCCACAACTGACCACGCTCAATGTTCCTTCGGAGTATATGGGCGCCGTCGCCGCACGGCGCCTCGTCGAGGTTATCGACGAGGCCGAGCACCACCCGCTCAAGATCGAGCTGGGGGCATCGCTCATCAAGCGCCGTTCTGCCTAGAGCTCGCGCACGCTCTGGCGCTCGACAAAATAGGTCGAGACGGCCGTTTTGCAGGTATAGCTCTTGGGATTGCGGATGTTGCCCACCAGACGGCGCACCGCGATCTCGCCCACCTCGTGCTTGGGAACATGCACCGTGGTGAGTGGCGGGTTGGAGAAGGCGCCCACGGAAAGATCGTCGAAGCCAATCATCGAGACATCTTCGGGCACGCGAATGCCATGCTCGCTCAACGCACGCATAGCACCCACGGCGAGGACGTCGTTCTCGGCAAAGAAAGCCGTCGGCAGTTCATCATGCGAAACGGTATCGAGCCATGCGCCCATGTCGCGATAGGCGCCCTCGAGCGTGGTGCCCAGCGTGACGCGCCATGTCGGATTGTCCTCAAGGCCTGCATCTTCAAGCGCTTGGCGATAGCCGCGCTCGCGATCCTTGAAATTGCGGATGCGCAGGTCGCCTGCCAGGTAGCCGATTTGCTTGTGGCCCTTCTCGATAAGGTAATCCACGGCACGCAGCACCGAATCGGTATTGGCAATGACTACAGCATCAAAGTACTGGCGATCGCTCCAGCCGTCGAGCACGATCAGGTGGGCGGCGGCGTTGGCGAACAAAGCGTAGTCTTCCTCACCCAGCTCGGTACCCATCAGCACGATGGCGGCCGACGGGTCGGCGATCAGGCCCTCGACCTGCGGGCGCACGGCGTCCAGATCGCTAAAGTCGAGCGAGACAAAGCTCGTGCTCATGCCGTGGCGACGCGCCTGGCGCTCCACGCCCTCGATGACCGCGGGATGGAAGGTGCTCTCGTCCAGGATGGCGCCCGTCTTGCGCGCAAGCACAAACTGGATGCTCTCGAGCTGCGTCGACTGCTGATAGCCAAGCGACTGCGCGCACTCCAGGATGACCTTGGCGGTCTCCTCGCTCACGCTGCGCTTGCGGTTGAGCGCGTTGGACACGGTTGCGGGCGAAAAGCCGGTAATGCGGCTGATCTCGCGGACGCTTGCTTTAGCCATCGTTCCCCCTAGCATCGGTCGCGGCCGAGCATCGTGGCTTGACCGCCCCGTGGCTCGGCAACTAAACGACCGCAAATTCAATCTAAACAGAATAGTAAATGTTTAATAGCTAGTTTAGCCTGTTGTCAAGCGAAGTGGCACGACTATTCCCCCAACGGGCGCATTTGTCCATCTTAACGTTATTACGCAAGGTCTTCGCCATTGCTTGCTATTACGCGTCGGTACCATTCGAAGCTTTTCTTTTTACGTCTCTCAAACGAGCCCGCACCGCTATCGTCTCGATCGACATAGATAAACCCGTAGCGCTTACGCATCTGTCCTGTGGCGACCGAAACCAAATCGATCGGGCCCCAACAGGTATATCCCATGAGTTCCACCCCGTCGAGCTCGACGGTCTCCCTCATCGCCTCGATGTGGGCCCGCAGGTATTCAACTCGATAGTCGTCTTCTATTTCACCCGAATCTTCCGGCACATCAGGAGCACCCAAACCGTTTTCGACGATGAACAGCGGCTTTTGATAGCGATCCCAGATTTCATTCATGGTGACGCGCAGCCCTTTGGGGTCGATAAACCTCCCCCAAGGCTCCTGTTTTAGATACGGATTAGGCGCCGAGCGAAGAAGGTTCGAATCGAACTGACCTTCCGCATGCGCTTTTGCGACGCGCGTCGAGTAATACGAAAACGAGACGAAATCGACCAGGTTTGCAGCCAGTACTTCGCGGTCATCATCGATAGGGCACCTCAAAACCATGGCGGGCGTATTCCTTGAGAACATAGCTCGGGTACGCACCGCGCACCTGGACGTCGGTAAACATGTAATGGCTGCGATTCTCAGCCTGCGCAGCCAGCACATCGTCCGGATCACATGTAGCCGAATAGAAGACACCTGCGTTGAGCATGCAACCGATCTTCGCCCCAGGGCACAGTTCATGACACGCCCCGACCGCACGGGCGCTCGCAACCAATACATGGTGCACGGCCGTGTGAACCGTTGCATAGCGATTCTCCCCTTGCTCGAAGATGATCCCCGCCGCCATAAAGCACGCCTGCGTCATGATGTTGATCTCGTTAAAGGTCAGCCAATAATTGACCAATCCACGATAGCGCTCGAACACGGTACGCGAATATCGCTCGAACAGGTCGACCAACCTGCGATCGCGCCATCCGCCATACGCATCGACGAGATGCATGGGGACATCATAGTGGTTGAGCGTCACCAAAGGCTCAATGTCATGCGCGCGACACGTCCTAAAAACATCCTCGTAAAAGGCAAGGCCTTCTTCATTGGGCTCGGCTTCGTCTCCTTTGGGAAAAATGCGGCTCCAGGCGATTGATAAGCGCAGGCATTTAAAACCCATCTGGGCAAACAGTTCAATATCCTGCTTGTACCTATGGTAAAAATCAATGCCCTTGCGAGCGGGATAGAAGCTGTCGGGTGCCAACGCACGCGGATCAAGGTCTCCCCGCATGACGTCCATGCGTTGATCGCCAAACGGCAGCATGTCGGAATTGGCTAAACCGCGACCGCCTTCGTTCCATCCTCCCTCGCACTGGTTTGCAGCCAGAGCCCCGCCCCATAAAAAATCTTCTCTAAACATTATGGTGTCGTCCTTTCTATCAAATTCCCGGCCCACACTGTCGAACGCAACGGACTCGGCAAGTGCCGCGCAACAGCACAGTACCGTTGCGCGGCCAAGGGGTCGGACCGCGCAACGGCTGGGGAGCATATTTGTGTAGTAGCCTCTTATGCCTCGACGGATTCAACGGCCTCAGAATCGCCGCTCTTGGACTTCAACGGCATCTTCTCCTGTCCTTCAAATCCAAAAATCATCGCCAACGCAAACGTCACGGCACCGCCAGCAAGACACCCGATGGTGCCAGGGATGATATCCTGAGCAAACATGAGCACGTTCATCCATGGGAAACCAACGCCAGTGAAGATATAGACGTTGGCATGAAGAAGGCTTACCAGCAGACCACCGACAGCACCACCAATCATGTTCCAGGCAAGAGCTTCTTGTCGCGAAACAGGATGCCGTAGATGATGGGCTCACTCACGCGACCGAAGGCATAGGTGATGAACAAGTTCCAGCCCGTGGCTCGACTCTCCTTGTCCTTAGCGCGCAGGCCATAGGCGAGCGCGATGGCAAGCGTGGTGTAGGCTACAACCGCGGTGCGGGGTATAAGATGGCGTCGTAACCGTTCTGGAGCGCGGCGGGCAATATGGCGGTATAGATCGGCACGTGCATGCCGGTGGCGATGATCAGATTCCAGAATGCGCCGATAACCGCGGTCGCAGCGGGACCGGCAACAGAGGCGAGCCAAATGATGAAATCGGCCACAAGGCCCATGACAAATTGGACGGCAGGGCCGCAGAGGCACAGCGCGACCGGCAACATCACGAGCACCGTACCCACGGGTACGATCAGAATGCGCAACATATCAGGCGAGATCTTCTTAAAGAAGCGCTCAACATAGGACTGGGCCAGGTGATCAAGATGACCGGAAGAACAGCCTGGGTGTAGTTGACGAGCTGCATGGGGATGCCGAAGACGCTGAAAGGCTTTCCGTCCTCAACAATAGCGAGCATGTCGGGATAAATCATCACAACAGCGATGAGCAGTGCCAGCACAGGACTCGTTTTGAACTTCTTAGCCGAGCTATAGGCGGCAAACACCGGGAAGTAGTAATACGCCGCATCGCCCACCAGGGAAAGGATCCGATACAGGTCGCTCGTTTCGGACATAAAACCGGCGCCTTCGGGCCCAAACAGAATAACGAGCATCTTGAAGATACCGGCGACACAAAAGATCGGAAGGATCGGGGTGATAGCGCCGCTCACGGCATCGAGCAGCTGATTGAAGAGGTGCTTGGGCGCCAAGCGCTCCTTCCAGCTAAGCTGAGGGCCATCGAGTTCCTCGTCAATCGATACCGTGACCTCGAATCCGCCCTGCTTACAAACCTCGTCGTAGACCTTGTCGACCGTGGGCCCGACCACCAGCTGCACCTGCCCTCCGGCGTGCACGACGCTGATGATAGACGAGATGTCCTCAAGCTTCTCATCATTCGAGAGGCTTTCATCCTTGAGGTTGAAGCGCAGGCGCGTCATGCAATGCGTAACCGAAGCCACGTTTTCCGCCCCGCCCACAGTGGAGAGAATCTGCTCTGCCACCTTTTTGTAATTTGCCATCATTGGCTCCTTTGCACAATCTTTGGCTTACTGTTCGAATCGGCAAAGGTCATGCCCCGAATGGCTACGGGTTACAATCCTTTTTTGGAGATGATCCGGTTGAGATGGATCATCAGATAGAGTTCCTCCTCCTCGGAGAGCGTGGCGTCCCACGTTTCACGACAATAGGAACCGATATGCTTCACGCACTCTGCCAACTGCGGAAACTCCTCACGAAAGTTCTTGTACATCTGCATGTTGGCGCTGTTCAGCGACTCGCCGGCTTGAATGCGCTTGAACAGGTACCGCAGATGCGTGGCGAAGCGGGTGAAATCAAAGGAATCGCGGTCGACAATAATGCGGAAATCGCTTTCGAGAATCTCGATAACGTCCTCGAGCATATCGTCGAACTGCTTTGCGGGCTCGGCCGTGGCTTTGACGGCTTCAACAACCCGTGCGTTCACGAGATTCATCGCAATACTGGCAATCTCATCCTTGGGAAGCCGCTCTCCGAGCTCCTTCTCGAGTCGCATGACGATAAACTGGGCAGCCTTGTATTCCTTCGGATACGTCTCCCGCACTTCATAGGCAAGAGGCATCGCGATGCGGACCCCCTTTTGGGCTCGCGCAACGGCAAACGACAGGTGATCAGCCATGAACAGCGTCGCATTGGTCGAGAGGTCGTAGGGCAGTTCGTTGGCAACGATGTCCATAACTTTCGCCGCAAACATCACGATATCCGAGGGAAGATCCCTCATGACATCTTGTCCTTTAGGATCAATGTCGTAAAACGTATGCTCGATTTTAGAAAGAGGGAGCTCTCGAGGAAAATCTCCGCCGAAACCGACGCCCCTGCCCATGGCGATGACATCTCGCCCCTGTCCGTCACGGCAAAGAACCGCGTTGTTGTTAAGCTTTTTAATTGCAAGCATGGTGAACCTCCTTTCAAGAACACTCACAGAAAAAGGCATGATAGCCAATAGCAGTGCTATTGCGGTCATGCCTTACGTAACAATCCGTGTTGTATTGCTCTTGGGCATGCCTCCACACAGGAGTAACAATCCAAGATGCAGAATGCATTATAGCGCTCTCCCCGCCCCGGGGACCATCGGGCTGGCGAACGGTAGATGTCGGCCCGCCAGCGGCCACATCGAGCAGATGGGCGTGCTTCGATCCCGAGCCTAGCCTAGGATGCGGGCCATGCGCGTCTTGAACTCGGACAGGAAGCGCGGAGCGTCAACAGTCAGCGCCACGAGTGCGCTCTTGTCGGGGTCGGCCACACGGCGCTCATCGCAGATGGTGCGGCCGCGATACTCGCCGAGCAGGTCGACGCGCAGGTTACAGCCGAGCGCGCCCACGAGCGTGGGGTCAATCGCCACGGCGACGGCAAGCGGATCGTGCAGCGCGCAGCCACCAAGGTAGGGGGCGTTCATCTCGTACGAGCCAATATAGTGCTCCACCATGCTCGCAAACGCGCAACCGGCCATGGTGCCCGAGCCCGTCCAGCGGCAATGTCGCGACGCGTGAGCACCACGCGATGCGTCACGTCCAGGCCCACCATGGTGAGCTTGCGGCCCGAACGCAGCACGGCGTCGGCCGCCTCGGGATCACTTGCCATGTTGGCCTCGCGCCCGCGCTCACGTTGCCGGGCACGGTCAGGGCGCCGCCCATAACCACCACGCGGCCGATAGACATCACCGCTGCCGCATCGCGCTCCAGGCAAGCGCCAGGTTGGAGAGCGGGCCGGTCGCTACGTAGACCAGATCGGGACCATAGGTGCGCGCGGCATCGATCAAATATCGACCGCAGCGTTACCGTCGGCAGACGTCGCCCCCACCGGCTCGTAGGGCGACGCCGGCACGCTCGCGCCGCCGATGCCGTTCTTGCCGTGAATGAGCGCGGTGGACGCCGGCGGCGTATAGGCTCAGTCGCCTGCAGAGGACGGTCGGCACCCAGGTACACCGGCACCTCGGGACGACCCAACAGGTCGAGCACCGCCAAGCAGTTATGCGCCGACTGGTCGACGCGCACGTTGCCAAAGCACGTGGTAATGCCGACGAGCTCCACCTCGGGGCTCGCGATGGCATAGGCAAGCGCCATCGCATCGTCCACACCCATATCCAGATCAAGGATCAGCTTCTTAATTGCCATTGTTCTACTCCGCTTCTCCGTCTTGTACTAAATCGTCTAAATCAAACACGCGCTCAACTTCGGCTCGCGTGGGAATCGACTGCTGTGCGCCCAGGCGCGACACCGTCACCGCCGCGGCGCGTGCGCCCACCGCCATGCACTCAAAGAGCGGCAGGCCCTCCAGACGAGCTGCAGCAAGCGCACCGATAAATGTATCGCCCGCGGCCGTCGTATCGACCACCGCACTCGAAAGCGCCGGCATGCGCAGCAGCTCGCCGTCATCGCCAAGCGTAACCGACCCGGCGCCGCCCAACGTGATGACCGCAGCTCCAGCACCCTTGGCGAGCAGGGCATTGAGCGCCGCGACGCAGCTCGCATCATCCGCGGGCAAGATGCCCGTCAGCACCTGGCACTCAGTCTCGTTGGGGCAGACCAGGTCGACTGCAGACCAGACCTCCGCAGGCAACTCACAGGCAGGCGCTGGATTAAAGACCGTATAGAACCCCAGCTCGTGAGCGCAAACAAGCGCCTCGGCAGTCGCCGCAAGGTCACATTCGCCCTGGGCGATAAAGACGCTTCCGGCAGCCGGGGCAATCTCGCTGGCGTCGCCGTCGAGCTCATCGGCCACCAGGCGTCTCAGCGCGCGGGCAACGTCCTCGCCCGCAAGCGCATGATTGGCGCCCGGCGACAGCACAATGCGGTTGTCGCCCTCACAGCGAATGATGGTCGCCGTTCCCGTCTCCACATCATCACGACGCGCCACAAAGTCACAGTCCACGCCAGCATCTTGGAGCCCCGCCACGAGCGACGTGCCAAACGCATCGCGCCCGACCGCGCCGATCATGCACGTGCGCGCGCCCATGTGCGCAGCTGCCACGGCTGGTTGGCACTCTTGCCGCCGGCATTGCCGATAAATCCGCTGCCGCCGACGGTCTCGCCCGCACGCGGCATGCGCTCGCACGCCACCGAAAGGTCCATGTTCATGCTGCCGAACACCGCAACGATGCCGCAATCTGCCATGGAAACCTCCTCGTCCGCGGGCTCTGCGCCCGCTGTTGGCCGTCAATCGTGCGCTCTCGCGCCTCTATAACTTTAGTTCACTTTGATGTGGACGCGCGCTTGAGCTTGCGCCGGCAGCAAGCATTCACAGGGGCAGGCGGCTACAATGAAGGCGTGCTGATTATTCTCGTCATTGGATGAAGTTTTATGGAACAATTCCCGCGATCGAGCTCGCGCAGCTCACGCCACGCGAGCGATCAACGAGCGCCGCACGAACGTTCGCGCGCTAACCGACAAGCCACCGAGCCGCGCCGCGCCGCAGGCTCTCATCGCGTGCCCGCCAACAAGGGTGACCGCACCAACAGCACCGCAAAAGAACAGGCGCCCACGCGCCCCAAATCTCGCTATATCCCCGCCCTCGACGGCTTGCGCACGCTTGCCGTCGTCGCAGTGGTGCTCTATCACCTCAACCTCACGTGGGCTCAGGGCGGCCTGCTCGGCGTCACGATCTTCTTTGTGCTTTCGGGCTATCTGATCACGCGCCTGCTGCTCAACGAAGTCGCTAAGACCGGCCGCATCGACCTTAAGAGCTTCTGGATTCGCCGCATCCGTCGCCTGGTCCCCGCCGTGGTAACGGTAGTGTTCGTGACCTGCGCGCTGTGCACCATCTTTAACCACGTGATGCTCACCAAGATGCGCCCCGACATCCTGCCGTCGCTGTTGTTCTTCAACAACTGGTGGCAGATTGCCCAAAACGTCTCGTACTTCAATGCTCTGGGCGACCCCTCGCCGCTCACGCACTTTTGGTCGCTTGCCATCGAGGAACAGTTCTACCTGATTTGGCCGCCACTGCTGTTTGCCATGGTATCCATGCATGTGAGCAAGCCCAACACGCGCCGCGTGGTTCTGGGCCTTGCCGCGGTATCTGCCCTCGCCATGATGGTGCTTTACAACCCTGCCGCCGACCCCAGCCGCGTGTACTACGGCACCGACACCCGCGTGTTCTCGCTGCTGCTGGGTGCCTGGATGGCCTTTATCCCCGATCGCGACCTGGCGCCGGTGCGTCTCGCTCATCGTTTGGGGCTCAATCGCCTGGCTGGCGCCGCCAAGCACGGCAAGAAAGCCGAGGACAAGCCTGACAAGAAGGCCGACGAATCAGCCGATACCGCCCTGGCACAGCCGAGCGCCTCGTGCGCTTTTGGTCCTCGCCCGCATCCATCGATGTCTTGGGCGTCGTGGGTCTGGTTGGCCTTGCCGCCATGGTCGCACTCACCAACGGCTACACCGCGTTCCAGTATCGCGGCGGCACGCTGTTATGCTCCATCCTCACGCTCATGGTCATCGCAGCCTGCGTGCAGCCCCAGGGAATGGTTGCCCGCGCGCTGTCCGCCGAGCGCTCGTGTGGGTTGGCAAGCGCTCGTACAGCATCTACCTGTGGCACTATCCACTGCTGCTGCTCATGAACCCGGTCGCCAACATCAGCGATACGCCCTGGTGGCAGTACATCTTGCAGGTACTTGTGGTGGTCGCCGTAGCCGAGTGCTCCTATCGCTTTATCGAGACGCCGTTTAGGAAGGGCGCCTTTGGACGCACCGTTTCCGAGCTCCGCGAAGGCACCACCACGCCCGCAAACTGGGTGCGCGCGCATATTCCGTGTGCGCCGTTTGCGGCGTCGTGCTTGTCGTGGCGCTGGGTGGTCTGGTCTTTGTGCCCGACACATCCGCGCTGAGCGGCGAGGGCGCCGAAATCCTAAACAAGGAAGCCAAAAATGCAAAACCCCAGGACCAGCAGGCGGCCGATGACACCGACAAGGACAACGACGGCTTCCCCGACGGATCCTACGACCTGCTCATGATTGGCGACTCCGTGTCGCTGCGCGCCGTCGATTCCTTTGACGGCGTGTTCCCCCACAGTCACATCGATGCCGAAAAGGGCCGCCAGTTCGATGCGGGCCGCACAACATTTGAGGGTTATATCCAGCAGAACCTCGCCGGCAAGATCGTAGTCTTTGCGCTGGGCACCAACGGCCTAGTGACCGATGCCCAGATTGACGCCATCATGGCCGATGCCGGCAATCAGCGCACCGTCGTATTTGTAAACACGCGCAGCCCGCAGCCATGGGTCGGCGCCACCAATCAGGCCATCGCCAACGCCGCCACGCGCTATAAAAACGTGCGCGTTATCGACTGGTACGGATATAGCGCCAACCGCAACGATCTGTTCGACGGCGACGGCACACACCTTTCGAACGCGGGCGTGGCCGAGTACCTTAAGCTCATCCACGATGCCGTCAAGAAGGACCTGCCCGTGCATCCCGAGGACCACGTTAACGATCCGCAGCCGGCGGCCGTCAAGTCCGCCGCCGACGCACTCGTCAACGCGCTCGCCTACAAACCGCACAAGCTAGGCACCGACAAGTAACACACTGTCAAATCAGCTTGCACCCGGAGGGGCCGTCGGCCACAACCGACGCCCCCTCCGGCAGTTAGGGACGTTCCTTATGTGCCGACACTTAGGGACACTCCTGACGCGGCCGATGAATGCCCTCCCGCGGCCGAATTCTGAGTTCCTCGCCACCCCGAGTGTCGTCTGCAAGCCCCGCACCCGCAGCAAACGCCCCCAGATTGCTCTTTTCGAGCCGGCCCCAAGGGGCCGCGGGCAAAAAATTCCAAATATGAGTACTGATACCATTTTAGTAACAGGCAAAATTGCCCAAAATGGCGTTCTTTCGGTCGCCATACCCCTTTGGACCGAACAGAATGATCGGTTTAAAGCCTGGCTGTATCGATATTAATGAGCAGATACTTTAGTTATGTTCATTATCTTCTTTGTCTTAATTGCCACTGGATTAGCAACAGTACTCATATTTGGCATTTTTTGCCCACACATATATAACCAACCCCCTACATCAGGCAAAAAACAGGCCGCAGCCCATGGCCACGGCCCGCTCGAAACCCAAAAGAGACGCTATGCGCTGTAGCCCATCGCCTGCAGCACAAACATGACGACCGTCAGCACCGTAATCACACCGATAGTCGCCCAGGTGAGCACATTCCACACGCGGCCGTTGCGGTTGGCGCCCATAATGTGTCGATCGGCGGCAATAAGCACCTGGAACACCAGGACCACAGGCAAAAGCACGCCGTTGATGACCTGCGAGGTCATCATAATCTGGAACAGGTCGACGCCGGGCATGAGCACCAGCACGGCAGAGATGCCGATGATGGCCGTAATGATGCCGCGATAGACCGGGGCCTCGTCCCAGCTGCGATCGGCACCGCGCTCCCAGCCAAATGCCTCGCAGATGGCGCTGGACGTAACGCCTGGCAGCACACAGGCGGCCAAGAAGCTCGCCGCGACCAGCCCCGAGGCAAACAGCACCGTGGACCACTGGCCCGCGATGGGCTCCAATGCGCGGGCGGCGTCGGCAGCATCGCTGATCTGAATGCCGCGGGGAACAGTACCGTACCGGTCGTTATGATAATAAAGCCGGCAATGACATCGGCGGCGATCGAGCCGCTCACGGTATCAATGCGCTGCAGCACGATATCGTCCTCGCCCGCATTCTTATCGACCACGTTGTTCTGCGCCAAGAAGATCATCCACGGCGCGATGGTGGTACCGATCGTTGCGACCACAAGCGACACGTAGCTGGGGTCATTTTGGATGTTGGGCACAACCAAGTCGACCGCCACCTCGCCCCAGCTGGGACCAGCCATAAATGCAGCGACAATGTAGGTCACAAACACACAGCTCACCAGCAGCAGAATCTTCTCGATGCGCTGGAAGCTGCCCGACATGGTAAGCATCCAAACCAGCAGCGCCACGAGCGGCACCGAGATGCTCGCCGGCACACCAAAGAGGGCAAGGCCGCTCGCGATACCCGCAAACTCCGAGATGGTAACGGCCGTGTTGGCGATCAGCAGCGCTGCCATGGCCAGCACGCTCCTGCGCACGCCAAAGCGCTCGCGGATGAGCGAGGCCAAGCCCTTGCCTGTGACGCAGCCACAACGCGCCGCAGTCTCCTGCGTCACGATAAGCAGCACGGTCATGACGGGAAGCATCCACAGCATCTTGTAGCCATAGCTGGCACCGGCGCTGGAATACGTGGCGATGCCACCGGCGTCATTGCCCGAAAGCGCCGCCAGAAGGCAGGCCCATGGCGCCAAAGATGGCCGCGATGGTCAACTTTTGCTTGGTGCTCGCCTTTTGCTTCGTGTTTTGCACGCGACCACCTACCCCATGACCGACATGGTGAGCAGCACCGCGGCGATGCAGTACGCCACGCATGAGATCATGACGGCAATAACGTTCATGGCGGTACCCGACGTATTGAGGTCGTGCTCGTCACGCCAGAACAGCACCGTCAGGTAAATCACGGCACTCATGTTGCCAATCAGGCAGACGATGGCCGCAATGTTAAAGCAGCCGGTAAAGAGCTGCTCCTCAAACATGGGCGCGTCGGGGAATGCGGCGGTGCGCACCAGCTGGGCGCACAGGTAGGTCACGAGCGACAGAATCAGGCCCATGCCCGTGCTCTGGAAGAAGAACCCCAGATACGGCTTGGGCTCATCGTCATGGCCGTCGTACTCCAGGAAGTAGTTCTTGACGAACGACACCATACGCGAGGCAGCCAGCAGCACGAGCGGCATGGCGCACATGGGGAACACCACCAGATGCGCAGAGCCCAGCGCCGTTCCCAGCACTGTTGCCATGATGCACGAGGCAATACCCCACACGACAACCCAGTACTGGCGATGCACAAACCAGCTGAGCACATTCGTCGAGTCGTCGGACGCGCTATCGCCCGAACCGACGCCTGCGATCTGCAGGTCCTCCTGGTGCTCCTCGGCGATAACGTCCATGGCGTCGTCAAAGGTCACGATACCCAAGATGTGACGGTTCTCGTCGCAAACGGGGATGGCGACCAGGTCGTACTTGGTCATCTCGTCCGTTACGTCTTCCTGGTCATCGTCGGGCGACACATAAACCAGGTCGCGATAGGCCAGCTGGCCCAGCGTGGCGTCGCGGTCGGCCACGATAAGCGTGCGTAGCGAAAGCACGCCGGTGAGCATGCCGCTCGGGTCCTCGGTATAGACGTAGTAGACGCTCTCGAAGTCCTCGTCGAGCTTGCGGATCGCCTCGATGGCGTCAGCGACCGTCGCCGTGGCAGGCAGGGAGACAAACTCCGAGGTCATGATACGGCCGGCAGTGTTGTCCTCATAGCCCAGCAGGTTACGAATCGCCTTCTCCTCCTGAACGCCCATCAGGCGCAAAAGCTTCTCGGCCTTCTCGTAATCGAGCTCGTCGATCAGGTCGGCGGCGTCGTCCGGGTCCATCATGGCCAGCATCGACGATGCGTCCGTATCGGACAGGCCCTCGAGCATCTCGGTCATAAGCTCGTCGTCGTCGAACTCCGAGATGGCCTCGGCGGCCTGGGCGGTGTCGAGCTGCGCGAACACCTGCGCACGCAGGCGCGGGTCGAGCTGCTCGATAATGTCGGCAATGTCGGCAGGGTGCAGCTCGCCGAGCGTCTTATGCGACACCGACAGCTGAATATTTTTAGTCGAACGGTCGAGCAGGTCCATGTAGGACCAGGCGATGATGTCCTCGCCGAGCGGTTTGCCCAGGTGCTTCATAAAGCTCTCGACGACATGCTCGAGGGCGGGGCTGATCGCGCGCAGCAGACCACGGGCGCCAACTTCGGCACCCAGCAGACGCAGCTGATTTTCGCCCGACATGGAAAACTTGATGTCGTTGACGCGCACGACCTTCATGCCCTGCGTGTCGACAATCTGCTTGTTGAGCACGTCGCGCGCGAGCAAAAGTTCGGTCGGCTGCAGGTACGAAAAACGGATTTCGGTGGCCGGCGACTTAAGGTGTACGCCCGTCTCGTCGATACGGTCGACCCATTTGCGCCAGCTGATCATAAACGGCGTCTTGCCGGGTCCGCGGAACGCGAGCGACGTTACGTGCGGAAAAACTTCGCCGGTAGCAATGCCAAAATCGTTCACAACGCCGAGCTTTTCGCCGTCGACGTCCAAGACCGGCAATTTGAGCATCTCACTCAGATAATTCAATGGTGCTCCCCATCATTATTCCCCCGGACGCGGCCGCGCGTGCGCGTCCGGGGGCTTCTGGATATGTATACGCATGCGCGGGCGGCACGCCGCTCGACGCTTACACCCCGTGCATGCGCAAAAAGCACCTGCACGGGGTCATCGACTGTATGGTCGAGGTTTGGATTTCACCTGTAACCTTTCTCTTGACCCTCATTAACCGCAGTAACTATAGCATCAGCATCGCCCTGCGGCATCGAATTTATGCGCTGCACATTGCAGGCATACCAAACGCTGACGCATCCGTGACATAGCCGTTGGGGACGTTCTTAAACGACTACCCAATGACTACTCTGTGGTGTCGTCGTCCTCGGCAAGTTGGGGGAACACGGCGTCCTTGGGCATGGTGACCTTCGTCAGCGAGGTGAGCTTTTTGCTCAGCGACGTGTCCGTCTTGACCAGGTCGCTGAGCGTCACGATCTTGTAGCCGTCGGCAATGAGGCCGTCGATAATCTGCGGCAGCGCCTCGAGCGTCTGCTCGGCGCATTCGTCTCTATCGGTGAGCAGCACGATATTGCCCGGCGTCACCGAATCGAGCACCGTCGAGACCTGCTCGTCGGCACCGTTGAGCAGCCAGTCGCCCGAGTCAATATTCCACGAGACCACGGCGGAGACCAGGTCCATCGCATCAATCCAGTTTTGTTCGTCAAAGGCAGCGTAGGGAGCACGCAGCAGCATCGTCTTCACGCCGGTCGCCGACTTAATCGCATCGGTGCCTTTCGTGATCTGTTCGCGTACCGCCTCACGGTCCTGACCCTTGAGCGAATCGTCGCTGTAGCTGTTGGATCCGATCTCGCACCCGGCATCGACAATCGCCTTGGCCGTGGCAGGCGAGGCCTCGGCTGCATCGCCCGAAAGGAAGAACGTCGCGGTGACGCCCTTTTCCTTGAGCACCTGCAAAATCTGCTTGGTCGCACCGCTCGGACCCTCGTCAAACGTCAGCGCCACGTACTTTTCGTTGCCCTTGGGCGCCACGCTGGCGCACGCAACGACGCAATCGGTGGCGGGCACAACCTCGCCGCGGTCCTGCGTCTTGCCCGACTGCTCACCAACCCACACCTCGGAGCGGCCCTGAACGCCCCACGTCTGCACATACTCGATAGCGCCCGTGCCCTCGACCTTGAGCTTGGGCTCGATAACCGTAGCCTGAACCTCATGCTTCTCGTAGGTGTTACGGCCATCCTTGACCGTCACCTTCTCGCCACCCTCAAGTTCGCGGCTATCCCATTTGCCCTGTTTTATGCGCTTGCCGTCCACCTTAACCGACAGCTTTTCGCCGCCATGGCGCTTGAGTACGCTGTCATCGACGGCCAGCAGGTCGCCTGCGTCGTAGGTGTCAGTCAACTCCTGGTCGTCGATGAGATTCTGCAGCGTAGAGCCGACGCGCACCGCAGTCTTCTGCCGTTGAGCTCCACGTCCACGCTGCGGTTGACGTAGCCCACGATGGCAGCGATAAACAGCACGAGTGCGCCAACCCACGGCGATGAGCGCATAGGGCAGACGGGACGGTCGGCGCGG